>Ga0228639_1001061_pt1 | contig 11980 bp, 6 predicted proteins | sample 50DmetaG_FD_190532 | JGI IMG/M metagenome (GOLD analysis project Ga0228639, IMG submission 190532) | Seawater microbial communities from Monterey Bay, California, United States - 50D | ecosystem: Environmental > Aquatic > Marine > Coastal | place: USA: California | collected 2016-10-18
GCGCTACTATTCTCAATGGAACGGTGATTACCCGTACGAGCAAGTCACTGCCGTGGACGGGACCATCAGTGCTGGCGGAGGCATGGAGTATCCCAACGTAACGGTCATTGGCAGTTCTGGATCTGACATGGGACTGGAAACGGTCATCGTGCACGAAGTCGGACACAATTGGTTTTATGGCATTTTGGGGTCCAACGAGCGCACCAATGCGTGGATGGATGAGGGCATCAATTCATTCAACGAGACCCGCTATTTTGTAGAGAAATATGGCGATGCGATTGGCCTCACGGGCATGGTCGAAGAGGCAACCCCCATCATGAAGTCCTTGGATTTGATGGGTCGCTCATATGAGAGCCGCGATGCATTGGCTTACCTGTTGAGCGCCCGCATGAGTGACGATCAGCCCATGCAATGCCATTCGGATGCATTCAGCGGCATCAACTACGGCACGGTCGTCTACAAAAAATCAGCCGCTGCTTTCGAATACTTGCGCCAATCCCTTGGAACGCCGCAGTTTGATGCAGCAATGCGTTCATATTTCAGTGACTGGAAATTCAAGCACCCAAGTCCGGACGATCTGCAACAATCACTTGAAGCAAGCACACGAAAGGATCTTGCATGGTTTTTTGACGGCCTCATTCCAACCACAGGCCAGACGGATTATGCCATCGCAGGGTTACGGCGCGAACGTGGGTCTTCAGGAGATTCGTTGTTGGTTTCGATTCAGAATCGAGGAGATCTGGAGGGGCCGTGGCCTCTATATGGTTGCGTAGCTGATTCGGTTTGGAAGCTCATCGACTGGTACAATCCTTTGAAATCAAACGCATCGGGCAATTTGCTCATCGCGGCAAAGGATGACAATGGTGCTTCGTATACAGCGTTGAGGATCGACCACGAAAGCGTTTCCATGGATGCTCATCCACAAAACAATACGATCAAAACATCGGGACTGTTGCGGTGCATCGAGCCTTTGAGTTTGCGCATGCTCACCCGGTTGGAGGATGGCACCAAAACCCAACTGAACTGGCTGCCTGCAGTGGCCTGGAATGCGCACGATGCATTGCTTGCGGGACTCGTTCTGCACAACAGCGTGTTACCGCTGCGCAATTGGGAGTGGATGGCGATGCCGCTGTGGAGTGCGAGCCGTTTCGAACTGGCAGGAATTGGACGGGCCTCGTTCAAAATGGGAAATGGAAGGTTCGAAGCACAAATCCGAAAATTTGCCCAGGAAGGCATTGCAAATGTTTATGACATCGATTACTTCCGGTCGAGCCTCCAGTACATTCATCGGTTCAATGCAAACCCTGGAATTCCGTTGAGGTCCGAGTTGATCGTCTCCCTCATCGACGTTCGCGAACGATCGAAAGGGCTTGGGATTGATCCGGGATTTGCGCCCAACCCGACGACAAATCGACAAGCGGTACGACTCAATTACACCATCGAGAACAAGCGTGGTAACTTCCAACAAAACGGTGAATTGCGCATCACCGCAGCGGGCTCAGAATCGTGGCTTTGGGGAGCTTATGGCACTCACAATGGCGGTCGCAATTCATTCTTCAGCTCTCCGATTTTGCCAGAACTCATTGATCGTTCACTGACCGTGGAGGCCATTTGGGAAGGCAGAAAAGATGTGAATCGTCGGGGACTTGGCTGGAATTGGCGCGTCTACGCGGCTCAGTCTTTTGGTTCGGTATGGATTTATCCGCTCATGAATGCGGGTATAGCGGGCAACACTGATATGTTCAAAGACCATGCCTTCCTAGGACGCGGTATGGATGGCCTGCTGAGTCGAATCATTGCGCGAGAACAAGGCGGTTTGTCTATTATGGACATTCCATATTCAAGCAATGCAGATGCGTTTCAGACCCGTGTAGACCAAATGCTCTCTGCACGAGTATCACGCGACCTTACCAAGCAACTTAGTTTATATGGAGGGGGTTTGATCGGGAGAGAGATGGATCTTTTCACAGCAGGCTTGGAGGTAAAGGTGTTGTTTTTGAAAGTTCAGCTGCCCGTGATTCAACGACTCAATGGCATCTCAACACTAAACTTCAAGGGTGGTACCACGTTCAGTGTCGTGATGAACCTCGAAAAACTGAGTCCGTATCAATTGCTCAGACGCGGTGATCTGATCAACTAGACCAATAAAAAGGCCACCCGGTGTGGGTGGCCTTTTGTTTACCAGGCGATTGAAGCATTGTTGCTCATCCGCGCTGGTGGGGGAGTCGATTGAGTTTCGAGCGGATTATGCTTTCAACTTTTTACTCAAGTCCAATACGCTAGGCGTTGCAATGAAGATGGAGCTGTATGTTCCAACTACAACACCAATCATCAAGGCAAATACAAAGCCTTTGATGTTGTCACCGCCCAACAAGAAGATGGTGAGCAATACGACAAACGTCGAGAGTGAGGTGTTGATGGTACGGCTGAGCGTGCTATTCAAAGCATCGTTCATGAGGTCTGTATCTTCCTTTTTGTCGCCATATAGACCGACGTACTCACGGATACGGTCAAACACAACCACCGTATCGTTGATGGAGTATCCGATGACCGTTAGGATCGCAGCGATGAACGCTTGGTCAATCTCCATGGTGAATGGCAATATCCCAGCGAAGATGCTGAATGCGCTCAGCACGATGATCACGTCGTGTGTCATCGCAACCAATGCCCCTAAACCATATTGCCACTTTCGGAAACGGAAGAAGATGTAGAGAAAGATGATGAGCAACGAGAAAACGGTTGCATTTTGAGCGCCTGTGCGGAAGTCATCCGAGATGGTACTATCCACTTTGTTGTACTGGTCAATGGTGTAATCCACACCGGTCACCGCTAGCCCTTGAGCCAACGCCGCTTGAATCAACTCATCCTGATTCTCATCTTGGTTGTCAATCATGTAGTTCGTCATGATACGAACTTTAGCATCGCTGTCCTTTGTCTGAACAATTGGGTTGCCTGTCTTTCCTTCTTCGGTGAAGGCCACAGCCAATGACTCTCGGATTTGTTGCACGTCGACAGCCTCGTCAAATGAGACATCAAACGTTGTACCTCCTGAGAATTCAACGCCATACTGCAAGCCCTTGGTTGCAAGGCTGGCGATCCCGCCCACCACAATGATGGTGCTGAGGATGTAGAATTTCATGCGGTTGCCAATGAAGTTCACATTGATCTTGGTGAACCAATCCTTGGTCATGTCGGTGTAGAAGCTGATGGGCTTCTTGTTTTCCAAACGGCTGAAGAACACCAATCGCGTCAGTACAATCGCAGAAAAGAGCGATGTGAAGATACCGATGATGAGCGTCGTTGCAAATCCACGAATGGCGCCGCTACCAAAACTGTACAACACAAATGCGGTGAGCAATGTGGTCAAGTTGGCGTCAATGATGGCGCTATATGCTTTTGAGTAACCATCTTTCAAAGCCACCATCAAACCTTTGCCTCCGCGCATTTCCTCTCGGATACGCTCATAGATGAGTACGTTGGCGTCTACTGCCATACCGATGGTCAGTACGATACCTGCGATTCCTGGAAGCGTCAATGCTGCCCCCAATGACGCCAAGGCACCGATGAGGAAGAACAAGTTTGCAATCAAAGCCAAGTTCGATACGACACCTGCGCCTTTGTAGTAGAAGATCATGTACAGGAGAATCACAGCCAATGCAATGACGAATGAACTGAAGCCTGCTTTAATGTTCTCTTCACCAAGCTGTGGTCCGACGCTTACTTCATCTACGATTCGAGCTGGAGCAGGAAGTGATCCCGCTTTTAGCAAAGAGGCCAAGTCGTTGGCTTCAGCCATCTTGTCTTCGATGCTTTGGTTGGAGCCGAAACTGATTTGTGACCGACCGTTGGTGATGGCCGACTGCACGCTTGGTGCACTAAACACCAATCCGTCCAGGATGACGGCAACAGCGCGCTGGTTGTCCGCTGCGCAAGCTTCTGTCATCGCACCCCAGATGCCTGTTCCTTCTCCGTCCATGGTCATGCTCACAACCACGTCTCCAATCTCGTCATACGAGACGCGTGCGTCGATGATGCTTTTTCCGCCAAGTTTCGCCTTGCCTTTTCCGCTTTCGTCTTTGATCGCGTAGAGCGCGGCAAAGCTTTGAGTCGGTTTTGCCTCCCACATCAAGCGCAAGTCCGATTGGAGGGCACGCTGTGCTTCAGGGCGGCGCAAAAGGTCATTGACACGGTTGGTGTCTGCAATTGCTGTGTAGCCTACCACCGATGATCGACGCTGCGTTTCAAGTTGAAAATAGGCAAACAATGGGTTCATCGCGCGCTGCTGCTCCAGGGTGAGCATGCTGTCGGCGGGAGCCTCATCTCCAAACAATTCCGGGCTCATGGATCGTCCCAACGCGTTGTTGGCTGCAGATACACGGGCAAAAATTTCGTCGTTGAAGTACGTTTCCCAGAACTCGAGGTTCGCGGTGCTCTTCAATTGCTTGCGGGCACGCTCTCGGTCATCAATGCCAGGCAATTCCACCAAAATTCGTCCGCCGCTGACTTTTTGGACGTTGGGCTGTGCCACACCGAGTTGGTCGATCCGCTTGCGGATGATGCTCTCGGTATTGTCAATGGCCGTGTTGCTCTCGTTTTGGAGAATGACAAAAATCTCTTCGTCAGTCGATTGCGCTGGAAACAAATCTTTGCTTTCCAAGTTGTGGAAGATGCGCCAGAGATCGATGGGGTTTTCGGACGAGCCGTTGAGCTCTGTCCAGGACCGTTCGAACAAATCGACATACGTCAATCCTTGGGTCGTGCGCTGGGCCGCCTTGGCCTGTGCAATGGCTTGACGAAACGTTTCGTTGCTCGAGTAGTCACTCAAAGCAATGAACAGGTCTGGAATGCTCACTTCGAGGGTGACAGACATTCCACCTTGTAAGTCCAAACCGAGGTTTAGCTCTTGCTCAATGACTTCTCGGTACGTGTGACCAAACACTGGATAAATCTCAGCATTGGCACTGTCACGCAAGAATTCGCGGGCAGCTTGGGCAGCAGATGTGCTCCAATCGTCTTCGCTGATTTCTCCATTGCTTTCGAGCGAGTCTGCTACGAAGGCTCCATATTGTGCTGCTTCTTCTTCATAATTACCCGCTACCCAGTTGAAACTGAGTGTATAAAGTGTCGCAAAGGACAACAAAACGGTAAAGAGCAGAACGGCATTCTTATTTTGCATGTTGCAAGGTTGTTTTCAGGGGCGCAAATATAACTTAAAAAACCTTCAAAAATGAGGGAGTCTAAGGGTACGAAGTACCTTTGCAATATGTTACAGTTGTGTTGGAATTTTATAACAGCCGCGCTGTTTAGATTTTTTGTAGTGATTGCAATGGCGTCATTTCCATGGCAAAATGCCTGCGCGCAATCCGGATCTTACCAGTTGGCGGTTTTGAAATACCGTGGAGGAGGAGACTGGTATTCCAATCCGACGGCGGTTCCTAATCTTGTCGCCTACTGCAACGATCAGCTTGGGATGACACTGAGTGAAGATGTCGCTACAGTGGATGTTGGGGCGCCAGAACTCTTCGATTACCCTTGGCTCCACATGACGGGGCATGGCAATGTTGTTTTCTCAGGCTCGGAGGCACGGAACCTGCGAACGTACTTGGAGGCAGGTGGGTTCCTCCACATTTCGGACAATTATGGAATGGATCAATACGTCCGGCGAGAGATGAAAAAGGTGCTTCCTGAATCTGACTGGGCGGAATTGCCCTGGTCACACCCGTTGTTTCACGCCATATACCCGTTTGAATCGGGATTGCCCAAAGTTCACGAGCACGATGACCTGCCTCCGCGCGGCTACGGTTTGTTTTTGGACGGGCGATTGGTCGTTTTTTACGACTACGAATCTGATCTCGGCGATGGTTGGGAAGATTGGCAAGTGCACCGAGATCCCGAAGAAATAAGGCAATTGGCGCTGCAAATGGGTGCCAATTTGATTGCATTTGCCCTCCAAGGAAGCGTTGAATCCAATTGATTTGGGACGTTCTGCGTAGCGAGACGATCAAGACTTCAGGCGCTGGTGATGGATACGTGCCAGCGACCTTCTTTTTGCGTTTTGGTGAGTTCCAGCCCCTGCCATTCCATTGCAGCCACGAGGTCATCCCAGCTGTCTTTCGCCCCCTCGGCGTAATGCAAGCGCAGGTCTTCGAGAGCATCCGTTGCTCCCGCGACTTCGTTGAGCACGGACCAATAGTCTGATTCGGTCAAGCCAATGCGGTCCGTACCAAATTGCTCCCACAACAAGCGCATGGCCGTTTGCAAGGAAGCCTCACCACCTGTAAGCTGCATGATCCTGACGTCGCAGAGAAGCGCAAGGACTGCACCTTCGACATAAATCGATCCTTTGCGACCAGGCACCCCTGGCTCGTAGCCATCGAGCCACGTGTCGTAACTGGATTCGGCAACGCTGCAGTTCAGTCTACCTGGGTTGTTGACATGGCGATCCAACAGCCGCTCAGTGAGGAGGCACCAACCTTGCAGGTCAATCACGCCGCTTTCAAACAAAAACAGGTCACCCATGTACGTGGTCACTCCCTCTGCTACATAGCCTAGACGACTTGGGCACGCCTGCGAGAAATCATAAGGTGTCCATTCAGCGGGACGGATTCGCTTGACATTCCATGCGTGGTAAAGCTCATGCGATGCGATGCCAATGAGTTCGTCATAGCCTGCCTTGGTTTGGCTCTTTGCTGAAGGTCCGATGGCGATCACCGTGGTGTCTTCGTGTTCCACTCCATGCCGCACTTCGCGTTCCGGTAGCACATACATGAAGTGATAATGCTCTGCAGGGAACGATCCAAAGTGTGCGATTTGACTTTCGGTGAACGCGATGTGGTCCTTCAAAAATGAATCGGGGTTGGGCTGATCCTTTCCGTAAATCCAAATGTGGAAGGGAGTGCCTTGGGATTCATAACTGAGATGGGTCATGGCCTCAGCCGCTAAAATGGGACTGTCCATGACATGTTGTACATCACGAGCATGCCATTTTCCGTTTGAATGTTTCAACCCCGTTGCCACGGACCAGAGGTCCGGAACATCGGTCAAATCGATCGAGTACCCCCAGTCTTGGTGGTCGGGATGGTACAAAAAGCAATTGACGGGATTGATGTAAAGAATATCTTCTGCTGCACCTGTGGAGCCTGCATTGAACAGGTCAGCGAAAAAGGTCCAAGAAACGGTGTGGATACCTGCTGGGACCTGCCACTTGTGCAACGTGGATTTTTTTAAGTCGATCCAAGTACCGTCGGATTGTTTTCCGCGCATGTTGTAGACGTAGCGTCCAAAATTGCCTTTTTCATATCGCCCTGGACGCCACACCGGAAGTTGCACCTCAAAAGGACCTTCACAAGGGAAAATGGCAGTCAGTTCGATTTTGGGCGTTCCTTCCAATGCGCGCCGGATGGCGACTTGGATGTTTTGTGCTGACTCGGAGGCGCGGGTTCGACTCATTGTTTTAAAACGGCTTGTATCGGTTTGCCAGTGCAGGCATTGGGCATGGGACTGTGAATCAAAGCGGCTACGGTGGGGGCGATGTCTTGGATGTAGGTGCGCTCGTAGGTGATGCCTTTTGGTACATGCCACCCATAAAAGATGCAAGGGACGTGGGTGTCGTATGGAAATGGTGAGCCATGTGTCGTACCTGCCAAGCCGTATTTGATCCAGCCGGGTTGAATGACGACGATGACATCTCCGGAGGTATTCGCGGACCAACCGTTGCGAATTTTTTCTACGATGGGATCACCGGCGGTGTTGCCCGATGTCAGATCACGGCCAGTAATCACCATGGATACGCCTTCGTATTGCTGACAGAGCAGTTGAATTCGCCGTTGAGCTTCGTCCAGATCGATGCCGCGCTCACGCATCAAAGGACGATTGAAAAAGAATTGATCATTGGAGTAACTCAAGATCCATTGCTCATCTCCGTATTCTGATTTTAAATCGGCCTTGACGTCTTCAATCATGTTTCCGGGCTTCCAATAATCCACTGGCATGCCCACTGATCTGGCCAAAGATGGAGGGGTAGCCGCACCATGATCTGCAGTCAGCCAGCACATCCAATTTCCATTGCCTACTTTGGAGTCGAGTTGGTTGAACAATTGTTTCAATAGGCGATCCAAGTGCACGTAAATCTCCATGGTTTCCCACGCATTCGTTCCAAATTGATGACCAACATAGTCGGTTGAAGAAAGACTGATGGCGAGAAGGTCAGTGATGGCGTCTACTCCTAGACTTTCTCCCGCGAGAGCTTCTACAGCGAGGTCGATGACCAAGGTGTTGCCGTGCGGAGTGCTTTTCAAGATATCGTAACCTCCATTTGCTTCGCTCAAGGATTTCAGATCGTACGGGAATGTGGCATTTGCCCCTCCTTCAAATGGCTGTTCGAACGGGTTGTTGTCGGGCCATTCTTGAACGAAATCTTTTTCGGTTCGCTTGATTCGCCAACCTGCATTGAGATGGCGTTCGGCGTGTCCGCGTTTGTTGAATTTTTTGACCCACGAAGGGAGTTCATCGGTGTATTTGCTGCTGGTGATGAAGTGTCCTTTGTCTTTGCCATAGAACCAATACGCTCCGTCGGCGAGGTGTCCACCGGGCAACGTAGCTCCGCGATCCTTGATGCTCACGGCGATTACTTTTGCATTCATCCCGGTGGCGATTTTCATTTCGTCTCCAAGCGTGCTCGATTTCATGCGATGAGATGACATTTTACCGTCGCGAGCACCGGCATTTTTCAAGCCTACCGTTTCGACATTCGGGTCATACGCACAGTACACCGATGCTCCAGCATTTCGATCGTACCAATCGTTGGCGATTACGCCGTGGAGTCGTGGGGTGGTGCCGGTGTAGATCGAGGCGTGTCCAGGACCTGTGTAGGTCGGCGCATACCCGAAATGGTGGTCTCCACAAACGAGTCCTTGTTGGATGAGCCGCTTGAATCCACCGTCGCCAAAATTATCCCAATAACGATAGAGGTAATCCATGCGCATTTGGTCCACAGTAATCCCCACAACAAGCTTGGGATGCTCTCCTAAATTCGTTGGTCTTTGACGGGATGATTTTGCGCTTTCACCTTTTGTTGGGATTCGAGTCTGCGGCGATTTGGAGGTGCTTCTTTCTGCAGCCTGATTTTTGCGATCGAGTGTTTCGCGGGCCTTTTGATCGAGCTGTTCAGCAGAGTAACCATTGGCCTTTCCCTTGACTGTTTGTCCGCCTTTCGCATTCTGGGATGCGGGTGGAAGTCCAATCTGTGCCACGGCCTGTAGGGTTGCGATGGCGAAGAGGCAGGTCAGCAAATGCAATTTCATTGATCGGTGTGTTGATTTCAAGTCCTAAAGTTACGCAGGACGAGCGCTTCAAGCGAACGACTGAATGGACCGCTTCAATGGACTGGTTCCATTGTGGACCAGATCCACCATCCCAGCGCAATGCAAAAAGTCACATTCACAGCAATGTTGCCAATTGACCACGCTAGCCCATGCGATGAATGAAGCGAAATGGTGTCCGCTGCAAATGTCGAAAATGTTGAGAATGCCCCACAAAATCCTACGGTCCAGAGCAAAAATAAGGCGTTCATCTTTGTCGAATCTTCGGGGCTCTTGGAATACGCGGCGATCAACCCGAGGAGCATGGCCGTGGCGAGGACATTGCTCGCTAAAGTGCCGATTGGTGCCATGAAACCAAGTTTTTTGATGGCAAGTCCCAGCGCATAGCGCGCCACACTTCCAAGTCCACCACCTAGGAAAACAGCGAGAAAATTCATGATGCATTGACGGGATTACCCACCATCTTGTGTTGGACACGCCAAAGCAAATAACCGAAGAACCCCCCGAGTATACTGCCACCCAAAATGTCCAAGGGGAAATGAACTCCAAGGTAAATGCGACTGTATCCAACCAACAGCGACCATCCCAATAGAATCCAAAGCCAAGAGCCGCCTCCCAGTACCAATCCGACAAAAACAGCAACCCCCGTGCAGTTGGCTGCGTGCGAACTCACAAATCCAAATCGACCTCCGATGTAGGGCTCTGTTTTGCCGGGTGGAACCACCAAGTTTACATCGCCTTTCAACTCAATGGAGTGCGACGGTCTGAAGCGTTGAACGGCAGGCTTGATTACACGTGCTGAGATGACATCGGTTCCTGCAATGCACAAGGCGAGCAACAACACTCGGACCAGCATTCGGTCCCATTCTTTGCTCGAGGCTTTCCAAATTTCCCAGAGCAGCAGGACATACAGCGGCGCCCACCACCACGTTCCAGAAATGGCCCACATGATTTGGTCACCTCCTGGCCAGTGCGCATTGAGAATCTTGAAGAGCCCGAAATCGAGGTTGATGAGGAATTCTTCCATTTTCGTTAAACCCGTCGGCGGGCATTATGCATAAATCGAATCAATATCCGCTTGGTAATGAGCGACGATGGGCTTCCGCTTCAACTTTAATGTCGGAGTCAATTCTCCGTTTTCAATGCTGAACATCTGAGGTAAAATCCGAATGGCTTTGACTTTTTCCCATTTCGCAAAAGGCTCCATCAGGCTGTCCACGTCTTTTTGGATGCGATCAGCGATGCGCTGGTCATTTCGAATGCCCTCCATTCCAGGGAAGGGGTGGTTTTTGCGCTTGCACCATTCCTCAACGGCTTCAGCGTTCGGTACTACAATGGCACCCGGGAACTTTTGTCCATCACCGACGACCATCACTTGCTCGATGAACAGAGAGGCCTTCAGTGCGTTTTCCAACAACTGTGGCGCGACGTACTTGCCACCAGAAGTCTTGAACATTTCCTTCTTGCGATCCGTGATTTTCAGGAAACCGTTGTCAAAAATGCCAATGTCACCTGTGTGGAACCAGTCGCCGGTCATCACCGCAGCTGTCTTTTCAGGTTCTTTGTAATAACCCATCATGATGTTGTGGCCTTTGACCATGATTTCGCCATCGCTGGCAAATTTCACTTCAACGCCTTCGATGAGTTTTCCGACGTATCCAATGCGCATCAATCCCGGTTCAACATCTGAGTTTACAGTCACTACGGGACTGGTTTCGGTCAATCCATATCCTTCGTAGACGGGGATGCCAGCGGCATTGAAAAAGCGGGCGAGCCGCGGAGCCAAGGCCGCCGAACCACAAGCCACTGCTCGGATGTTGTCCAAACCGAGGGCAGTTTTGACTTTGCTGAACACGAGCTTTCGTGCAATGCCCAATTTCCATTCGTAGAGCGCTCCATTTTGACCGTCGGGCTCCCATTCCAGTGCCAACCCCAAAGCCCAATTAAAAATCGCGGCTTTTACGCCACCTGCAGCGCGACCCTTCTGAACGATTCCGTCGTAGAATTTTTCCAACAGTCGAGGAACAGCCGTGAATACGGTGGGTTGTGCATACCCCAAATCTTCTTTGATGGTCTCCAAGCTTTCAGCGAAATAGATGTTTGCACCGATGTGCATGTACAAGTAATGCAGCATGCGTTCGAAGATGTGACACACTGGTAGAAAGCTCAAAACTCGGTATTCGTGGTTCAGCAAAACAGGCGGGATGCGCGGGATGCTGTGCAAGATGTTTTGCACAACGTTTTGATGGCTCAACATCACGCCTTTGGGAGTTCCGGTGGTTCCGGAAGTGTAAATGATCGTTGCCAAATCTTCTGGTTTCACGCCGTTCATGCGATTTTCCAATTCCGCCTGTTGCGCATCACTTCCCGCCTCGGTGATTTCCGACCAATGCGTTCCATTCGCGCTGCGCTCAAAAACGAAAACCCCTTGCAGCGTGGGAACTTTATCCTTGATGGACATCACTTTGTCGTACAATTCCTGGTTGCTGACGGCGCAGTATTTGCTTTCGCTGTGGCTGAGGATGTATTCGTAATCTGCCTCCGTCATGGTCGGATAAATCGGCACGTTGATGCCGCCAGCCGACATGATTCCATGATCCATGATGTTCCATTCGCAGCGGTTGTTGTGCGAAATCAAAGCGACTTTCTCACCTCGTTCG
>Ga0228639_1001101_pt1 | contig 11740 bp, 7 predicted proteins | sample 50DmetaG_FD_190532 | JGI IMG/M metagenome (GOLD analysis project Ga0228639, IMG submission 190532) | Seawater microbial communities from Monterey Bay, California, United States - 50D | ecosystem: Environmental > Aquatic > Marine > Coastal | place: USA: California | collected 2016-10-18
ATCTTCAGTAGCTGGTAATACGAAATCCATCATAGACTTATGAAGCTTGTGAGCAGGCTTAATAACGCCAGGTGTGTCTGAAATTACAAGTTGGTAATTTTCATCATTAATAAGGGCTAAAATTCTATGCCTAGTAGTTTGGGCTTTTGAAGTTATAATCGATAACTTTTGACCTAATAAATAATTGGTCAATGAAGATTTTCCAACGTTAGGGTTACCAATAATATTTATAAAACTAGATTTATGCATAACAATGCAAAGCTAAGATTGTTAATTAAGATTATAGAGAATTTTACTTAAAAATTAAGCAATTATAAAACAAAACGTAATAAAAATACCTTTACATTCCGTAATTCACAATAAAACAAAGTAAGACTAGTGAAAAGAGGAATTTAAGAGTAAAAATAGTTTCCGAAAAACTTATTAAAACAAGAAAATACCTATACAATACTTAAACATTTTATTTTTTAAAAACATTACATTCATGACAAAAATTAAATTTAACAGGTTAAATTAAAACTAATACCGCTTAAAAGGTTGATTGATAAAATGTAAAGGTTTTATAAAAAAAACATAGAGATAATACACTTATTTTTAAAATTGTTGCCTCGAGAAAAATAAACAGTTTAAAAGTTCATTTTCAAGAAAAAATAATGCAATAAAAATTTTAAAAATTATATATGCCTGAAAAGATTTATGTTGGTGATTTAGAATCATTAGTTGAAAATAAAAAAGTCGAAGGAAAACAACTAAAAATTGGAAATGAAAATTTTTATAAGATTACCAATGTAGATAAAATGCGTCCATTTTTTATGAGTATTGTGAGTAACTCTAATCATTGGATGTTTATTTCAAGTACTGGAAGTCTTTCGGCTGGTAGAAAAAATAGTGAATTTTCATTATTCCCATATTATACAGACGACAAAATCACCGAATCAAGTGATACAACAGGGAGCAAAACAATTATTTTAGTAAAAAAAAATAACAAAAATTTCCTTTGGGAACCTTTTTCAAATAGGTATGAAGGAGCATACAAAGTTTCAAGAAATATTTATAAAAATACTATTGGAAATAAAGTAATTTTTGAAGAGGTAAATCATGACTTAAACGTTGAGTTTAGCTACCAATGGAATTCAAGTAACATATATGGTTTTGTTAGAAAATCTTCGATCAAAAATAATTCAAACGATGATTTGGATATTAATATTCTTGATGGAATTCAAAACATATTGCCTTACGGAGTTGGCGAAGGTCTTCAAATTGCTCAAAGTAATTTAGTTGATGCTTATAAAAAATGCGAATTAGAAAATAAAAGTAAATTAGGAATTTTTACTTTAAGTGCCATTATAGTTGACAAAGCAGAGCCAAGTGAAGCATTAAAGGCAAATACTGTTTGGACAACGGAAATTGAAAATACAAAACACCTTTTATCTTCACTGCAGCTTGATAATTTCAGAAATGGAATTGATTTATACAATGAACATGAAATTAAAGCTGAAAAAGGTGCTTATTTCATTAATAAGAAAATTAAATTAAAAAGTAATTCCTTAAAAGAATGGATGATTGTCTGTAATGTCAATCAAACAATCTCAGATGTTGTTAGTTTAAAAAATTCAATAACAAATGATAGAGAAATCAAATTTAAAGTAGAAGATGATGTGATTTTAGGATCATCAAAATTAAGAGAACTAGTTGGTAACGCAGATGGTCTTCAACTAACTAATGACAAGCTTAGAATGATTAGACATTTTTCTAATACAATGTTTAATATCATGAGGGGAGGTATCTTTGATGATAATTACCAAATAGAAAAAAATGACTTTTTACCTTACATAAAAAAAGCTAACTGTACTATTTACAAATCGTTTAATGAAACTTTAAATAATCTTCCTCAGATTTTTACACTTCATGATTTAAAATCAATTTCAGCAAACATATCTAATCATGATTTCAAACGATTGTGTACAGAATACCTGCCCTTAAAATTTAGTAGAAGACACGGTGATCCGAGCAGACCATGGAACAAGTTTTCTATTAATACTAGAAGCGAAATAGATGGATCTAAAATTTTAGATTATCAGGGTAATTGGAGAGACATTTTTCAAAACTGGGAAGCTTTGGCATATTCATACCCTCAATTTATTGAAGGAATGATACATAAATTTTTAAATTCAACTACCTTTGACGGGTACAATCCTTACAGGGTTACAAAGGATGGATTTGATTGGGAAACTATTGAGCCAGATAATCCTTGGTCTTATATTGGTTATTGGGGCGATCATCAAATAATATATCTTTTAAAATTTCTTGAATTTATTGAAAATCATTACCCTAATAAACTCTACAAATATTTCTCAAAAAGCCTATTTGTTTACGCAAATGTTCCTTATAAAATTAAGTCTTATAAAGAAATTTTAAAAGATTCTAAAAACACAATTGATTACGATCATAAAAATGAAATATTAATAGATAAAAGAAAAAACGAAATAGGAATTGACGGATCGTTAGTTTTTAATAACAAACAAGAAGTTCATCATGTTAACTTTATTGAAAAGATTTTAGCCACATTACTTTCAAAAGTTTCAAATTTTGTTCCCGAGGGAGGAATATGGATGAACACTCAAAGGCCTGAATGGAATGATGCCAACAATGCATTGGTTGGTAACGGAATTTCTATGGTAACGTTATATTACCTGAGAAGATTTGTTGATTTTTTTAATTCTCTATTAGAAAAAACCGACCTTATTTCTGTCGAAATATCTTCTGAACTTAACAAGTTTTTTAATGATATTTCTTTTGCGTTAAATAAAAATAAAAAAGTTTTAGATACGTTAATATCAGATTTAGATAGAAAAAAAATAGTTGATTCACTAGGGCAAGCTGGTTCAAATTACAGAGACACAATTTATGATAGTAGTTTTTCTGGTACTAAATCTGCAATTGGGATTAAAGAAATTAAAGAATTATTACAACTGCTATTAAAATATATAGATCATTCGATTGATTCTAACAAAAGAAGTGACAAACTTTACCATGCATACAATTTATTGACTATTGACAAAGATAATATTTCAATATCACACTTGCCAGAAATGCTTGAAGGTCAGGTTGCTGTTTTAAGTTCCGGATACTTAAGTTCTAAAGAAAATCTAGAGGTTTTAGATGCGCTAAAATCAAGTAAATTGTTTAGAGAAGATCAATACAGTTATATACTGTATCCAGATAAAAATTTAGGCTTGTTTTTAGAAAAGAATAACATTGCGTCTTCAAAAGTTAAAGAATCTAAATTATTAAGTAAACTATTAAATGACGGCAATAATCAAATAGTTTCTCAAGATTGTGAGGGATCATTTCATTTTAATTGTGATTTTAATAATGTGAATGGATTAATAAGTGAATTGAATTTATTACCAAAAAAATACAATGAGTTAGTTAAAGAGGAGTACAACAATATTCTTGAAATTTTTGAAGATGTGTTTAATCACAAAGAATTTACTGGAAGATCCGGAACTTTCTTTGGATATGAAGGATTAGGTTCAATCTATTGGCACATGGTATCTAAACTTTCTTTAGCAGTTCTAGAAACTACAAAAAAAGCTATAAGTGAAAAAGATGATGCTGTAATTGGAAGATTCTTTGATCATTATTTTGAAATACTTGAAGGAATTGGTGTAAATAAGTCCCCTAAATTATACGGAGCATTTCCAACCGATCCTTATTCTCACACACCTGCTGGTAAAGGAGCTCAACAACCAGGAATGACTGGCCAAGTAAAAGAAGATGTAATATCAAGGTTTGGAGAACTTGGCGTAGAGGTTAATAATGGAATTATAAGCTTCAACTCTGAAATGCTCAGAGATCAAGAGTTTTTAACAACTAATGAAACTTTTAGATATGTGAATTTATCAAAAGAAAAAATTGAATTAAATGTAAATGTGAATTCACTTTGTTTTACATATTGTCAAGTTCCTATAATCTATTCTAAATCATCTTCTAAAAAAATCACCATTGATTTTATTGATGGTAGATCTGTTAGTATTCAAGGGAACGAGCTTGATATTGATTCGAGTAGATCTCTTTTTGATAGAGAAAATATTATAAAGCAAATTAATGTTAGTGTAATAAAATGATAATTAAAGAAATTAATAAGATCTCAAAAAATAAATTAATCAATTTAAACTTGATTATATTATTTATCACATGCTTGTTGATTTCTTGTAATTCCTCAGAAAATCAAATGATAAACAAATCTGAAATAACAGCTAAAGAAATTTTAAACAATCCAGACTATTTAGCAATTTCATACGGTGGTTATAGACACAATAGTAGAGATATTCAACCAACTATGGATGAGTTGAAAGAAGATTTAAAAATACTGTCTTCAATTGGAGTGAAAATTTTAAGAACATATAATTTACAATTAGAACAAGCACCCAATATTTTAAAAGCAATAAAAGAATTAAAAAAGTCTAACTCAGATTTTGAAATGTATGTAATGTTAGGTGCATGGATAGATTGTGAGAATGCATGGACTGATAATCCAAATCATGATAAAGAAGACGAATCTGCTAATGCAATAGAAATTCAAAAAGCGATTAATCTAGCCAACATGTACCCAGAAATTGTAAAAATTATTGCAGTTGGAAATGAAGCAATGGTTAATTGGGCGTGGAGTTACTATGTCAAACCAAGCGTTATATTAAATTGGGTTAATCATCTTCAAGATCTAAAAAAACAAAAAAAACTTCCTGAGAATTTATGGATAACTAGCTCGGACAATTTTGCTTCATGGGGTGGTGGCGAAGACTCTTACCATACTGAAGACTTAAATTCATTAATTAAAGCGGTTGATTTTATTTCAATGCACACATATGCATTTCATGACACTCATTACAATCCAAGTTTTTGGAATTTTGAAAAAGAAATTAGTAACACCAACTCTAATCTGGAAACAATTCACAAAGCGATGGATAATGTTCATGACTATGCAATTTCTCAATACAATAGTGTAAAAGAATATGTTAGAAAAATTGATCCTAACAAACAAATACACATTGGTGAATTAGGCTGGGCTACAAAATCTAATGGAAATTACGGTGAAAATGGGTCTCACGCTGCAGACGAATACAAACAAGCTGTATTTCATGATAAAATTAGAGATTGGTCAAGAAATGAAAAAATTGCATGTTTTTATTTTGAAGCATTTGACGAAAATTGGAAAGATTTTTCAAATGAAAATGGATCAGAAAATCATTTTGGTTTATTTACTGTTGACGGAAAAGCAAAGTATTCATTATGGAAAAATGTTGATAACGGAGATTTTAACGGCTTAACAAGAAATGGCAACTCAATTACTAAAACTTATAACGGAAATAGCGAAAATCTATTAAACAATATTTTAACTCCACCTATTAATAATTAATAAATGAGATTTAAAAATTTACTTGTCATTATTGCTTTAAGCTCTGTATTAGGTTGGAATTATTTAAATAAAGAAAGTAATGATGTTATTTCTATTTATGAAAGAAGCGTACTAATAAATAATGAGAATTACTTTATTAAAGGAGTATGCTATCATCCAGTCCCAAAGGGTAGTTTAGAAAGAAATTTCAATAATATTGATAAAGATTTATCATTAATGGTTGAAGCAGGAATTAATACCATTCGGGTATATTCACCAATTGATGATTTAGAAATACTTGATAAAATTGACAAGGCTGGCTTAAAAATTATTATTGGGTTTGGATACAATCAAAACGGATATTATGATATACTTTCTGGATCATTTACTCAATATATTGAAAAATATAAAAACCACAATTCAATCTTATTTTGGGAACTAGGTAACGAATATAATTATCACCCTGAATGGTTTGAAAACAATATTAGTAATTGGTATACAGCATTAAATACTGCTGCGGGTAAAATACATGAAATCGATAAAAGCAAACCCGTATCAACAGCACATGGAGAAATTCCTGATAATCTTGCAATTTCTTCTTTGCAAAATATAGATGTTTGGGGCTTAAATGTTTACAGATGGGACGATCCCTCAACAATTTTTAATGAATGGAAAAATCTAAGTTCAAAACCAATGTATCTTTCAGAGGCTGGTAGCGACAGCTACATGACTATTGAAAAACTTGGCTATCTAAAAGGTGAGAATCAATTAGCACAGGCTGATGCGAATTCAAAAATTTTGAACTCGGTTTTCAAAAACTCAAACATAGTATCAGGTGTTTTAATTTTTCAGTTCATTGATGGTCTTTGGAAAGCAGGTAATCCTGAAAAACAAGATATAGGTGGATGGGCTCCTAATAGTATTGGAGTTCCATATGACGGAGCACCAAACGAGGAATACTGGGGAATTCTTGATATAGATAGAAACAAAAAGAAAACATTTGAAATAATTAAAGAAAAGTTTAAAAACAATTAAAATGAAAAATTTAAAAAAACTCCTTTTAATCTGCTTTATAACACTAATTAGTTCTTGTAATAACAACTCTGATTTTATGATTAAAGTTTACGAAACTTCAAGAGAAGGAAATAAATTAACAGAAAAAAATGATTTTGAAATTGGAGACAATGTTTCAACTATAAAAATCAATACTGATAGAAAGTATCAAAAAATTACTGGGTTTGGAGGCGCTTTTACAGAATCTTCAGCTTACTTATTGAACCAAATGAGTGATGAGAAAAGAAAAGAAATTATTGAGGCTTACTTTTCAGAAAATGGATCAAATTATTCATTAACTAGAACTCACATGAATTCTTGTGACTTTTCTCTTTCAAACTATTCTTACAGTCCAGTTGAAGGTGATAAAAATCTTGAATACTTCTCTGTAAAGGAAGATATGGACGACATAATTCCCATGATTAAAGATGCTCAAAAGGTTTCTAAAAATGGTTTTAAAATTTTTGCGTCCCCATGGACAGCAGCCCCATGGATGAAAGACAACAACGGTTGGCGAGGAGGAAAATTATTACCAAAATATTATGATACATGGGCTCTATTTTTTTCAAAATATGTAGACGCATACAAAGATCAAGGAATAGACATATGGGGATTTACTGTAGAAAATGAGCCTCACGGGAATAATTCAAGCTGGGAAAGCATGCATTACTCACCTGATGAAATGACAAATTTTGTTAAAAATTTTTTAGGACCACAACTGGAAAAAGATGGAAAAGGAGATCTTATTATTCTTGGATATGATCAAAACAGAGCGGATTTAAAAAACTGGGTAGATTCTATGTATGAAAATGAAGAATCTTCTAAATACTTTGATGGAACAGCCGTTCATTGGTACGACAGCACATTCGAGTACTATCCTGATGAATTACAATATGCTCACAACAAAGCTCCTAACAAGTATTTGATACAAACTGAAGCTTGTATAGATTCTGAAGTTCCACAATGGGAAGATGATGATTGGTACTTTAGAAAAGAAGCTACTGACTGGGGCTATGATTGGAGAGAAGATGAGAAAAAATATTTGCACCCAAAGTACGCCCCATTTAACAGATATTCAAGAGATATAATTGGATCATTAAACAACTGGGTTGATGGTTGGGTAGATTGGAATATGGTTTTAGACACTCAAGGAGGACCAAACTGGGTAAATAATTGGTGTGTAGCACCAATAATAGTTGATCCAAATAAAGATGAAATTTACTATACTCCTCTTTACTATGTTATGACTCATTTCAGTAAATATATAAGACCTGGCGCTGAGATAATTGATGTAGAAAACAATGATGATAATTTAATGGTTACGGCAGCTCTAAACCCCGATAACAGTATCGCTGTAGTTTTATTTAATGAGGGAAATGATAATAAAAGTTTTAATCTTAAATTAAATAATTTCTCAGAAACTATTTCAATCAGTCCACAAGCAATTCAAACAATAATAATTAATCAATAGTTAAACTATGGAAACTAATTTAAAGAAAGTCGCAAGTGTTGGAATGGGACAAAAAATAGCATTTGGTTTTGGAATGCTAGCTAATCAAATGTTTCCTGCTGCATTGGGAGTTTTTATTATTGTTCTTGTTCAAGATCTTGGTTTTGCGGCGCTATTGTGGGGAATAATACAATTTGCACCTCGAATCTTTGATGCCATAACTGACCCTTTAATGGGATTTATCTCTGATAATACAAAATCAAAATGGGGAAGACGAAGACAATATGTTTTTATAGGTGGGATTTTAATGGGTATTGCCTATGTTGCTATGTGGCAACTTTATGAAGACGATGGTATTGTGTATAATTTTATTTATTTCTTTTCATGGTCTTTGGTGTTTTATTTAGGACTGACCATTTTTAGCGTTCCTTATGTTGCTATGGGTTATGAAATAAGTGATGATTTTCATGAGCGTACTCAAATTATGGCTATTGCCCAATTTATTGGTCAATGGGCATGGGTAATTGCTCCTTGGTTTTGGGTTATACTTTATGACCCAGCTTGGTTTCCTGAAGGTGCTGGACAGGGAGTCAGAGATTTATCTATTTGGGTAGCAATTCCGTGTACAATTTTTGCGATTATACCTGCAGTTTTTATAAAAAGTAAATCAACAACAGAACGAACAGATTTTGTACCTATAACCACAAGTTATATTCTAAAAAGCATAAAAGGAATTTTTATTTCAGCCTTTGAAGCATTTAAAATCAAACAATTTAAAAAGATAGCGTTTGCTACATTTTTAATATTTAATTCATTTCAAGTTATTGCTGCTTTTACTTTCCTTATAATAGTTCACTATATGTTTAACAGTGATCCGGCAAGTGCAGGTAATTGGCCAGCACTACACGGATCAGTTGGTGCTTTAATCACATCATTTTTAATTATCCCTTTAATTACTGTTATTTCTAAAAAAATAGGCAAAAAGAAAGCCTTTATTTTATCACAATTAATTTCAATTATTGGGTACGTTTTATTTTGGTTTTTATTTGTGCCTGGAAAACCTTATTTATTTTTATTTGCTCTTCCTTTTCATTCATTTGGGATTGGTAGCTTATTTACAATTATGATGTCAATGACTGCTGATATTTGTGATCTTGATGAACTAGAGAATGGCAAAAGACGTGAAGGTGTTCTTGGAGCAGTTTATTGGTGGATGGTAAAACTTGGATTTGGGGTTGCTGCCTTATTAAGTGGATTTATATTATGGTTGGTAGGATTTGATCCTGAACAAGTAACAGAGTCTGCAACAACAGGGATGCGTTTATTTTATACTTTTTTACCTATTTGTGGTGTAGTTTGTGCTATTCTTATAATGAAAGATTACGATATTACTGAGGAAAGAGCTAATGAAATTAAAAACGAATTAGCGATTAGAAAATCTAAAAATAAAATTTAAAATCAATATGTCTTATAGAAAAGAGAAGATTCATTCTTTAACAGGAATTAATCTAAACAATATATCCAATGATGAATTAAAAAATCTTTGTAAAAAATACTTAGAAAAAGGTATTCACGGTTTATGTTTTAGTGCATATGACGAAGGTCAAGAACCTGGAGATCAAATTTCAGATAATCAAATAAGAAGAAAATTAAAAATAATACAACCCTATATTAAGTGGGTAAGAACTTTTTCTTGTACAGAAGGAAACGAAAGAATCCCAATAATTGCTAGAGAACTTGGTATAAAAACATTAGTTGGAGCGTGGCTTAGCGATAATAAATCTACAAATGACAAAGAAATCAATGGTTTAATATCTCTTTGTAATTCAGGAAACGTAGATATTGCTGCTGTTGGGAATGAAGTTCTTTACAGAAAAGAATTAAATGAAGAAGAACTAATCAGCTACATAATAAAAGTAAAAAAAGAAATCAATGAAATTCCTGTTGGATATGTAGATGCTTATTATGAATTTCCTAAAAGACCTAAACTTACCAAGTGTTGTGATGTAATTTTAGCTAATTGTTACCCTTATTGGGAAGGTTGCAGCTTAGACTATTCACTTATGTATATGAAACAAATGTACAATGAGGCTTTAACTGCTGGAAAAGGAAAGAAAGTTATAGTTACAGAAACTGGATGGCCAAGTCAAGGAGCAAACCTTGAAGGTGCATATCCTTCTAAGGAAAATGCACTAAAATATTTTATTAATTCTCAAAATTGGTCATTTGAAGATAAGATAGAAATGTTTTATTTTTCATCTTTTGATGAGTCCTGGAAAGTTGGAGTTGAAGGAGACGTGGGAGCTTACTGGGGACTTTGGGATAAAGATGAAAACTTAAAATTTTAAAATTGGATTACTCAAAAATATTAAACATAAATTCTGGAAATGCTGTATGCTATTCTGGATACAGAGAAGGTCAAACACCTGGAATATCCTTTCCGACTTACAATCAAGTTAAAGAGGACTTATCAATTATAGAAAAAAACTGGAAATACATAAGATTATACAGTTGTGATCATCATTCAAGAACTGTTCTGGAAGTTATAAAATTTGAGAAGCTTAATATAAAAGTAATGCTTGGTTGTTATATTGAAGCAGAAGTAAACAATTACTCTTGTCCTTGGGGTGGCGAACACTCAGATGAGAAACTAGAACTTAATAAAAAAGGGAATTTAAATAGAGTTAATTTACTTTCTGAACTAGCGAACACTTATCCTAATATAATTTTTTCGCTTTCTGTTGGAAATGAAGCGTGCGTTAGCTGGACTGACCATATGGTTCCAGTAGAAAGTGTGATTGAATATGTGAAAATTGTAAAAAAGAAAGCTAAACAACCTGTAACATTTTGTGAAAACTATGTTACTTGGGTAAACAAATTAGAAAAACTTGTAGATGTTTTAGATTTTATTTCAATTCACACTTATCCACAGTGGGAAAATGTTTTTATCGATGATGCTATAAACTATACAATAGAAAATTATAATCTTGTAAAAGAAAGGTATCCTAATAAACTGATTGTTATAACTGAAGCTGGATGGGCAACTTCAACAAATGATATTGAGATAAAGAAAAATAATACAAACGAGCATTTTCAAAAGATCTATTACAAACAACTTTTAAAATGGAGTGAAGACGAAAAAATTCTCACGTTTGTATTCGAAGCTTTTGATGAACCATGGAAAGGTTCAGATGATCCTAACGAACCAGAAAAACATTGGGGTCTTTTTAATGAAGATAGAACACCTAAACACACAATGAAGCAGGAAATTTATAAGAAATAATATTTTTTATAAAGATAAATCTTGTTCTGTAATACATATTTATTATATCTTTGCACTTCAAATCGCGGGATAGAGCAGTAGGTAGCTCGTCGGGCTCATAACCCGAAGGTCACAGGTTCGAGTCCTGTTCCCGCTACAACGAAGAGTAATCATTAATGGTTACTCTTTTTTTAATTATAACTCATAGACATAGCTCTGTGACCTATATCAAATAAATTCTGATCTTAATCAATTATCATTGTGGATTATTAATCATATTAATTAATTCTTAATGAAAAAGTACTTAAAAATCACCTATTGAATACATCTGAAATTAAAATATTTTTAAAATCTTTATATTCATTTTTAGAGAACGATACTCTTGATGAATTCGTGGAGTTTTGTGATTACGTAAAACTTCCTAAAGGAACAGAACTAATACAGGAAAGAAATAGACACCACTATATTTATTTCGTAATCAAAGGGTCAGTCAAGTCATACTATTTAAATGAAGGAAAAGAATCCTGTACCTGGTTTGCTTTTGAAAATGAGATTGTGGCTACAATCAAAACCT
>Ga0228639_1001105_pt1 | contig 11705 bp, 27 predicted proteins | sample 50DmetaG_FD_190532 | JGI IMG/M metagenome (GOLD analysis project Ga0228639, IMG submission 190532) | Seawater microbial communities from Monterey Bay, California, United States - 50D | ecosystem: Environmental > Aquatic > Marine > Coastal | place: USA: California | collected 2016-10-18
AATGCATCTAACTCATGTTCTATAGGAACAAGTAGTCTATCATTATTTGGATCTACTTCATAGCCGAACGGAACCTTTACAGTAGTCCTAACTATTACGTGCCACTCTTTGTTGTGTCCTTTGGGTGGCAGAGGTAACTGCCAGAATCCCAGTTCTCTTTGAGGTATTATTCGTTTGTACCTTCTTTAGGTGGTAAATAAAAAATGCCACCCCCACTGGTGACATCTACTTTGTCTACTTTACCAAGACCTGCTCTGTCAAGCACGTCCTTGGCAGCTATCATTTTTTCTTTGATACCCAACTGAGTGGGATCTTGCAAAGCGCCCATAAGAGCGAAAGCAGCTTTCGGGGCAGTCCTAGCAAAGTAAGTCCTAGTTTTTTCAGCGATTTCATCTTTAAGTGCCTCCACTATAGAAGTTGTACTGGAGTTGTCGCCATACCCAGCTAACTTCTTAGCTTGTACAACGTCACCTCCAGCATCATCAAATAATACATCCAAGAACCTTTGTTGTCTTTCAGTTAGTGTCCTTGCCATAAATTGCGTTCCTTATTTGTGATCTACCTATACCTAGATCATTTAGTTGTCTATCATCCAACATGTGTAGCATTCTAAAGTCTGCACGTTTTTGTTGTCTGATTACGTGGTTATCCCACATCTTTTTTAAAAAATGTTTCATGTACTTTCTCCTTGTTTGTACAAGGGTAGTTATACACAAATGTTAAAGTTGTAGTAGTGCTAAGTTGGAATAGCCGCTATGACTTTTTTGTTTTCTTCATAGGGCGTTCAGCAGGGTTAGATGCTCCACACATCATTGCTCCTTTAGCGTAGCCCATCTTCTTAGCCATGCCACCATACATGTAACCCATCTTCTTAGCTACGGCTGGTGCTTCTTTCTTTAGTGCTTGCATACCTTGGTTCATCTTCTTCATGTTCGCTTCCTTCCTGATGCGGTTACAGACCATTTAACTTTCTTTGGTCCTGTTTTCTTTGCTGCTTCTGCTTTACTAATTCTACCTGCTACCTTTGCTGGTCTACAAGCTGGGTATGGTCTGCTGCTGTCTTTAACACTTTTGCGACCACACTCTTTACCTGTCTTTACGTCACGCCAGTCTTCCTTGAACCATTGAGTTAGTCCACCTGCACCATAACCTCTACGACTTTCTAGTACGTGTTTTGACTTGTGCAACTGATCCTCCCTTACTGTAAGTACCCCCACGCTTTTTGTAGGTCTTAACTAACCAAGCACTTCCATATGCGCTAGGCCACTTAAACTTCTTCTTAGCTTCTGTCTTTACTCTAGAGTACAAAGCTGCATTCTTAGGTTTATTAGCCATTACTTCTTAGCTTTCTTCTTTGCTGTTGCACTCAGGTCTTTAAAGTGAACAACTTGTTTGCTATTCTTACCATGTGTTGCACCAGAATGCAACTGTCCATTTGGCATCTTGTGTGTACCACCTTTATGTTCAGTGCCGTCTTTGAAGTAATGCTTTTGAGCTTTAGCCATTATGTCCTCTTAGATTTTGTACCAGCACACTTCCACTTCTTACGAGATAAACGTAGTGGGCTGTTTGGATTAGCTGCTGCCTTTGGGTGTTTCTTCATTTGTCCTGCGCTTCTTGCACAATACGAATCACCTTTACCTGTTCCTGGACGTATACGTTTGCCGCCATCCTTGGCTTTACCTGCCTGACCGTAGCTTACCTTTATCTTACGCCCTGTCTTAGGGTTAGTCGTTGTTTTGGCAAACATCTTGCCTTTACGTGGAGTAGCCATGTCTATCCTCTATAGTGGGTTACTTGCCATTTCATCATAAGCTTTCCAAATGTCATCTATCTCCGTTTGAATAACATCTAGCTTATCACCTATGCCATCTGTAATAGTAGTAGCTTTATCTACTTGGGAGCGTAAGTCAAGTAAAACTTTCTGTTGCTCTAGTATCTGCTGCATGTTTGTAGCTAGTTGTGCAAGCTTAGAGTTTAATCCTCTGACATCATTATCTATGATAGCTTGCTCTACAGTTTGTATTCTACTTGTTACCGTAGAGTCTAGTGTTGTTAGCCTTTCAGTTAACTGTTGCATTTTTGCAACACTATCATCACCTAGGTTTGTTTCGACTTCTTGTAGTTCTTTTCTTATTGCTTGGCTGGCTGTCGTTAATTGATTTGCTGCAAATGTTTTATTTGCTGTTCGTTCTCTTGCTGTGTCGTTACTTAACTTAGTTAAGCTTTTTTGTAGTTCTGCAATTTGCTTTGCGTTTGCGCTGGTATTACCTAGTGCTTCACCAACGCCACCCTCTACACCGTAAAATCTGTTAAGAGTATCGTAACCAAAGTATATACCACCAGAAACTGTAGAGAGAACTGGCAGAGCCACCGCAACCATCCAGCCTTTGACATTAAAGCCTCCTATGCTAAACTCCATTGCCATTAGTTAGGCATGGTTCCATACTGTTCTACATACTCACCAGCAGTAAATAACTCTGAGGCAGACACCATATCTTCTGATAGGTATCCTTGCCATCCAGAGCCAAAGCCATCATCATCCCAGTTAATTACAAATTCATCTACATTCTGTGTGTATGTGATGGCTGTATAGTTACCAACTACAAAGTTATTCTGTGTGGCATAGCTGTCAATGCTTGCAGTTAGGTCTGTGTTATTAGCTGCAGCCATAAAAGCACCAGCTTGTTGTGCGTAGTTCTCTACCTGTGCTACAGCTTGGTTATACGCATCTACTTCTGCTTGGTCTATGCTGTACTCATCTGTACCCATCATGCCTTGCAATGCAGTCTGCTCTGGTGATGTGTCTGCTGCTGCTGCAGTTGTCATTATACCAGTAGCTGTTAGTATCTCTGCAGAAGCATCAGCTAGTAAATCTATTGCTGCATCCAAGTCATTCATTGCGCCTTGGTATTCTTGTGTGAACAACTGCTGTGCTGTAGTAGCTGTCTCGTAGTCGTGTCCTATTACAAGAGCGTGTGCAGCTAGGTAGTCATCTAACTCTGTCTGTGTAATAAGTCCATCATCAAATGCATCATCTTCTATAGTACCGCCTAGTGCTGCATATCCTACAGCACCTACTGTCATTGTACCTACGTCTGTTACCCTGTTCTTGATAGCACCTAGCGAAGCAATTAGTGCGTCAAGCTTTTCCTGCCCTGTCAGTGTTAAGTCAATGGTTAAGACTGTTGACTGTGGGGGTGGATTTACTACTGGACTTGTTGCGTTTGCTGCTCCTGAAGCGATCACTAATGGATAACTTAGGAGTAGTATCTTCCAAAACGATTTCTTCATCTTTGTATTCCTCTCCAACTCTTAATAGAGCATCCCAAAACTCTTTGTCCTCTGCATACCCTACTACAAACATGGCAGGGTTTTGTCTGTACTTATCAATAGCGTTTTTGCCCATCAATAACTTACCAGTACGTGCATCATTTATTGGACATGGAGTATTTGCTAACATCATACTCCTAAAAACTGTAGCATCCTGACACATCACTGATATGGCAGACACCTGTAATCCTAACCCACCCAACTGTTGAGGTATCCCTAGTAATCTAGCATTCTTCCTGCGATTACAATTAGGGTCTTGCTGCATCTCACCTTGACTTAGGCCAATTATATTTAACTGAAGCCCTCTAGTCTTCGGGATTAGACAAGAATCGTTACCTCCCCCACCCATTACTGTTGGAGCTATGCTGGACATTACCGGGCTACTGCCTGGGGATGAACCTGCTCCATTATAGTTTGTGACTTGACTGTCATTGTTAGAATCTACAGTAGAATCTTCGTAGTTGTTAGAGAAGTCACCCTCTATATCGTTGCCATTGTCTGTTGTAGTAGTGTTATTGTTAGTTATACCATCGTCAATCGGCACTTGTTCCTGTGCATACCCCAGATTGTAACTCAGTAATAGCAGTATCGCTACACATAAGCTCCGTAGCAGCGTCCGTATGTCCGATAAGTGCGAGTGTTCTTGCATTCTGGTTTCTCTGACATACAACATCCCCCACTCGACACGATGCAGTATAGTTTATTGTTTGACAAGCTGTTAATATCCCTAATGTACATAGTTGTATGGATACGGATCTGAATGTCAACACTTATTATCCTACCCCAGGTCTTTTTCTACCCGGGTCTAACACTTCATGTCGCTTTAAGTGGCCCTCTAAGTACATAGCTCTCTCTACGTGGTCTAGAGTAAACCTCTGTCCTAGTCTAGCTTCCAATGCTTCACGCACATAGAACACATCTGACTTAGGAATGTGGACTCTACGTAGTCTTTTACTGTCACCGTCTGCTATTGCATCGTAAAACTCTTCTATTACGTCTTCAGAAGAGTACATACTAATTTTATTTTTATACATATTGTTACCTGAAAGGAGATATGTACCATAAACTAAGTGTTGAGGAGGAGGATGTGAGGAAGAAAGACACCCAGAATATGGCACATATCTAGTATAACACAAGTTATTGGTTATATTTATGAATGTGTTACTAAATTTAGTATACAGGAGTATAGTATAACTGTCAAGTTAAACTATCCTATGTCCAATATTTTTTATATAGTTAAACTCTTTATTTATATTTACTATTTATTAAGTTAAAACATTAAAAGTTTAACTACCTGCTCCTGCTCCGCAGTTATACTCAGAAATAAGCACATGTCAAGAGAGTATTTGTATACCTGCGACACTTTGTCATCATTCTAAAATTCACTTCTGTGTGTTTATGTATATATACGTACTGGTATACCCCGTCTGGCCCTCGCAGGGTGGGGCAAATCAAAAGAAATGTTGCTATCTGCAAGGGTTTTTCTTTGTAAGTTACTGTTTTTACTGCATAAATAAACTGATATATCGTCAATAGACTACAAAAAAGTGTTGTAATTCTGCAACATCTCAAGAAGTGTGTCCTTTTTGCAACAGGGATGCATAAATACCACACCACCTAATGTTGCATAAAAGACACCACCCCTTTAAATGAACACCTGCTCAATTAAACCTGCTCTAGCTGGTAGGTTTACGTTTTGTTCTCACCAAATAGAACATAAGTAAAACATATAGTGAATACCTGGAATTATGAGAACAAAGGGTAAACATTTGTCATATTCACTTTTTTGAATATCTTTCATACAACAAACGTCAAAGCTTTTGAGAGGGGCTAAAAAAGTGGCAATGCGCTAATCGTTTATTTCGTTCTCACACTCACGGAGCAATACAGCGCTCCTACGGCCACATTCACTTTTTTGAATACGACCTAAAAACCACCCCAAAAAAGCCTTAAATCGAGTATATATATACTGTGTAAAAAACAGGTGGTATTTTTACCCTTAAAAAAATAGTTAAAATAAAATGCATTTTTTTACTTGACAGCTTTTTGAAACTATGGGCATGGTTTTTTTGAAGACAACAAAAACGAAAGGATAAGACGCTCCGAAAGGGAATAGCCTAGCAAGCTCATCATGGGATGTAAAAGATACCACGTTATTTGATAATGGCATTGAGTGCATACCTAAAGCACAAGCCCCTCTGATGTTTTACAAGTTGATGCATTGGACTATAAACAAAAACAACTTCTTATTTGGTTACGATAGCTGACAATTATTTAGGACTAAATTTGCACCAATACTCGACTGAAAGTATATATGCGATAATTGCTTTTTGGTGACTTCAGCTAACTGCTAGGGGTTTTTACGTTGGAAAGGGTGGCACTCGGCAAATGAGACTTAGCGCAAGCGAAAGTGCAAAGAGTGAAAAAAGATATACTATTTATAAGCACTGGTTTTTATTGGTGCTTATTGGTGGTTTTATCTTAGAAAGGAATACCAAATGAGTATTAAACATTCTTTTGAAACTGGGAGAATATATAACTTCCCACAAAAAATATTAATGATTATTGAAAAAGAAAAAATAACTTTTTATGATCCTTCGAGAGATATCGCAGGAACGATAGACCTTGAAGAAAATAATATAATTGTAAAAGCAATTAAGTCTTTTGAAATTGAAGCTTGTTCTATTAACTTAGTAAAAAGCCTTGCGACAACTCAAACGATGCACCATTATGACAACGGTACACATAAATGGTTTTCAATATTTGAAGCTGAAAAACTTTTTGAAAAGGAAATATAATATGACTTATAAACTACTAGGTGTTGGCACTAATGCCAAAACAATCAAGGGTGATGGCTCTGAATATTTGACAGCTATCTTATATATGACACCATACAAAGTGATGGTGGACGGCAAGTCGTTCAATAGTTGTGCGATGGCTGAACAAGCTAGCTGTATTGATGCTTGCTTATACACTGCAGGACGTGGCAAGTTTAGCAATGTACAGTCAGCTAGACAGCGCAAGGCTCAATTATTTTACAAGGATAGACAAGCATTCATGGAACAACTGATTGACGACATTGATAGGTTTCAAATCTATTGCATGAAGCGTGACATTCAACCATGTGTAAGGCTAAATGGCACAACTGACATACGTTGGGAGTTAATCAAGATTGATGGACAAAACATATTCGAGTTGTTCCCCAACGTGCAATTCTATGACTACACTAAGATTGCTAATCGTAAGTGTAAGGACATACCCAACTATCACTTGACATGGAGTTACTCCAACGCAAATGCAGACTATGCCAAGCTACTCGACAAAGCATTAGAGCAAGGTATGAATGCGGCAGTCGTGTTTAGATCTAACTTCATCCAAGTCAAACCTAAAGCTTGGCATAATTGGAAGGGATACCCTGTCATTGATGGCGATCAAGACGATCTAAGATTTCTTGACCCAAGGGGTGGTCACATTGTTGCACTCTATGCTAAGGGTGAAGCTAAGAAGGATCAAACAGGATTTGTACAGGAGGTGTAATATGCAAACCATAATAGAAAAAAAGATAACATCTACTAAGGTTTATCAAGTGCGAACCTTGCCTATCAGGAAGGGTAGCGACTACAAGTTTAGATTGTTTGTTGACGGGCAAGCTAAAACTTTGTACAAGAATATTGAGGAAGCTGAAAAACATTTGGAGGTACTATCTTATGACAAATCATAATAACGACAAATATGTAATCAGCCTGTACGACTACACAGGCGAAGCACTGAAGCCTTGGGCTGAAGCAGGGTATCAATGCTTTGCCTATGACATACAACACGAGGTGCAAAGCACAGAAAAGTTTGAGGGTGGTGGTAGTATAAACTATATCCACGCTGACTTGCACAATATCGCAACGCTAGACTTTATCTATGACAGTCTATCGAGCAAGCAAGTCACGTTTGCTATGGCATTTCCTGTCTGTACTGATATGGCTGTATCAGGTGCGGCACACTTCAAGCGCAAGCGTGAAGCTGATCCCTTGTTTCAACGCAAGGCGGCTAACTATGCCATATGGTGCGCTGAACTATTCCAAGCATTGGGTTGCCCATACTTTATTGAGAACCCAGTCAGTGTGCTGTCAACGCTATGGCGCAAACCTAACTATAGTTTTCACCCTTATCAGTATGGTGGATACATACCTGACGATCAAGCGGAGCATCCAAGGTGGCCTGACTACATAGCACCCTATGATGCATACCCTAAGAAGACTTGCCTATGGACTGGCGGTGACTTTGTTATGCCTACCATATGCCCAGTATACCCTGAAGAGGGTCATAGTAGACAGCACCTCAAGCTTGGTGGTAAGTCTACGAAGACTAAGAACATACGCAGTGCAACGCCTCGTGGCTTTGCTCAAGCGGTGTTCAACAGCAACAACTCTACCATGCAATCCCTGCTTGGAGAGTACAAACGTAAAGGAGATAATCATGTTTGTAATACTAGCAACTAAACCACTCAACGATGGAACAAAAGGTTTCCGTTTCAACTTCTTCGGTAAGAAGGGTATCATTAGACAGCGAAAGCTACAGTCCAACGGTATCAAGTTTTCCAAGGGTCAATGCATGAATGCCTATCACTTTGGCAAGACTACAATCTACACTGAGCAAGCAGTCAATAAGACTAGCACTCGTAAGTTTCACCACGTAGCAGGGTAAGGAGGCACAGCATGGAAGAACTAATTAATAAAGTAATAGATCAAATAATAGAAGATGTATCAAAGGGTGATAGCACTGCAATAGAGCAGTTAATAAAAGATATACCATCAGAAAACTTAACATCATTTTTATCGGAGGTAAAATAAAATGACACAATTTACTAGATCACAACTAACTGAATTACGTAAGCAACTACAATCTGCCCTTGACGGGGCAGTGGATACAGAAAACATTAATGGTGACATAACTATAGATGTAGGCAACTGCTCATACACAGGCGGTGAGGCTACATTCAAAGTCAAGTGCATACTCAAGGGTGCTAAGACTAGGGAACAGATTGACCTAGAATATTACGCTGACTTGCATGGCATCGACACAACTGCCATTGCCAAGCTACAAGGCGAGGACATGAGTATAGTAGGCTATAAGTCTAGGGCTAGGAAGAAGCCTTGGATACTACAGAGACTACGTGACGGTGCTGAGTTTGTATGTGATGATAACTTAGCTAAGAAGTTCTTTAAGAAAAGGGAAGAGATAAGAGATCAACCTATTAAAGTAGAGAGGGTATAACAATGCGGAATAGTGTAACAAAAAACAATGCACTCGACTTCACAAACGATGAGTGGAACCAACTGATAGAGGGTAATGGACTACTAATAATGTGGTTCATTGAGTGGAACAACAAAGTTGAAAAAGGTAAGGATCTACAGTACTATCAGACACTACAAATCCAGGATTTCTTTAAGCTAAAATATAGACAGTCAGCAGGGTGTGACCCTTGGCCTATGAAAGACAGTAAGATATCACTTGATGGTAAGTTTGTATCTGAAGGTGACGATGATCTAGAGCCATACTTTCTAATCAATACTGATGATGGCGTTGGGTACATCTATCCCTATGCTTTCGTGGCACTGCCTAAGAAGTCAGGTGGTCACCACATAGTGAGGATGGACTGATGCTACCTGATGAAATGGAAGCTGAGAAAAACAGGAAGATAATACTATCTCAGGCTAATACAATAGAAATACTTCAACGTAATGTGCGTGACTTACAAGGACAACTCAATCTACAGTACGTTAAGAACAAGAAACTAATAGAACAGAACGCTGAAGCTATGGTAATCATAGGGCATAAGCAACAAGAGATAGACTACTTAAAAGAGAGATGTAATTTTTCTGATGTTGAAAGTCATTACATGGACAACAGTATTATAGTTGAAAGAGAGGAAGTATAATGCAAACACTACTGGATGATACTAGGGTAGATACACACACAATATTTTACCCTATGATAGAGATGGGCTTGAACAACTGGGATCTATTAGAGAGTCCAATGAGCCTAACTAAATACTTAGCTAATGAGGAGAAGCAACAGTATGAAAGTAACATACATAAATCATATGGGGGATGACTTATCTGTAGTCAACTCTGCACGTGTAAGCTTCGGTAAGAAGTCAGACTACATGCCACGTGTACATATGGGTGAGCCAAAGGTACTGCAACATAAGGATGAAAAGCTAATCAAGTACCTAGCTGAACACAACCACAAGTCACCATTCAACCACGCCTTTGCTACGTTCCATGTCAAGGCTCCTATCTTTGTAGCTAGACAGTTACAGAAGCATGAGTACATGCCTTGGAATGAGATAAGCAGACGCTATGTAGATAGTGAGCCTGAGTTCTATGAGCCTGACGTATGGCGTGGACGCAGTGCTGACAAGAAGCAAGGCTCTGATGGTGTAGTAGATACAAAGACTAAACCTACTAACCAATACTCACTTGAAACATATCGTAACTTATTATCTGATGGTGTAGCACCAGAGCAAGCACGTATGGTATTACCTCAGAGTATGTACACTGAGTGGTACTGGAGTGGTTCACTGTATGCTTTCGCTAAGATGTGTAGCTTACGATTGAAGGAGGACACACAACTAGAGACACAAGTAATAGCTGAAATGATAAGCATTGAAATGTCCATGAAGTTTCCTGTATCATGGAGGGCTTTAGTATGAAGTGGTTAATACTAATAGTACTGACACAAGGTACTGCATTCACAATAGACGATAGACCCTTTGATACAGAGGATAATTGCATTGCATACATAAGTAACATTGACAACGTAGATCACTTGGCTGTAGAAGTTATTTCAAGGGCTGGCTTCAATGCTAGACTGAATGAGTTACAATGTATAACTGAACAAGAGAGGAAGACTTATGAAACTATACAAAAACTCTAATGGTGTATGGGCAGGTACACAAGCTGACGCACGTAAGTATTGTGGCAAGGACTACACCACTGTCGATGTACCAACTGACAAGCCTAACCTGTTAGGGTTTCTCAATCTTAATCAGGTGGGTAGTCTAGCCAGTAGTCCTACCTTGGAAGAGGTAAGAACTGGTGAGCCTAACAAGGAAGCAATGTCATGGTTTAGGTGGGCGCATGACTGTATGCTACGAGGGCAGTACGATGATGCAAAAGAAATGTTAAGGAAAGGATTGATAGATGATAGAGCTACTACTAGCAGTGATTGAAGAACAGAACCCTATCCACAAGTATTGCATGGACAAGCACGATCACTGGACAGGCAGAGCCGCATGTGTCCAAGAGTTACAACATGCCCAACGCAAGATGGAGGTAGAAGAACTAAGAGAATTTCTTAAAGCTAACCCACATTACAAGTATCCAGGAATGGCTTTGCCGAATGGAAGAATAAAACCACTTGACGTATGTTGGGGATCTGATAAGACTTACTACATAGGAACTGACAAAGTTAAAAAGGAGAAGTGCTGATGTCATATGAAGTATGGATACATAATAGCAATGGGTTTGGTTTTGCATACCACTCATACAAGACAAGAAGACTAGCAGAGAAAGGTCTAGAGAGATATAAAAACTTAGTAGAGTACAAAGGTTGTACGTTTGTTATGAGGATGAGAGAGCATGAGGATCAGTAAGGTTATACCCATAGACAGGGTACTCAACGAGTGTAGACGTAGAGCAGATGATGCTTGGTGGGATGGCAACGATGATGAAGCTAGACTACATGAGCAAGAAGTAAAACTATATGAACAAGACAAACAGGAGGGCATACTATGGGTTCCCAACTTTTAGCAGCAGCATTCCCTTTACTATTTACTGGAGTAAACATTGGTGCATTGATTTACTTATGGTATAAACATGCAAGTGGAAAGTGAAGATGCAGAGGATAAGAACACGCCTTTCGATGATGTTACACATTGGGTGGGTAACCTACCTCGTAAGGATACTGATAGCGATCAGCATACTAACAAACGTAATCCTAGGAGGAAGACTAAATCAAACTTTCTCCGCAAGAAACTGGGATTGGAAGAGAAACAATAAACCTAATGTGGTGCGTCTATTGGACGCATTGCTAGGGAATGGACATTGTAGTAGGGCTTGGGCTTACTGGAAGGTGAGGAGAAAATGGTAAACAAATATAAGAATATCCCGAAGCATAGCGCCACGTTAGAGGATGTAATAAACTTCTATCGTAACTCAGATGCGTACCGTAGGTTGTCCTCCTCCTCACAAAAAGACTACGACAACCATCTGAGTGCTACCTTGATTACTGAGGTAGAGGGCAAGATGCTTCGGGCATATCGCTGTAAGAACTTGAAGGTTCGACACATCACACAAGCGTATGAGCAGTTGCTA
>Ga0228639_1001122_pt1 | contig 11599 bp, 10 predicted proteins | sample 50DmetaG_FD_190532 | JGI IMG/M metagenome (GOLD analysis project Ga0228639, IMG submission 190532) | Seawater microbial communities from Monterey Bay, California, United States - 50D | ecosystem: Environmental > Aquatic > Marine > Coastal | place: USA: California | collected 2016-10-18
GTTCCTGCCACTGAGCCGTGGGGTCGTGCTATGGTCACGATTACTCGGTATGTAAGTAACAGTGCGGCTCGTAGCGATCAGGGTGATGAGGAGTTCCCAGGTCATATAAGTCGTAGTGACACTCAGCCCATGCCGTCGCCGGCATACTCTTTGTCGAGCTTTTTACCAATTGAACAGAATTTCTCAATACGATCCGCCATGACAGGAAAACGCGTCGCGTTATACGGGTGCATGGCATTAGGCCTTTCCGTAGTGCTGATGTGGTGGCCGGCGTGGCGGAAACAGGGACAGCGGTCGGATTCTTTTAATGATCATGACCGTGATTCGATTGATTGGGCGACACTCAGGCGGTCGCATCAGTACGAAGGGCAGGATGAGGCATAGTGAGCCCTATGAAAACTTTTTCTTACTACGAGAAGTGGTTGGGCCATATTTTTATTGTGGTGCTGTCCATCTTTGCTCCTGTTGCAATGTGTGCAGGTGACGTGCCTGACGCTCCCGGGACGATCGGTAGTTTGCCTAGCATTCCGCTTTCTCTGGAAGGAAGTTCGGCAAGTCAACCTACCGAGCAGTCAAGTGACCTTGCCTGGAACAGTGAGATGGCTTTTGATTGGAAGGCGTGGGCCGTGGTTGGTGTTGCTGGAATTGTGTTGGTCAGCATTCGGCTCTTTGGTCGCCGGACAGTCTTGAAGATGCCTAGCGATGTGTTTGAGTTACTTGGCGAAGCTACGCTAGGCGGGGGGCAGCCAGTTCGAATTGTTCGTTTCGGACCGAAGACGCTCTTGGTGAGTGTAGGGAGTGGTGGTCCAAAAACGCTCTCGGAACTTGATGATCCTCTCGCTACAGAATGGATTGCAGCAGCCTGTCGCGGAGAACAGACTCTCCGGTCTTTGGTGAGTCATTCAAAAACTGGTGATGATTCGAGTGGTGCTGATGTCGCCCATGTTCTTCAGTCAGTTCAGGAAGAAGATGGAAGTGGCTCTGTTCGTTCACATCAGTCTGAGGTGGCGTAATGACTGCCTCCGGTTTGGAATTAAAAAAAATCATCCTCGCTCTGGTGCTGACTCTGCTGGTGCTGACTCTGATTGCATCAGGTGCCAAGGCTCAAGAAATTCAGCCAGATGCTGATCAGTCGCAGTCGTCGGAAGCGATGAGAGATGGTCCCGATGCCGGAGACACTGCCGAGAGTGTTTTGCCATCGAACGAAGATCAGTTGCCTGTAGACGTAACAGGTTTTTTTGATCGTCGTTGGGCTGATCGTCTCCTGCCGGCAGCATTAACATTCGGAGTGATGAGTCTGGCGCCTGCGCTCTTACTCATGACAACATGCTTTGTTCGAATGTCGGTCGTCTTGTCACTCACAAGGCAGGCTATCGGTACTGTGAATCTTCCTTCAACCCAAATTATTACATCGCTGGCGTTGTTTTTGTCAGCACTTGTGATGTGGCCAATTTGGACCTCTGCCTATCAAGCGGGAATTGAGCCCTATCAGGCAGGAGAGATCACCCTTCAGGAAGCATTAGAACGTGGAAGTCTCCCAGTTCGTCGCTGGATGGCATATCAGATAGAGGAAGCGGATAATCGTGACACCGTTGCGTTATTTCTTCAGCGACACCCGGGTGGTATGAAGCAAGTGGATAGTTATGACGAAATACCTACCGAGGTTCTCCTGCCGGCTTTTCTTGTGAGTGAACTGGAGGTCGCATTTATGATCGGCTTTCGTATCTTGCTGCCGTTTCTTGTTCTTGATTGCGTTGTTGCAACGCTGGTTGTCTCAACGGGGCTTGTCATGTTGCCCCCTACGATCGTTTCTCTGCCATTGAAGCTACTCGTGTTTGTCATGGCGGATGGCTGGTCTCTTGTTGTTCGGGGACTACTCGATGGGGTTCGCCTCAATACGTCGTAGGTTTCGCGGCTCGATTGTTTTCGTCACTCTGGTCTGACAGTTTTCAGGAAGTGTTGTATGGCAACCTTTGATCTTGTTTCACTCGTTCGGTCTTCACTCATCGAAGGCGTCTTGCTGCTGGCTCCGGCCCTTTTGGCTGGCCTGTCGGTGGCTTTGGTGGTTGGTGTTCTGCAGTCAGCCACTGGAATTCACGAACCGCTCATTGGCATGGTTCCACGGCTTGTGGTCATGGTGGCCGTCATGTTCATAACAGGTGGTTGGATGATTGAACGATTTGTGAGCCTTTTCCAGGCTAGTGTTCTTTCGCCCTAGGGGAGTCTCGGTTTCTCATGACATTGGTGTGTGTTTTGCTGGCCACCGAATCAGTAGCCAACCTGGGATTCTTCGACTTGTTTTCGGAGTCAACATTGTTTGTCTCTGCCGGAGCGCTTACTCGCATTGCTGGTGTTTTGCTCGGCGGTGGTATGCGGCTTTTTCCGGGCGGGACTGTTCATCTTCGACTTGCGATTCTTTTCATTCTTGGACTTGCCGCTGCGCCAGTAGCGATCTCGGTGGTGCAGGTGCAGAACGTGACTGAAGAATTATTTTTTCCTATGGTATTGTCAGAGCTACTCGTAGGCGGCTGTCTTGGTTTGTCGATAAGCTTTCTGGTGACAGTTTTCGAGTCTGTAGGTAGTGTGTTTGCCAATGTCGCAGGACTGAACTGGGCAGATGTTTTTACGCCGGGTGGTAGTGGAGGTCCAGGTGTCGCCCGTCTTTGTGGGTGGGTAGGCCTTGCCTCGTTTGTCGTAGCCGGCGGTCAACAGTTAGTAGTTGCAGGATTAATTGATAGTTTCCTGCAGATGCCTGTAGGTGCACTTGCTGGCGCAAATGAATTGCTCGGGGTGCCAATTATAATGAGGTTGATCGAGTTGCCATCTCTTTGTCTTCAGCTGGCTCTCATGATATCCGCTCCTATTCTCGTTGCCGTGATAACAGCACATCTGACGGCAACAATCTGTATGCGTTGTATAGCGGTCACGCCTGGCCCAGGGCTTCTGCAGGGAATCGCAGCTGCCGTGATGCTTGGTGGTCTGATTGTCGGAAGCCAGCAGTGGGCTGGTCATGCAGGAGAAATTCTTCGCGCTCCATTCGAAGCTAGTTTTGGATCAGCAGACTCGTTATATCCTGCAGTCAGTCAGGGCGTTGTAGAGACGGGAGGTTGGATCAGTGAGTGAAAGCCATGATCGAACCCTTCCTGCCACGCCTCGTCGCAGAGAAGACGCTCGGAATAAAGGTCTGGCTCCAACGGGTGCTGTGTTGGGGTGGCCTGCTATGGCAGCAGTGGTTTTGGTTGCACTGCCAATTTGGTTTCGTGCGACTGTCTCAGCTGCAGTCGCTGCAATCGAAAATATTCAAATGACTGGAAAGGGTGGGAGTTATCATGTTTTTCTACCACTCATTTTTCCGACAGTTGTTGTTGTCGTACTTGCTCTCGGTGTTCTGTTGCTAGTTCGTACATTTTTTGACGGTGCGGCATGGCGAATCGACCGCCTTGTTTTTCGATTTGAGCGGATTGACCCAAGCATTGGTTTACAACGTATTGTATCCGCAGTCACTGTTGTTCGGGTCGTGCTTTCTTTTGTTGGTTTTGCCGTTCTTGTGACTGCGGCTTGGTTATTGGCAGGGCCGCTCATTGTTGTTCTGGGTGATTTACCGGTGCGTCTTGGTCGTGGAGCAGGGCAGGGCAGTGAAGTGCTGTCTGCGGCAGTGAATTATCTGTGGGGCATTTTGGCAGTTGCAAGCATTGTTTCTGTTATGGATTGGTGGCTCCAGCGATTCCGTTTTGAAAGAAAGATTCGGATGACTCCGAATGAGTTGCGTGAAGAGTTAAGGAGCCTGCGGGCAGATCCTAAGGTGCGGTGGCAGCGCAATGGGTAGCGTGATTACACGCGCAGTTCGCTTTCGTCAGTCCGTTCAGGGCATTTCTTCAGGGCATCTTTCACCGGGCCATCCAGAAACTCATCTACCTGAGTAACAGCTCGTCCTTCAAGGCCTTCTATTGTCAGCGAGGCTTGTAGATCAACGTTCTTAAAAAGCGGATCCGCTGCGAGGCGTTCAACCAGATCGTTATCACGACCATCGCGGATGCCTGCTGTGGCTGCGTGGCTGTGGCGACGAATGGCCTCATGAAGTTCTTGTCGATCACCTCCGGCAGTGGTTGCAGCCATCAAGAGGCGTTCACTAGCCAAGAATGGAATGTGCTGCTCAAGATTGCGACGAATGCTTCCGGGAAGGACAACAAGTCCACCAGCGATGTTTGAATAGATTACGAGCACCGCGTCTGTTGCAAGAAAAGCCTGTGGAAGTACGAGGCGGCGAGGGGCCGAGTCGTCGAGTGTTCTCTCGTACCACTGCACTGCAGCCGTTTGGCTGGCCGTCTGCTGAAGACCCATGATAAAACGACTGAGGCCGCACATTCGTTCCGCCCTCATTGGGTTTCTCTTGTACGGCATTGCAGATGATCCTACTTGGTCAGTTTCAAAAGGCTCCTCGAGTTCACCCCATGCTGCTGCAATTCGAAGATCGTTTCCAGCTTTGTGAGACGATTCTGCGATACCACCAAGAGTTGCCAGAACTTGGGAATCAATTTTCCGAGGGTATGTCTGTCCCGTGACTGGAAACGATTTCTCAAAACCCATTTTTTTCGAAACAAGTTCATCAAGGTGTCTTACTTTGTCGTGGTCTCCATTAAACAACTCAAGGAAACTGGCTTGTGTGCCAGTAGTGCCTTTTACGCCACGGGCACACAGGTGTGCCCGTCGATGATGGAGCTCCTCAAGGTCGAGAAGGAGGTCAAGAATCCAGAGGCATATTCGCTTTCCTATGGTAGTTGGTTGAGCTGGCTGTAGGTGCGTACGCCCAAGACAGATTATTGACTTTGTTTCGCGTGCTTTGTTCGCAAGCCTTTCAATAACCGTTGCTAAACGGGCTGTTGCAAGGTCGAGTGATTCACGAATCAAGAAAAGATCGGTGTTGTCTGTTACGTAGGCACTTGTTGCCCCGAGGTGCATGATAGGCTTGGCTTCGGGGCAGTCTTCTCCAAAGGTATGAAGGTGTGCAAATACATCATGTCGTGTCTGGCGTTCGAACGCGGCTGCTTTCGCAAAGTCAATAGTATCTAGATGTGACCTCATCTGATCAAGTTGGGAGGGAGTTATGGGTAATCCCATCTCAGCTTCTGCTTCAGCAAGCGCGAGCCACATTCTCCGCCATAACCCATATCGATGCCGATCACTCCAAATGTATGCCATCTCTTTCGAGGCATAACGATCGGCCAGCGGATTGCCCCACCGTTCAGTTCCCTCGGACTGCTCATTCACCATTTTTTCAGTCATCACTAGCTTTCGTTAAGAATGTGTTCGGTTCTTAGATTGTATTTGTGTCTTTCCGGTCGATGCTGACATCATGCAGAAGAAACGCTCAATAGCTAGCCTTGCTCGTGGGCCTCGAGATGCTTCCGCTTTCAGTGATCGATCAAGAGACTCCAGCCAGTTTGGGAGTTGTCGACATCGATGGCTACCAAGACTCCGTAGCGCCATTTCAGCCTGGTTCATGGCTTTTGGCCAGCTCGCGACTCCGGCCTCTTTCAGTGCTGCACCAAGACTGGCTGGACGCTTGGGACCTCCAAGCAATCGTGCCGCTGTCGAATAGCGTCGAAGTACGGTTGCTGCTTGTGCAGTCAGTCCAATAGGGCTTTCACCGGATTGAATAAGCTTGTCAAGGAGCGAGATGGCTTCAGTCGTTCGACCTGCCGCCGCTGCGTCAACCATTTCCCAGACGGTTCGTTGGTTCCCCATGCCTTCGAGTGAATCAACCATTTCTGGCAGAAGTGTCCGGTTTCCTTCCTGGGGCAAGGCTGTCGCGAAGGTTGTGAGAGCCTGATCTATTTGGCCAAGTTCGTCACCAAGACGTTCGAGTATCGTGCCGGCTGTTACTGCAGGCAAATCAATTGAGTGTGCTTGTCGTGCCCATTGGCGAAGCCATTTTGTAAGGTCGAATCGGGAAGGCGTTGAAGTGGTGATAGCGAGGCCGTGTTGATGCACCGCTTTCGCTAGCCGGGTGTTGGAAGGAAAACTACGCACTTCCAGAATGAGGAATCCAACAGGGCCGGATTCTTGACTCGCAACACGTTCAAGAATTTCTCGATGCGCTGAAACAAACGAATCGGCTCGTCGGACAATAGCAATTCGTGCTGCATCACTAAACATTGGAACTGTTGCAACTTCGTCAAGAATATCTCTTGGATCAGGCTGATCGTCACCTGAGAATTCACGGCATGCCCACGAAGTGTCATCTTCGTCCGGGTGGATACACTTTCGTAGCCGAGACAGGATCTGGTGATTCACAAACTGATCATCACCAACGAGCACAACCATCGATGGCTTTCGCGCCTCTCCAATGATCAAATCTCTAAGGCTTTTGGGGTCGAGCAGCAAATCCAGTCCCAGCACACCCGCCGTCTTTTTTGCCACTGGTCTTCTCCTCTGGGGACGAAAGAAAATCACTCGTACGCAGTGTAGCGAGATTTATCAGGAAGCGGTCAAGCCTCTGGTAAAAAGCCGGCAGAGAAGGGCGCCGTTGCGAGATGGATGTTAATTTCAGGGGATGTCCGTAGGCACGATCTGAGGGCTGCCAAGTGTGCCGATGAAACGAGCCGTGCGTAGAGTGATTGGATCAAGCGTAATACTCTCGCCGATGTTTCCGGCTGCATCGGGCATCTCAATTCGAACAAATACACGACTTGGGAGTGATCGGTGTGGCTTCCAATTGAATGTGCCGTTGGTAGCTTGGTCCGTTGCTATTGTGGCCCAGGGCCCAGTCTTGTGAGGAGAATATGACAACCGAACGCTGTCTGGAATCGCCAAGGGGTCTTCGAAGGCATATTGAATATCGAAAGCATCCGATTCATTTCCATCGACCGTGGTTACGTCAAGGCTCGTGACTTGTGGTGGTGTTGTATCGATCCCGATCCAGGTTGATGGTGATTCACCTGCCCGAGGGGAGATTGGAGGGCCAGGGATATCTCTAACAATTTCCAAACGACACCCAAAGAGTCCCTCTCCCTGGAATTCCACTTCGATGGGACTTACTGTGTCTTCATCAACTGCGATTCGCTCCCACGAGTGGCCACCATCTCGAGTGCTCCATAGTTCCACCCGGAAAGGACCCTGTAGGTCTTCAGGTACATCAAAACTGTACTCCCAACGAAAGCTTTGCACTCGCATGAGGTGGAGCGGGCGGCCTTGGTATTCCGCAACAAATCCAGTTTCCGGATTTTGCGAAGAGCTCGGCTTCCGAAGCTTTTCCTCTATGGCGTCTGCGAGTGTTGGTGAGGAAATTGTGAGTAGGGGGGCCGTGGAACCTCCTGCTTCATTACGATCGTGTGCAGTTCTAGCTTGAGCCGGCGAATGTTGAGAGAAGGGAACAGGTTCCCCGTCTGACCACGGATTGCCAGGAGTTGGTTGCCACCCCACGCCTATGGTATTCGTCTCTGAGATTGGGTTCTTCACTACTACAGATTGGGTCTGGCGATTAGATCTGGCAAGTGGTGACGGAAGTGCTGGTGCAATTATTTCATTCGCAAGGTCAGATTGAGATACGTTTGGATCAGCAGACAACATCGAGAATTGCTTCGTCGTGCGATGACCAGCACTATCTGCAACAGAGATTTTTACAGTGAGCTCATCAACCTCTTGTCCAGCCCACCAGATTTCTTCACCAATAAGATGTGCCGGTGAGCTTCTTGAAAGAACGGGCTCGGTAGCAATTGATTTCCAATCGCCACTTGTTTGTCGGTATTGGAAGAGAATTGAATCTACATTAATTGAGTCGTCTGCTGCAGCATAGCGGCAAACGATCTCACCATCTGCCCCTTTCCACACGCGACCAGAGAGTCGGGGAGCTGCGGCATCAACGAGAACTCGTGCGTCAGGCCCCTCACCACCTCGGGCTCTATTCTTTTGGTCAATTGCACGAATACGAAACCAGTATTCACCGTCAGTATTCGCTTCAAACGGGATGGATGAATGTGGCGGTGAAGTCGAACCTGCTGGTGTCCAAGTAAGCCCAAAATCAGTTGAGACACTCATTTCCACCTGCTGCACTTTAGCATCCGGTGTTGCCGGCTTAGGCAGCCGGAAGGGTATTGCGAATTGCCGCTGTGTGGTGCGAACAAGCTCTGGCAGCCTGGGCGACTTCCCTAACGTCGTTGCTGAAAAGGCTTCAGAAAAGCCAGCAACAAGGCAGAGAAAGAGGAATAGCAAGGCGTTTAAGCGAAATGTATTCATAGACTTCATGAATCTTTCCAAATGTCCGTACATTGACCTCACAATCGATATCGGCCATTTGTTTCCGAAAATCGTGCTTTTCCGATACAACAGATTTGGGTTATGAGCTCAAACGCATATGTGCCGTTCAACTTCGCGGCTCGCGAAAACAGGGTTGTTGAAGCGAACGACGAAAGAAGGGTGGCCTGCGGTGGCCTGAGGCGACGAAAAGATGTAGGCAGACACATTTCTCTGTGAATTCGAGGCGAAAGACCACGATTTCCGATTCGAAGACAGCTTTTCAAAGGAAGGCAGGTAAGTTTGGTTCCGTTGCTGATCAATTCGTTGATTCTTTTGGCTGTCGTCGCCTGTGGGATCGTTGTTATCGTTCTGATCCGTGAAAAACTCCGTGGAACTGGTGCGGGTCGTGGCGATTGCGACGAAACGTGGGAGCAAACACTCACGGAATATAAAAAACTGCGGGATAGAGGTGTGCTGAAAGAAGATGAATACCGAAGAATAAGAACACTCGGTGATCCTTTTTCCAAGGTAGCCGGGAATTTAGCCGAGACGTCACCCATAACAACGTGGGTGACAGGAGAGGACAGGAGGAAGTAAATAGATGCCGACCGGAAAAGACGGGAATGGAATTGGACGCCGGGGGGCCGGTGGCACGACGAAGAAAAATGCCTTCTGTTCGTTTTGTAGAAAAAGCTACCGGGATGTCGGGCCGTTGGTTGAAGGACCAGGTGATGTCTATATCTGTAGCGAATGCATTGAATTGTGCCAATCAATTCTCGATCAAGAGAAGCGTCGAAGAGGAACGAGCAAACAACTCTTTACGTCTATTCCGTCACCACGAGAGATCGTCGGGCATCTCGACCAGTATGTTATCGGGCAACATCATGCGAAGAGAGTGCTTTCTGTAGCAGTGCACAGTCATTACAAGCGACTGATGATTGGAGCAGAAGGGGGTGACGTTGATGTTGAAAAATCAAACATTTTGCTGATGGGTCCAACGGGTTGTGGTAAGACTCTTCTTGCGAAGACACTCGCAAAGATTCTTGATGTCCCATTTGCCATCGGTGATGCGACTACTCTGACAGAAGCTGGTTATGTCGGTGAAGATGTAGAAAACCTCTTGCTGAAGCTACTCAGCGCAGCTGACTTTGATGTGGAAGCTGCCCAGAGGGGCGTCTTATATATCGACGAGATCGATAAGATCGGGAAAACAAGTCAGAACGTCTCTATTACCCGCGATGTCTCCGGAGAAGGTGTACAGCAGGCACTTTTGAAAATGCTGGAAGGAACAGTAGCAAACGTGCCACCGCAGGGCGGCCGGAAGCATCCAGAGCAGCAGTACCTGCAGATTGACACCTCGAATATCTTGTTTATCTGTGGCGGAACTTTTGTCGGCATGGACAAAATTATTGCTGGGCGGCTTGGCAAGCGAACCATTGGTTTTGGCCAGTCAAATAGCGTAGAAGCAGAGGCAGACTTGGCGGAGTTGCTCCCGCAGATTGATTCCGACGATATCTTGGAGTTTGGCCTGATACCAGAACTTGTTGGCCGGCTCCCTGTGATTTCTTCACTTGGTCCGTTGAGTGCAGAGGCCCTCGTCCGAGTTCTCCTCGAACCACGGAACGCACTAGTGAAGCAATATCAGAAGCTCTTTGAGATGGAGAGCTGCAAGCTTGAATTCACTGATGATGCCTTGCTCGCTATTGCCCGTCGGGCCCTGAAGAAAGAAACCGGAGCTCGAGGTTTACGTTCCATCATGGAAGATGTAATGCTCGATGTGATGTTTGATCTCCCTGATAACACGGGAAGTAGCTACCTCATAGAAGCAGCGCATGTTGATGAAAAACAGCCAATTCTTCCAGTTCCAGCAGCTCGTCCGAAGAGTGCGTAGTCGGCTTGTTAGTGATTGCCTGCAAGGCGGATAAGGGCTTCAATTCCTCGCTCAAGCATGGCGTCGGACACTGTATACGAGATGCGGAAGTGAGTGTCGGCACTGCCAAATACAGTACCCGGCACAATGAGTAGTTGCTCTTGCTTCACAGCGAGCTCCGCAAATTGCTCGGCCGAACTGCCAGGAGTTTTTGGGTACAGGTAGAAAGCTCCATCGGGATGCGTGAAGTCGTAGTGGTCGCGCAGGCCCTCGACAAGACGGTCTCTTTTTCTTCGGCACGCATCGAAAGACTTCGTCATATCGCAGTCAGCCGCTGCAAGAGCAGCCCATTGTCCTGCTTGAGGTGAACAGACAAACGTGTATTGTTGCAGCGTAATGCAGGCATCAATAATTTCTGGTGGACCGTGCATGTAGCCAACTCGCCACCCGGTCATAGCGTGAGATTTAGAAAATCCATCAAGGATGACAGAGTTTTCACTAAATGTTGCAGCTGAAGTAAAAGGGTGGTCGTAACAGAAGCCCCGGTAAAGCTCGTCGCTGATGAGCGTCACTTTATGCTCATCTGTTATATCGGCAAGTCGCTTCAGTGTTTCGGATGAAACAACCTTTCCCGTTGGATTGTTTGGGCTGTTCAGCAGGACGGCGCGAGTCTTTGGCCCGATACGAGACGCAACTACATCTATGTCTATCTCAAAAGTTGGAGATAGATCGATTGCCACACAATGCCCTCCGAAGAATTCAATAAGCGGTCGGTACATGACAAATGCTGGTTCGAAAATAATGACCTCATCACCCGGGTCGATGAGTGCCATAAGTGCTAAGACTAATGCCCCACTTGTACCACTCGTGATGCAAAACGCTCGGTCGGTATGCCCAAGCTGTTCTTGGACCTCGCTCGAAATGCGTGAACGAAGTTCTGGTATTCCTTGAGTGACCGTGTATCCATTTTTGCCACTCATCATTGCCTCGTAGGCTGCGTTACGAGCGGCCTCAGGCATGGCGAAGTCAGGCTGGCCAATGGAGAGGTTGATTGGGTCTTCGAGTGTCCGCATTAATTCGAACACACGCCTGATCCCAGACGAGTCAAAACGAGCTGCCCGGCGAGAAATAGCGGGTCGTTGATTTCCGGAAGAATCTTTCACCGAAGATCAACTGCCTCGCCCCGAAGAATCCTTGAACAGCTCATCAAGTAGTTCGCCGAGTCGCTCACCACGAGCATTGAGGCTCACGACGTTGCCGTCTCTACCAATGAGGATAACCGTTGGAATGCCGCTGATGCCATAGTATGTGGCGAGTGGGTGTTGCCACCCAGATCCTTCCGAAGGTTCAAATAGAATGGGCCATGGAATTTTTCTTTCAGTAACAAATTTTTCAAGTGCATCACGTTCTTGGTCCAAGCTAATCCCAATAACTTCAAAGCCCTGAGAATGGTATTTTTCATATTGCTCTAGAACGTTGGGTATTTCTGCAATA
>Ga0228639_1001132_pt1 | contig 11534 bp, 10 predicted proteins | sample 50DmetaG_FD_190532 | JGI IMG/M metagenome (GOLD analysis project Ga0228639, IMG submission 190532) | Seawater microbial communities from Monterey Bay, California, United States - 50D | ecosystem: Environmental > Aquatic > Marine > Coastal | place: USA: California | collected 2016-10-18
TTTAAATTGCCAGCCTTCGTCTAAGATCCTGCCGATGCCATCGATATCTCCAGTTAGGAGAGCAGTTTTCATATATATAGCCTGCTGCTTTATTTTGTGTGCCGCTTCAATAGATTTATTTTTTTTAAGTTTAAATGCGGTTGATTGGTTTTCAATAATTGCAGCGGAAAGTCGACTAGTACCGGTATAGTACAATATTAGATTATGCTCTAGTTCTGACATATAGTCACTGTTAACTCTTAGGGGATTTACAATGACTGTTTCATTTTGCTGAAATTCCATAAAATTAACCCCTCCGAAGGTCGCAGCATATTGATCTTGTTTACCTCCGGCCATTTTAAGATCTTCACGCTCGATCTTATATGCAAGTCTAGCTGTTTCGTAATCTGTAAGGTTGATCCCAAACCACTCCAAGAATGCACCCAAGATTGATACCGTAATTGTAGAGGATGTTCCGAGTCCTGACCCTTTTGGTACATCTACATAGGTGGTAAGCTTAAATGATTGTGCTTTTAAGTTATAATCTTTGACAAGTCTATTATAAACACCTATTGGGAGACTAAGTCCTTCTATATCTTTTAATTGCTTTTGTGAAAATACTTTGGCTTCTACTCCGAGATCTAAAGAGTTTAGACTTATCAATCCATCATCACTCGGCTGTATCGTGGTATACACATGAAGATTGATCGTGCTATTGAGTATAGCGCCACCAAAGTCATCTGAGTAGGGGCTTACGTCTGTACCTCCACCTGCAAGGCCTATTCGTAGTGGTGCTTTGGAGCGTATTATCATGATTATGTATTGATCTTATCATATAGCTCTACAAGCTTAGAGCCAAAATGATTCCAAGAGTAAAGTTCTTTTAATTTCTGTATCTCCTTACGGAATTGATTTAAAGGTCTTTTTTCAAAGTATCTGAGGATAGCTTGAGCAAGTTCATTGGAATCTACGTTAGTAAGGTAGCCAGTTTTATCATGAATTACTGTCTCTGGCAATCCACCTACATTAGTACTAACTATTGGTTTTTCAAAATATATGGCCATCTGTGATATTCCACTTTGTGTGGCAGACTTGTACGACTGAGCAACTAAGTCAGCAGCGCAGAAAAAATATTTAACTTCATCATTACTAATGAAATTTGTATGTAATATTACTTGGCTAGTAATACCTAATCTATCTATTTGTGAGAGGTACTTTTCGCTGTCTGAGTAATATTCACCAGCTACTATTAGTCTTAAGTTAACATTAGTTTTAAGTCCTTCTGCAATAGCGTCTAATAGAATATCAAGGCCTTTGTAGTCTCGTATATAACCAAAGAATAAAACGTAGTCATATTGAGAATCTAAGCCTAAATGTGCAAGAGCTTTATCTCTTGGGACAATTTCTCCAAAAGTATCGTAAATAGGGTGCGGAATGTAAGAGATAGGTTGTTGATTGACAAATTGATCCATTTGTTGCTCTACCTTCTTAGACATTACCACGAAGCCATCTACAGACTGAACGAAATAGTTGGTCAGAGAAGAATCTCCAAATCGTTTTTCATGAGGAATAATGTTATCTATTATGGAAATTCCTTTAGTTGATTTTGACCTCGCCAATCTCATTATAGTACCTAGAGATGGTCCCATGGCGGGAATCCAATATTTGGATATAATTATATCATATTTTCCTTTTTTGATTTTGCGAGCAGTTGTCACCCAAGATATTGGATTTACACTATTTACTTTTCTAGTGATGGTGATATCCTTTGGCTTTGGATCGTTAGAAAACTGAGATTTGCCAGGAAAGAATAATTTGGGATATTGAAGGGTGAATGTTATAATATCAACCACATGCCCTTGAGAAATCAGTTCTCGAGCGAGTCTCTCGTTAAACATGGCGATGCCTCCTTTATAAGGATAAGCTGTACCTACTATGCAAATCTTTAATGACATAAGAATACGAAGATATTAAACTAAAATTACATATAAGGAATTTCTCTTAAAATCAATATGTTTTAGGTTGGCTACGAAAATAGTCTAAATCGCTTCGGCCACAACAAATATACTTCCAGCTATAATAATAAGATCTTTATCATTTGCACTCATTCTTGCAGCAGCGAAAGCTTGTTTGACCGAACGATAGGCTTTACCAAATTTTTGAGTATTCTCGGCTTTGGATTGTAGAATATGTGCATCTAATCCTCTTGGTATATTGGCTTTGCAGAAGTAGTATTTAGCTTGATCAGGAAATAGAGAAAGCATCTTATCTACATCCTTATCATTGACTGTTCCTATCACTATATGTAGTTCATTGTATATTATTTTATCGAGTTGATAAGTAAGGTGCTTTATACCATCTTCATTATGTGCACTATCAGCTATAGTTAGTGGTTCATTATTCAATATTTGCCATCTACCAATGAAGTATGTATCGGCTTTAAGAAACTTAAATTTCTCAATTATTTTATTGATATCTAGGACTATTTCCTTTTGAATAGTAAGCCAATTTACAGCAGCAAAAGCAGTAATAATATTCTTGAGTTGAAAATCGCCTAAAAGATCTGTTTTTATTTCAAAATTCCAATCTTCAGCCTTGATTAATAATGATCTATAAATTGGATTCTCATTTGTGACTGAAAGGTTAATTATATCCTCAGCAAATAATAGTTTTGATTTTCTCTCATTTGCAATTTTGATAAAAATATTATCTGTTACATCTTGATGCTGGCCTACGATTATAGGTACGTTGTTTTTGATGATTCCTCCTTTTTCGTAAGCTATTTCAGCTAATGTATTTCCTAAAACTGATTGATGATCATAGCTAATGTTAGTAATGACTGATAACATAGGAGAGATAATGTTAGTGCTATCTAGCCGACCACCAAGTCCAACTTCCATTACTACAAGGTCTGGTGCTTTTGAAGCAAAATAATCTAAGGCCAAAGCAACGGTTATCTCGAAGAATGACGGTTGTATTTTCTCAATTAATGATTGATGCTTGTTGATAAAATTTGACACGTATTTTTTAGAAATGAATTCGCCGTTGATTTTTATTCGCTCTCGGAAGTCTTTGTAATGTGGCGAAGTATACATACCTACACTATAGCCTTGGGATTGTAATATGCCCGCGATGATATGTGATACTGAGCCTTTACCATTAGTGCCGGCTATATGGATAAATTTTAGATTGTGTTGAGGATTGCCTAGACCTTCGCAGAGAGCAAATATATTGGTAAGGTCTTTTTTAAATGCGGAAGTACCTTGTCGTTGATAAATCGGTAGTTGTCGATACATCCATTCCAAAGTCTCTGTGTAATTTCTTTTCATCTACTCAACGGTAAGTCTTGTTCTTTATTAGTATAAAGTAATTTATAGCTCTCTGCGTGCAAATAAATTTATATTACTACAGAAATCACTTCAATTCTATAACTTGTACCCTTAAATGAGCACACAACAAAAGTACGATATTATCATAGTAGGAGCGGGAGCTGCAGGGCTTTCTTTAGCCACAAGAATAGCTGAGACATCAGAACTTAGAAATAGGCGTGTGTTAATATTAGATAAAGAGCAAAAATTAGGAAACGATAGGACTTGGTGTTTTTGGGAACATGGTGAAGGTAGATTTGATGAAATAATAACGCAGTCGTGGAATAATATTTACTTTCACAGTAAGTATATATCTCGACGGTTAGGTTTGGAGCCATATTATGCTTACAAGATGCTAAGAAGTAGTGACTTTTATGATCATACACTTGCTAGTATTGAGTCTTCTGGTAATGTAGATTTTGTGATAGATAGTGTCGTAGGTGTCAACGCTCAAGAGGGTATAGTTATATGCTCAAATGGCTCTTACCAAGCAGATATAGTCTTTTCAAGTAAGCTCCCAGAAGATTTGGATTTTAGTAGTCATATCTATACTGATCAGCATTTTGGAGGTTGGTTTATTGAATTCGATGAGGATGTATTTGATAATGAAGCAGCGACATTTATGGATTTTCGTATAGAACAGAACGATGAACATAGATTTTGCTATGTACTTCCTATTAATAGAAAGAGGGCCCTAGTCGAAGCGGCTATATTCTCAAAGAACCATCAAACTAAAGATGGCTACGATGATATTATCAAAGGATATATTGAAGACTATATATCTAAATCAAGATACAGTATTCATGAGAAGGAATATGGTGTAATACCTATGACTAATTATCCATTTTGGAAGCACAATGAAGGTAAAATATATCATATAGGTACTGCTGGTGGAGCTGTGAAACCAAGTTCTGGTTATGCATTCAAAAGAATACAACAACATACAGAAAGAATCATTGACTGTTTAAAGTCCAATACCTCTATCGAGAATTCTTATAAAATATTCAGAGGTAGACATTTGTTATATGACAGTGTAATGCTACATGTCTTAGAAGAGCAAAAAATATCTGGAGATAAAGTATTTTCTGACCTTTTTGAGAAAATAAATGTAGATGTATTACTTAGATTCTTGGATGGAGATACCAATTTTATTGGAGATATACAGATCATGAAAGCACCCAGAATGTGGCCGTTTATTAAAGGAATGGCGAAAGTTATTTCTCCTTTGAAATGAGTTTTTTGATAAGTGTCGCTAATTCTTTTGTTGTATTATATCTAGTGAGCGATTGAATTTGTAAATTGTTATTAGTTTCTAGCTTTCCAGATTGCCATAAGTTGTATTTCTCTATATAGAATTCTTTTGCCTCAATAATTTGACTAGGAGAAAGAACAATACCAGCAGCATTATTTTGTATCATTTTGGCAGCATCACTTTCTTGATTTCCTATACATAATATAGAATTGCCACTAGCTATATATTCAAGCATCTTTCCACTTATCATGATTTTACTGTGGTCTTGAGTAGGTAAGCATGTAAACAAAATATCTGAACTCTTCATAACGTTCAACGCTTCTCTATGCGGTATATAGCCGAGAATTTCTATTTGATTTGGTGGCATTATAGATTGTATAGAGTCCAAAAAACTTGTACATATATCTCCTGCTAGCCGTACTTTAATATTAGCTCCTTTGTTTTGCTGAACAAATAGTTTCAGGGACTCTGAAATGGTGGAATGAGGCATGGCGTCAGTCAATAATCCAATATAGCTGATAGTCATGTACTTGTTACTCTTTTGGCTTTGTACAGATACCATCTTTTTCGCATCGTACCCATTGTATATAAAACTAAATTTTGATTTTTGCGAAGGGATTTTGTCCATGAGTAAATCAGCCATTGATGGGCCTACCGTAAGGACTCGATCTGCTTCGTTGAGCACACTCAGTTCTAATTTTCCATCTTTTTCCTTGGATTTTTTAGATTGCAATAAATCTTGGTTGTAGTAGATCTCTGTCCATGGGTCTCGAAAATCAGCAATCCATTTAATTCCATATTTTCTTTTAAGTACACGCCCTATCAGATGCGTAGAATGTGGGGGTCCAGTGGTGATTATGAGATCTATATTGTTATTGGTTATTATTTTATTTGCTGCTTTTACAGCATATAGTTTCCAGCCAATACGAGCATCTGGGATGAATATATTTCCCCTTACATATCTTGATATTTTACTAAATAATCCATTTTTCTCTGCTCCGACGCTTCCCTGAGGTATTCCTTTTTTTGTGCTGCCAGTTGTAAGCATAGAGTAAAGCTTAAGGGGCTCCAAAGTCTTAGTTTTGTATACCTTGACATCCTTGACAAAGTCACTAAACTCTTCGTCTATTTTTCGATATGAGGCTTTTGAGGGATCTACAGTTAAGACTAAGGGTGTAACACCACAATCGCTGAGGTACTTGGCGAAATACATCCAACGCTGTACTCCTGACCCACTACTAGGAGGCCAGTAATAGGATATGATTAGTACATTGGGAGTTTCGCTTTTAGGCATTTGACAAAAGTAGCTAATTACACTGAAGTCGTTTAATAATACATTCTTAAACAAATTCACTTTTTACTTATCTCATAATCCGATAGATCTGGCCTTGATTTAGGTATGCAGTACGTGGCCACCTTTAAGTAAGATGATCACATACTGCTATTAGGACCTTATTTCTTTGGTATCTCTTTCAATACCTTCATTAGATATTTCCAATATTTCTGTACTGAACTGATCTGTACCTTTTCGTCTGGAGAGTGAGCTCCTCTGATATTGGGTCCAAATGAAATCATCTGCAAATCGGGATAGTTAGTGCCAATGATACCACATTCTAGTCCTGCATGGCAAGCATTAACTTGGGGTTCTTCTTTGAACATATCTACGTATATAGTACGCATCGTCTCAATAATTTCAGCATCAGGATTAGGTGTCCATCCAGGATACGTACCTGAGAGTTCTACTTGTGCACCTATCATTGCGAATATACTATGGATCATATTCACTTCGTCCATTTTTTCTGTATCTACAGAACTACGACAAAGGCACATCGCTGTGAATGATCCATTTCCAACGATTACTCGCGCAAGATTGTTACTTGTCTGTACTAGACCCTCAATAGTTGGACTCATTCTGTATATACCATTAGGACAGGCATATAGTGCATATATCAAATTGATCTGCGAATGATCATCCATTACCTTAGGGGTACCCACGGTTTGGCTGATCTCTATCTCTAGATCGTTATCTGTATATGAGTACTCAGAGATGATGACGCTAGCAAGATTTACTGCGTATTCTTCCATCGTTTCTATCTGAGCAGTAGGCACGGTGATCAAAGCTGATGATTCTCTAGGAATAGCGTTACGTACGCTGCCACCATCTACACTACTTACACAGATTCTCACTTCATGATCGAGCATATGTAAGATTCTATTCATAATCTTATTAGCATTGCCTAATCCCTTATGGATGTCCATTCCTGAGTGACCACCATTGAGTCCAGATACCTTGATTGTATAAGGTGTGTGGTCTGCGGGCATATCTTTTTCCTTGTACGAGCCAGTTGCAGTAATGTCGATTCCTCCAGCACATCCGATAGTCAGCTCGTTATCGTCTTCTGTATCTAGGTTGAGTAATATCGTCCCTGTAAGAAATCCACCTTTAAGCTCTAGAGCGCCAGTCATTCCAGTCTCTTCATCTATAGTGAATAATGCTTCCATTGCTGGATGCTCAATAGTTTTGCTTTCTAGTATTGCCATGATACTAGCAACTCCGATACCATTGTCAGCTCCAAGTGTTGTACCCTCAGCGTGTATCCAGTCGCCATCTACAATCATACGTATGCCTTCTGTATCAAAATCAAATATAGTATCTGCATTCTTTTGGTGTACCATATCTAAGTGACTTTGCATCACTATTGTTTGTCTATTTTCCATACCAGCCGTCGCAGGCTTTTTGATAATGACATTGCCGATATGATCTACCATAGTCTCTAGTCCAAGAGTCTCGCCATATTTTTTCATAAATTGGATGACACGCTCCTCTTTCTTTGAGGGTCTCGGTACTGCGTTTAATGCTTCAAAATTCTTCCACAGTTCTTTGGGTTCTATTGCTGATATATTACTCACGGTATTGTTTATTGTTTGAAAGGGCAAGGTACGATACCTATTGTTTGTAAGACAACGTCTAGTGATAAATATTGATTTAGTTATCTTATCTTCTCTAAATCAATACTTACATGAACAAGTGGCAAAGGACATTATCACTAACATAGAAGGATGAAAGGTTTAGATTGCCTATCTAGATAAGATACTTTATTCAAGTCTAGGTGTGCTCAAAGCGGAATTGATACAGATATATACGCATTTAGCTACTTATACGTTGCCACATCTTATCAATCGACCCTTGACAATGATTAAGTTTACTACCGGCAGAAAGGGCATTTTTTATTATAAGAATAAGCCTGATTGTACTAAGAAGTGGATTTCTAATGTAGAAGTCGCTCATGAGATTGATACGATTAAATATATTGCCAATAACGAATTGGCAATATTGGTTTGTACAACAAACCTAGCAGCTCTAATAATTGGTGTGGATCGTTAATGCTGCACTTATCCAAAATTGTCGATGGAAATTATTTCTATATGTACAAAGTAGTAACAGGTTATGACCAAGAGCTAATGAAAGGTAGATTCGTGAAACTCAAAGAGCTATACAGTAATAAAGTGGCCAGTAGGATGAAACTTAGATATGAAAACTTCTTTATTATGGCATTAATTATTAATAATTAGCTAAAGTAAATTAACCACTAGAAGTATTATAAAAATAATACCAATTTGGAAGGGAGGTTACCTATATTGGAATCCATAGGCTATTACCTAATTTGAAGGAGCTAATTTTAGAATGTACAGATTAGTATTACGAATATGCTGCAATTGATTTATAAATAGTTAATTAAATATATTAATGTATGGAATTTTGGAATAGTCTACCTTATTTGAGCGCATTGATTGTGGGATTTGTTATGGGATTGCTTGGAGGTGGAGGTTCAATACTGACCATTCCTATATTTGTCTATATGTTTGGTATTGCACCTGTCTTAGCCACTGCATATTCTCTATTTGTTGTAGGATCTGCTGCTACCGTTGGTACGATTAAGAATTTTCAGCATAAAACGATTCATTTACCAATAGGACTACTCTTTGGTATTCCTTCTTTTATTGGTACATATATAACTCGAAGATACATCTTACAGAGTCTTCCGGACACACTATTGACTGTAGTCGATTTGAACTTATCTAAGGATCTATTTATCATGTTACTCTTTGCGACGATAATGCTAATGGCTTCGATATCTATGATACTTTACAAAAATCAGGAGAGCGTTAATCGAGTGATTGATAATAGCCATAGCATATTTATTTTGGTCTTAGGGTTGATTATTGGACTACTCACTGGATTTGTTGGTGCTGGTGGAGGGTTTATTATAGTTCCAGCTCTTATCTTCCTTACTAGATTACCTGTAAAAGTTGCAATTGGTACTTCATTATTTATAATCATGATGAAGTCCTTTATCGGATTCTTAGGAGATCTTCAGACGACATCTATGGATTGGGAATTCTTAATTACTTTTTCAATTCTTGCTGCATTAGGTATAATGATAGGAGTCCAAGTAGCCAAGCTCACCAAAGCCAAAAATCTTAAAACTATATTTGGATGGTTTATACTTATAGTTGGCATTTACATCATATTCAAAGAGCTTTCAGGGTTCTAGTAATTTTGATTCTGCAATTTTAACATTACTTTATAACCAATATTATACCTTGACAGAACTTCGTTTTCGTTATTGATACTTTTAGAATGATAAATACATACTTAAAAACAAAAATAAAAATATGAATATTTCAAGAATATTACGATGTGCATTTTTAATCCTAATTATATTTATTATTAATACAACTGATACTAATGCACAGTTTTTGGATAAGCTTAAGAAGAGAGTAGATCAGGCAGAAAAAGTGTTAGATGTTAAAGGTTCTTCTCTTGGAAAAGATCAAATAGCAAATGGTCTTAAAGAAGCTCTTGATAGTGGAGTATCCACTGCGGTAGAGACGTTATCTGCTCCAAATGGGTACTTAGGTAGTCAGTATAAAATACTTATCCCAGAAGATGCACAGAAAGTAGTTTCAAAGGTAAAGCATGTACCTGGATTTGAAAATATAGAAAGAGATTTAGTACAGAAAATGAACGAAGGCGCTGAAATAGCAGCAAAGAAAGCGACTCCAATATTTAAGGAAGCTATACTTTCAATGTCATTTGATGATGCCATGAACATACTTACTGGTGAAGATGATGCAGCCACAGGATACCTTAAAAATAAAAGTTACGAAAAGCTATATAAAGAGTTTATGCCAGTAATAGTATCATCATTAGATGAAGTAAATGCACGTGACTACTGGAGATCGGTAGTTAATGTCTATAATAGCTTACCTCTCGTCAAAGATGTAAATCCTGAACTGGACGATCACGTAAATAAATCTGCACTTAATGGTATGTTCTCTCTGATTGAAAAGAAAGAAGAAGGTATAAGAAATAATGCAGACCAGAGATCAACAAAACTACTCAAAGATGTCTTTGTAAAGCAGGACTAAAGCTATTACGCGATTTTATCTGAAAGTGGTCTCTTGACTGCCGGCTTAAACTAATATGAGCATCAAGTATTTTTTGACTTTTACATCAACCTTTTTATCCTCGATTTTATGACTTCCAATTTACTCACCACTTCTTGTTTATGGTCTATATAATTTAGATCGTTTTTACTCCTCATCTCCTTCTTTGCTCCATCTAGAGTAAATCCTCGTTCTTTCACTAGTGTAAAAATGCGCTCAATCACACCTATATCTTTGACAGTAAACTGTCTATCTCCTCTTCTGTTCTTCTTAGGCTTTAGATGAGTAAATTCCGTCTCCCAGTATCTCACCAATGAATTAGTAACTCCAAACATCTCAGAGACCTCTCCAATGCTATAATATAATTTAGTAAGTTCTTTATTAATCTTCATTAATACTAAAGTAATCAATATCATAAAGATAATCAATTATCTAGGTGGTAATTATCGGACGATCAAGGTTAGTGCCTAAAAATTTAGAATAAAACTGCCCTAATTCCCGATACAATGACTAAAATTAAAATCAAATAAGCTTAACTTAAATAAAAATAACAATTTAGCATTTTAACTAAGATTGTTACTCCATTGTGAGTGAAGCTCTTTTTTGTAATACCACAGCCTTTAGTTTTCGGAATGCCACTCCCATTCTAATTTTATCAGCTTCCCCTAAAAATATTAATTGCGTAATCCACAATTGGTTGATTATCAGAAGATTTGTGCTGAACGAAGTGAAATGTAAACTCTAGAGTGATGATAAGAATTACAATTAAAGATTTGATCTCTTTAAATTGATTATCAAAAAGATTTACAATTCAAAAAAATCATATAAACTGCATTTGTCAAAATCCTCTTTGGTAATCCCAACTATAAAGGTCAAAAAATCTAAGTTTTACCTTTCTCAGATTTTCCAGCCACAACCACTACAATCTCTCCCTTCACGCTCGGTCTACTTTCATAATCTTCAAGCAGCTCATCTACTGTTTTATAATTATATTCCTCATAGATCTTAGTTAGTTCTCGAACTACGCAAGCTTTTCTACCTCCACCACAATGCTCTTTGAGTTCTTTTAGACACTTGATCAGTCTATGTGGAGACTCATACAATACAAATGTATATGGCAACTCACATAAATACTTATGTCTTGTCTGTCTTCCTTTTTTATGAGGAAGGAAACCTTCGAAGTAAAATTTATCACAAGCAATACCCGAGGCTGCTACAGCAGGAATAATAGCATTAGCGCCTGGAAGACATTGAACTTTTAGGTTATTTTCTCTGCACTCTCTTACAAGGAGAAAACCAGGGTCACTAATTCCAGGTGTGCCAGCATCAGTGATCAAAGCTATATTTATACCTTCTTTGAGCATATTTATATAATCTTGAAGTTTCTTATGCTCATTATAGGCATGATAAGAAGACATCCTAGTCTCTATTTGGTAATGTTTGATGAGGTGGCCGCTTGTACGGGTGTCTTCCGCAAGTATCAG
>Ga0228639_1001146_pt1 | contig 11450 bp, 9 predicted proteins | sample 50DmetaG_FD_190532 | JGI IMG/M metagenome (GOLD analysis project Ga0228639, IMG submission 190532) | Seawater microbial communities from Monterey Bay, California, United States - 50D | ecosystem: Environmental > Aquatic > Marine > Coastal | place: USA: California | collected 2016-10-18
GTTCAACTTTTTTTCCCATTAATATCCTCTAAAAATCCAAAAAGCGAATTGTATTCAATAAAAACAAACAATGATTATGATCCGTCAAAAGATTATAAAGAATTCACAAAATAAAATGAATCTCTTAGTTTAAAAAATTAACAGTATGAAAAAAATAATTCGTTTAATCGTCACAGCAGCTGTCATTATTATAGTTGTTTTACTTTTTAATACCCTCACGCTAAGCACTAAACAAGTAACATCAGAAAGTTTAGAAAAAGTATCACTACCTAATGATATATTTCAAAATCTTTCAAAAGGGATTCAATATCCAACAATTTCTTTAAGTGAAAATGCAATCCCTGATTCAACTGCTTTTTTTGGTTTTCATCGTTTTCTTAAAGAAACTTTTCCATTAACCCATGCGAAACTTTCGCTTAAAAAAATTAGCAACTATAGTCTTCTATATACCTGGGAAGGAACAAATCGGTCAAAAAAACCAATAATATTGATGTCACATCAAGATGTTGTTCCTGTAGATAAACCAACATTAAATGATTGGGAGGCCGGCCCATTTGAAGGTAAGGTGTCTGAAACATCTGTTATTGGTAGAGGTACAATTGATGATAAAGGCACCCTAATTGGACTGTTAGAGGCAGTTGAAAAACTTCTAGAGGAGTCTTTTATACCAACTCGAACAATTTATCTTGCTTTTGGTCATGATGAAGAGGTTGGTGGAGCAAATGGCGCTGCTAAAATAGCGGCATATTTAAAGTCTAAAGGAGTTCAAGCAGCAATGACGCTTGACGAAGGTGGGTTTTTAGCAGAAGACATGGTTTCTGGAGTGAACAACCCTGTTGCTATGGTGAATTTAGCAGAAAAAGGATTCTCTTCATTTAAACTGACTGTAGAGACAAAAGGAGGTCATAGTTCACAACCACCAAGAGAGAACACCATTGGTATGTTGGCTCAAGCTATCGTAGACCTTGAAAATAATCAATTACCATACAAAATGGTAGCTCCCGTTAATTACCAATTTGAGTATATGGGAGCAGAATTACCTTTTTTTCAAAAAGTAGCTTTTGCAAATCCTTGGCTTTTTAAAAAACCAATTCTTGAAGCGTTAAATGCCCATACAACTACAGCGCCAACTATTATTGATGGTGGTGTAAAAAACAATGTAATCCCTACTGTAGCAGAAGCTACTATCAATTTTAGAATTCTACCTGGAGAAACCATCGAATCTGTTCAAAAACATATTGAAAATACCATTTCTAATAAAATTAAGGTTGCCCCTGTTGGTTTTTTAACCAATCCTTCGCCGGTTTCAAAAATTGACTCTGAAGCCTATAAGGTCTTAGAAAAAACAATAAGAAGTATGTTTCCTAACAGTATAGTAGTTCCTGGTTTGGTTGGAGGTGGAACTGACGCTCGTTATTTTTATGATATTTCAGATGATGTATACCGGTTTTATCCTATTAGATTAAGTCCAGAAACAATGACTCGTTTTCATGGGATTGATGAAAAAATAAGTAAAGAGAATTATAAAGAAATCATAGAATTCTCATATCATTTAATTAAGCGTTTCAATTAAAATTTAATTGATTACATCACCTTATAAAAAATTAGAACAACTCATTTTGAATAATGAACTAGACCTACCTAGCTACTGGGGTTGGTTATGAAATTTATGCTATAAAAATAAATTTTATCTTTCTGAAACACAGAGTTTCAAAAAATCTATTGTTTTATTATCTTGAAATTTATTTACTATCTTGGTTGGCACACAATGAAAATCGCAATAAAATAATTAACTCTAAAAAAACAAAATGATGAAAGAAAATAAAGAATTAATGGCTGAAGCTAGAGCGTCGCTTTCAGGAAACTGGGGACTTGCTATTAGTACTTTTTTGGTATACATAATAATCGTTGCATCACTTCAAGTAATTCCTACTATTGGGGGAGTTCTAGGACTTTTTATTGCTGGACCCATGGCGGTTGGAATTAGTATGTTTTCTTTGAGTTTGTCTAGAGGAGAAAATGCACGGTTAGAACAAATTTTTGAAGGCTTTAGAAATTATGGAACGGTCTTAGGCGCCTATCTTTTAATGATTTTGTTTATCTTTCTATGGATGTTATTACTTATTATACCGGGTATAATTGCATCAATTGCTTACTCACAAACCTTTTATATTTTAGCAGAAGATGATACCATTGGTTCTATGGACGCTTTACGTAAGAGTAAAGAAATGATGAATGGTTACAAGTGGAAATATTTTTGTCTAGTATTGCGTTTTATCGGTTGGTTTTTACTTTGTATATTAACTTTTGGGATTGGTTTTTTATGGCTAAGCCCCTACATACAAGTTAGCTATGCAAAATTTTATGAAGATTTAAAAACAAACCAAGCTGTCAGCGAATCCTAATTTTTTAAACTATTGTCTTGATTCTATCTGTAAAAACTTTTTTTGATTTCTGTCTGATCTATAGTTATGGCTCATATTCTTAAAAGTAACAGCTTAAAGGTTGCTATTGATCTACCCCTAGAAAACTACAAAGGCTCAAGATTTGATTGGTCTGGGAAAATTTCTTCTATTAAGTTTGAAAACCTTCCTTTAACTACAATTGAAGACACAAGATCTAAAGATGTTGATTTTTTAGGAAAAGGGCTTTACAATGAATTTGGGATCACGAGTCCAGTAGGTTTTGAAGAAACTCCAGTGGGTGGGTGGTTTCATAAAATTGGCGTTGGGCTTCTTAAAAAACAACATAAGGAATATCTTTTTCATAGAAATCATCTTATAAAACCAGCAAACTTTGATATTACTTATAAAAATCAAAAAATTAAAATTATCTGTAAATCAGAGCTTATAAATGGCTATTCCTACATACTGAAAAAAGAAATTACGGTTTCTGAAAATAGCATTACTATCAATTATTCTCTACATAACACGGGTGAAAAAAAAATTATTACAGATGAATATGTTCATAATTTTATGGCTATTAATAACGCCTTAATAGGTGAAGACTATACGCTGAATTTTCCTTTCCCAATAAATTCATCACTTTTTGACGAAACTGTAAATAGTGAAAATAAAGTTGAAATTGGTCTAGACAATGTCACCTTTAATAAAACTCCAGAAAAACAATTCTTCTTTAGTAATCTAACGGGAGGAAAAGAACTACAAGCGGAATGGATATTAACAAATCTAAAAGCCAATGTTGGAATAAAAGAATTTGGAAGCTTCAAAACGGATAAAATAAACCTCTGGGGCTGGAAACATGTTATTAGCCCAGAGCTGTTTTTCAAAATTTCAGTAGACACTAAAGAAACTGTTGAATGGTCTAGAAAATTCGATGTATTTAAAATTAATTCCTAAATTTAGAGGATTACTAGAATAGTTTTCAATCAATAAAATATCGTCTAGATGAAACAATTAATTTCTGCTATATCTCTTTTTTTATGTTTTAATCTTTGTTATGGTCAACGATTAAAAACCCCTACACTGAGTCCTTTTAGTAAAATTTCTCAACAAGTTGGTCTTACCAATGTAACTCTAGAATACTCAAGGCCTTCAGCCAAAGGAAGGGTTGTTTTTGGAGAACTGGTCCCTTACAATAAAGTCTGGAGAACTGGAGCAAATGCTGCCACAAAAATTACATTTAAGGAAGTTGCTAAAATCGGTGGGAAAACAATTCAACCTGGAGAATATGCTATCTATACCATTCCTGGTGAAAATCGTTGGGTTATAATTATTCATTCAAATACTTCACTAAGAAGTATTGCAGGAGGAGCCTATAAGGCTTCAAATGATGTGTTTAGATTTGAAATAGTTCCTAAAAAAACCAACTATGTAGAAACATTTACCTGTCAATTTTCACAGGTTAAAACAAACGCTTTGATGCTTGATATTGTATGGGAAAACACCTTGATTTCTATTCCTATTGAAGTTGAGGTTGACAAAAAAATTGAGTCTCAAATGCTTCATTTTATGAAAACGCCTGACAATATTCCTCACAGAACCTACTTTGAAGCTGCCCAATATTATAGTAACAATAATAAAGATTTAAACGACGCGCTAAGCTTTATTGACAGTGCTCTAGACAAAAGTCCAGAGAATTTTAGATACGGATTACTTAAGGCTAAAATCCTTGCTAAGATGAACAACTATAAAAATGCTTTAGTGGTTATTAAAGCAGCTAATATGTGGGCAAAGAATAAGAATAATGCCAACTATATAGAGCAAACAAGATTATTTTGGGAATCACTATTAACTAAAAAGTAATGTTTAACATTTATCAAATAGATGCATTTACAAATACTATTTTTGGAGGAAACCCAGCCTGTGTTGTTCCTTTAAAATCATGGCTTTCTGATGAAACCTTATTAAAAATTACACAAGAAAATGCCGTTGCAGAAACTGCTTTTTTTGTTGCGAAAGAAGATAAGTTTCATTTGCGATGGTTTACGCCAGAAGTTGAAATGGATTTATGCGGACATGCAACTTTGGCAACTGCCCACTGTTTAAAAACAATTTTAAAACACCCTTCAAACAATTTTGTTTTTGAAACTGCTAGTGGAGACCTAACTGTTGGTGTAGAAGGTGATTTTTATTTTTTAGATTTCCCGTCAAGAATGCCTATCCCTGCAAAACTTCCTGTAATCATAGAAAAGTCTTTAAATATTATTCCTAAAGAAGTTTATAAATCTAGAGATTATGTTTTGGTATATGACACTGAACAAGACATAAAAAATATTAAAATTAACAGGCAATTATTTGACCAAATAAACCTAAATACAGGAGGGGTAATTGTTACTTCTAAGGGAAATAACTGCGATTTTGTATCACGTTTTTTTACTCCACAGGCATCTATTTTAGAGGACCCTGTTACTGGATCTGCTCATTGTTCTCTGATACCTCTTTGGGCGAAGAAACTTCATAAAAAAGAACTTACCGCACAGCAACTTTCAAAAAGAAAAGGCGTTCTAAATTGTTTAGATAAAAACGACAGAGTTATTATAAGTGGTCAGGCAAGAACCTATTCTATTGGTAAAATATGGATTGAATAAACTAGAGGTCTAATTATATTTTACTTTTCTAAAAATACGCATTGCTTCTTTATATTTTATGTAGTTAGTTTTATCTTCTATGCTTTTAATATACTCTTTCGCTTTTTTTAATTGCTGAACCGCATCTAAGTATCCATGTAAAAAACATAGTAAATAATTTTTAGGTAACCTTAATGCATCTTCGTGTTCTAATACTGAAAGCGGAATTCCTGCTTCAATTTTAGAGATAATTACATTGTTATTATGGTAGATGTGTTGAATCAACATATCATCAAACAGCGGAGACTTAAATAAAAACTCCGTAACAATATCATGTTTCCCATTTTCCTTAAAATTGATAATTGTTTTTTCTAAAGGATAATATTTTTCTTCCTTGTCTAGTCCTAGAGAAATATATTCTGTAATGATAAATGAATTTTTATTATAACTTATTTGAACCTCATCTAGCGACGAAAAAAATAATCGAACTTGTTCGTTTATTAATTCAATGTCTACACGTGTGAAAAACTCTTTGCCTTCTAAAAGCTTTTTTTCTCCAGCCCAACACAACACAAATTGCTCATTAAAAACTTTGTATTGTGGATTATATTCTGGCTTATGATTATTAAAAAAATCAAAGACACCGTCTAAGGTTAGCTCTATATTATTGTTTGCATTCTTTTCTATAGCGTCAACTGTATGTTTATTAGTATCTCTAAGTTCAAAGTTCTTAGATGCAGGCATAGAATTACTTCCTCTTCTATAGAAAATAGTATCTTTTCTATATTTCCATGCATTTTTTAGTAGAGAGGTAATATTACTATTGTAATAAATAGTTACCAATCCAATTACTTTATGTCTAGGTAAGCTTGGAAAAGGAACATTTTCATAAGTAATTTTGGGTGGGTTTTTTAAGTATGCGTTTACAAGGTTCTGTATTTTGCTATCGTCAAAAAAATCTACCCCAATAATCTTATTTTCTTCATCTTCAATACCAATTATGATATAGGAATTATTGGTTGGGTTTGAATTGGAAAGTGCACAAATATGCTTTAAAAATTTACCTTTCCCTTCTTTGCTTGTTAACGATAACTTCATCTTTTTATCATAAAAACTATTCTCATCATTATGACTGAGCAAGTTCTTGATCAAAAGACGTTTATTAATCATTTTTACGGTACTTTATGGCCTTGACACTCTACTAATAAGGTAAACCAATCTTCTAACTCTAAAGAAATACTTAGCGCTTTTGTGGCATTTTCTAGCCTTGCTTTTGAAGTTGTTCCAACAACTGGCAAAACCCCTGAGGGATGCTGTAAAATCCAAGCTAATAATAATTGATCTTCCGTAGCATTGTATTTTTTTGTTAACACATCCAATACTTTTTTTATTCGTTTGTTTGCTGCATTTGTTTCTTTAAAATAGGATCCTAATGGACTCCATGACATCGGTATTACTTCTTTCTGTAATAACTGATCTAAGGTTCCATTATGCATTGCTGAATGTTGTGTTAAAGAAAACTCTATTTGATTTACAGAAATAGAAGCGGTATAATCTATTAAATTAAATTGAGAAGGTGTAAAATTAGAAACTCCAAAATCAATAATTTTACCTGTCTCTTTTAATATTGAAACAGCAGCTGCAACCTCAGCTGGATGCATTAGTGGGCTAGGTCGATGAAGTAATAATAAATCTAAGTAATCTGTTTGTAACTCTTTCAAAGACTTTTCTACACTCCAAATGATGTACTCTTTTGAATAATTATAGTGTTTTATTTTATTGTCTCTTGTGCCACCATCGTGTTGGATTCCGCATTTAGAAATCAGTTGAATCTTATCTCTCTCAACACCACTATTTGATAAAGCTTTGCCAAACTCTTGTTCGGTTGTGTACTCTCCATAGATATCTGCATGATCAAAAGTGGTAATTCCGGACTCTAGAGTTATTTTTATTTGAGAAATCATTTCTTGTGTAGAAAATTGTCTCCCCCATGCTCCCCATGACATACAGCCGGCTATAATTTTTGAATATCTACTCATTTATTTTTTATTTATCATTGTTGCACTTACTTGAGCAGAAGGATATACGACTAAGTCTTCAATATTTATATGATAAGGTCTGGTGATAACAAAATGGATAATTTCCGCGATATCCTCTGGCTGTAACGCTTTATATCCATGATATACTTTTTTTGCTCTTTCTGTATCTCCTTTAAAACGCACGTCTGAAAATGCGGTTTCTACAAGCCCAGGGTGTATGGCACTAACACGAATGTTATATTTATTTAAGTCCATTCTCATTCCCTTATTAATGGCCTCTACCGCAGACTTAGATGCACAATATACATTTCCGTTTGGATACACCTCTTTTCCTGCAGTTGAGCCAATATTTACGATAAACCCACTATTTCTTTCAATCATTCTTGGCAAGATCGCTCTTGAGACATACAATAGCCCCTTCACATTTATGTCTAACATTGCATCCCAATCATTGGTGTCACCATCTTGAATAAAACTTAGGCCATGCGCATTTCCGGCATTATTTATTAATACATCAATATTTCTAAAACTTTCGGGTAGAGTCTCTATAGAATTAAAGACATCGCTTTTATTTCTAACATCAAATTGAAGCGTAATAACATCTGTTTGTTTCCCTAACGATTTTTCTAAATTTTGTAATTGATCTTTATTTCTTCCACAAAGAATTAATCTATAGTTATGTTGTGCCAAAAATTCTGCAGTGGCTTTTCCTATTCCTGAAGTAGCTCCAGTTATAAAGACCGTTAAACTCATGATTTTCTTTTTTTTAAAGATACTTGATTTTCATGATATGTGAAACGGTCTGTTATTTTTAAACATGAAAAAACCGCTCTACCTCTAGAGCGGCTTTCTTCTTGTTGATTATAAGGCATAACCAACTAAGAATCAACTAACCAAAACGTTATTATGCGTTAAATTTTTTTTTCTTTTTTCTTATAATCTTAGTTCGCTTTCTCACATCACTATTTAGAGTAGATTTAGATTTTTCCCCAGCTCTTAAAAGCTGAATAAAACCTCTACCGGAAAATTCGTAAGTTGTTCCAGAACTAATATGAAACAACTCTATTACTTGGTCATTAGCAACAGTTAACTCAAATTCTTCAACATCTCCAACATTGTACCTGAGTGTAAGAATTTTTAAATTATCAAACCCTACTACATCAAAAACCTCGTAATTTCCTGTGAAATTCCAAAATAAGTTAACAATATTTGTGCCAAACAAATCCTGAGATGAATAAAATGTTGTGTTATTTTCTGGTGTAAACTGCAAATAATGCTCGTAATCAAATGGATTAGCTATTCCAGTTACACTTATGGCTGATCTTTCCCATGCAGTATACTCTTGTAAAAAGTATTCTATATTGTCATAAAATAACATATCATAATCAAATTCATCTCTTTGATAACCGACCAAAACATAACTTATGTTTTGAAATGTATCATAAATTCTTATTTCGTTTAAAGACAACTGAACAACTTCAAAATCATGTCTACCATCTATATCGTGAAATGTTTCTAAATAAGGGCCGAAAGTGTCGTACCTACCAACTGAGATTCCAAAACCGTTACCTGTATAACCAATATCAACGATGTTATTATTAGCATACATAACTCCATTATGAAATGATAAAGTAAATGCTATCGATACAAAAGGTACATCTCCATTTCCTGTAGTTCTGTGAATATCTACATACCACAAATCATAACCAGAAATTAATTCTTCCAATGAAATAGCATTATCAATTCTATCATCTGTTTTTTCATAACAAGAGCTAAATAAAACTCCAGCGAAAAGCATGACTAAAAATATTTTGACTGTTTTCATAAGATTCAATTTTTGGTTATAAAAAAATCATTTCAAATTGCGTGCCAAAAAAAAAGAGCGCGTCTAGGACGCGCTCTTTTTTTGAAAAATTCTTATCTTAATTTTTTAATGCTTCTGCTCCTCCAACAATCTCTAAAATTTCATTGGTAATTGCAGCTTGTCTTGCTTTGTTATAAGTTAAAAGTAACTCATCACGTAATTCTGTAGCGTTATCTGTTGCTTTGTGCATTGCTGTCATTCGAGCTCCATGTTCAGCAGCAAAACTATCTCTAACAGCCTTATATAACTGTGTCTTTAAAGACTTAGGTATTAATTCTAAAACAATCTTTTCTTTAGACGGTTCAAAAATATAATCAGCAGATGCGTTGGTATCTCCTTCTACAGGTTTAATAGGCAAAAATTGCTCTACTTGTGGAATTTGAGTCGCTGCATTTTTAAATCTATTGTAGATAATTTCTATTTTATCATAGGTTCCATCTGAGTACAACTTCATGATTTTTTCAGCAACTTCTGCAACATAATCAAACGTTAAGTTATCAAAGACGTCATTTCTAGCATCAATAACTGGATATGATTTTGATAAAATATCATTTCCTTTTTTACCAATAGTCAATAAATCTACATCAACCTCTTGATAATTAGCTGCAATGTTTTGAGTAGTCTCTTTAATTACAGAAGAATTAAATCCACCACACAATCCTCTATTTGAAGTTACAACAACCAATAATACTTTAGAAACTTCTCTTTGCTTAGAATACGCACCACCAGCATCACCATCTAATGTTGCACTCAAATTTTGTAATAGCTCTGTTAGTTTTGAAGAATAAGGACGCATGGCTGTGATAGCATCTTGTGCCTTTTTCAACTTTGCAGCAGAAACCATTTTCATGGCACTGGTAATCTGCATCGTAGATCCAATGGACGATATTCTATTACGTATTTCTTTTAAGTTTGCCATTTCTAAATCTTTAAGCGTTTAGTATTTAAGCAAATTTTGCTGTGATTTCTTTTGCAGCACTTTCTAGTGTTGCAATTACTTCGTCTGTTAACTTTCCTGATTTTAAAACATCTAAAGCATCTCTATGCTTTGCGTTTAAATAATCTATGTAATCCCTTTCAAATTCTTTCACTTTCTTTACAGGAACATCCTTTAACAAGTTCTTAGAACCTGCATAAATAATAGCTACTTGATCTTCTACTGTATAAGGATCATTCTGTGCTTGCTTCAAAATTTCAACATTACGTTGTCCTTTAGAAATTACACTCATTGTTGCAGCATCTAAATCTGATCCAAACTTTGCGAAAGCTTCTAATTCACGAAACTGTGCTTGATCTAATTTTAATGTTCCAGATACTTTTTTCATTGATTTAATCTGAGCATTTCCACCAACACGAGATACAGAAATACCTACGTTAATTGCTGGACGAACACCTGAGTTAAATAAATCTCCATCTAAGAAAATTTGACCATCTGTAATAGAAATTACATTGGTTGGAATATAAGCAGATACATCTCCCGCTTGAGTTTCAATAATAGGTAAAGCTGTTAAAGAACCTCCACCTTTTACTATTGACTTTAAAGTGTCCGGTAAATCGTTCATTTCGCTAGCAATCTTATCATCATTGATTACTTTTGCTGCTCTTTCTAATAATCTAGAGTGAAGATAAAATACATCTCCAGGGTATGCTTCACGTCCTGGCGGTCTTCTCAATAATAAAGAAATTTCACGATACGCAACTGCTTGCTTAGATAAATCATCGTAAATAATTAGTGCTGGTCTACCAGTATCTCTAAAATATTCTCCAATTGCTGCTCCTGCGAATGGTGCATATACTTGCATTGCTGCAGGATCTGATGCGTTCGCAGCAACTATTGTTGTGTAAGCTAGAGCGCCTCTTTCTTCTAACATATTTGCAATTCCTGCAACAGTAGATGCTTTTTGACCAATAGCAACATAGATACAGTACACTGGCTGTCCTGCATCATAAAATTCTTTTTGATTTAAGATGGTGTCTAACGCTACAGTAGATTTCCCTGTTTGACGGTCTCCAATGATTAACTCACGCTGACCTCTACCAACAGGAATCATTGCATCGATAGATTTAATACCTGTTTGTAATGGTTCTGTTACTGGCTCACGATAGATTACCCCTGGCGCTCTTCGCTCTAAAGGCATTTCATATGTTTTACCCTCAACAGGACCTTTACCATCAATTGGGTTTCCTAAAGTATCAACAACTCTTCCAACGATTCCTTCACCTGCTCTTAAAGAGGCAATTCTTTCAGTACGTTTTACTGTTGATCCTTCTTTAATAGAAGTTGAAGCTCCTAGTAAAACAACTCCAACGTTGTCTTCTTCAAGGTTTAATACAATCCCTTCTAATCCGTTTTCAAACTCAACTAACTCACCGTATTGTACATTAGAAAGACCGTAAACACGGGCAATACCATCTCCAACTTGTAGAACACTTCCTACCTCTGCCAATGATGCATTTGCATCAAAATTTGTTAATTGTTGTTTTAAAATTGCTGAAACTTCAGCTGGTTTAATTGCTG
>Ga0228639_1001157_pt1 | contig 11372 bp, 10 predicted proteins | sample 50DmetaG_FD_190532 | JGI IMG/M metagenome (GOLD analysis project Ga0228639, IMG submission 190532) | Seawater microbial communities from Monterey Bay, California, United States - 50D | ecosystem: Environmental > Aquatic > Marine > Coastal | place: USA: California | collected 2016-10-18
GTTATTGCAGCCCTATGGTCTCGATCTGCCTCAAAATCTGGTGGTGAAAAGACAAGCGCTACCGGACACGCTACCCTTTGGCTACCCTGTCGTTTTAAAGGTGATGGGGCAGGCTCATAAATCAGAAATGGACGGAGTTAAATTAAACTTAGCTGACCGTGCTGAGCTGGAAGCCGCGATGGCAGAGATGAAACAGCCCATTTATCTGATTGAAGAGATGGTCGGGGATGGCCTCATTGAACTGCTAGTTGGAGTGGTCGCTGATCCCGCCCATGGCTACCTGTTGACCTTGGCGGCCGGCGGGGTGTTGACCGAAATATTGAAAGACAGCGTAAGTCTGTCCTTGCCTGTTGAAGAAGCAGATATTTTGACCGGTCTAGAGAAATTGAAAATAGCGCCTCTTCTGGCCGGTTATCGTGGCAAGCCAGCTGTGGATAAGGCGGCACTGGTGACGGCCGTGCTAGCGGTGCAGGACTGCGTACTAGACAACCGCGCGAGTTTTAGTGAAATTGAACTCAACCCGCTGATTTTGACGCCAACCCGTGCGGTGGCAGTTGATGCGCTTATCAAGACTGGAGGAAAATCCCGTGGATAATCCAATTAAAATTGACAAGAAAGATCATGTGCTGGAAGTCACAATTGACCGTCCAAAAGCCAATGCTATTGATTTGGCGACAAGCCGTGTGATGGGTAAAGTTTTCCGTGATTTCCGGGATGATCCAGATTTGCGTGTGGCAATTTTAACAGCCGCGGGTGAAAAATTTTTCTCGGCCGGCTGGGATTTAAAGGCGGCAGCAGATGGAGATGCGGTTGATGGCGATTACGGTGTTGGCGGCTTTGGTGGTTTGCAAGAATTACCGCATTTGAATAAACCTGTGATTTGCGCGGTTAACGGCATTTGCTGTGGGGGTGGTCTAGAAATGGCCTTGTCCTGCGATATCATTTTAGCTGCTGAACATGCCAGCTTTGCTCTGCCAGAAATTCGATCAGGCACTTTGGCTGATGCTGCCTCTATCAAGTTACCAAAGCGCATCCCCTATCATGTGGCGATGGAAATGTTGCTGACCGGACGTTGGATAGACGCTGAAGAGGCGGCCAGATGGGGGCTTATCAATCAAATTCATCCCACTGATCAGCTGCACAAAAAGGCAAGGGAAATGGCAGATTTGTTGGCATCTGGCCCGCCGCTTGTTTATGCAGCCATCAAAGAGGTGGTGCGCAATGCAGAAGATATGAGATTCCAAGATGCATTGAATAAGATCACCAAAAGCCAATTCGCGACCGTTGAAACGCTATACAATTCTGAAGATCAGGCAGAAGGCGCGCGTGCCTTTGCCGAAAAGCGGGATCCGACTTGGAAGGGACAGTGAGCATGAGCCACGCTATAGTTTTTTCTACCTCGGAAAAGCATGTGTCTTGCAAAAGCACGTTACGAAGTAAAAAAGGAAATTTAGAAACAGCAAACTCTTGGCTAAAAAGATTTTGGCCCGAAATCCAACCATTTTATCCGCAAAGTAACGCACAGTGGCTTCACTATGGACTAGCAGCCGAGGTTATATGCAAACCTCATGAAAGTTTTAAAGTAAGCGAAGCTCTTAAAACAGGGTCTTTTTTGGCCTTAAGAAAAAAAACATCAGTGGAAGATATAGATGTAAATATCGTCGAATTGAAGGAGCGCCGAAAAAAACTCCTAATCGCTGATATGGATAGTACAATTATCACTTCCGAGTCTCTCGACCAATTAGCACAAATGGCTGGGATTGGATGTGCCGTAGAGGCTATCACAAAGCGTTCTATTGCCGGAGAAATAGATTTTTCAGAGGCTCTTATTGATCGCGTAAAATTGCTGACTGGCAAGCCCTCTAAGCTTCTCGAAGCATTGCTGGATCAAATTATTTTGACTGACGGTGCGGTTAGCCTTGTGCAAACCATGCGCGCGAACGACTCAAACTGCTATCTTGTTTCAGGTGGGTTTGACTTTACGCTAGGTCGGGTTGCAAACCTTTGCGGTTTTCACGGCTACCATGGCAATCACATGGTGATAAATGAAAATGTGATCACAGGAGAGATATCAAGACCCATTCTTGATCGCAAAGCAAAAGCAGAATATTTAATAAAATATTGCTCACAGATGGGCATAGACGTTTCTTCAACTGCTGCAATTGGTGATGGCGCTAATGACCTCGAGTTACTCAGCCATTCTGGGATGGGGGTGGCTTTTCAGGGTCAGAGGATTCTGCTTGATACAGTACCACTTCAGCTAAATTACACTGACCTTCTTGGCCTACTCTATCTTCAAGGATATTCCGCAGAAGAGTTTGTCGGAACCTGAGCTGAACAAACAGCTCTATTATTATTGGAACAAGAATAAAGTTTGCTTGTATCTCAAAAAATGCAAACTCTTTCAATCAAGTGATGAATTTAACACAAAATTTTCTTGTCCCCTCGTTTCAATTGCTCCAGGCCGAAAGCGTCGAACAACTTCTAAAGTCGATCGTATAGGCATACCAAGATCAGCTAAAATTATTGCAGCAACAGTCCCCGATCTACCTAGACCCCCCATGCAGTGAATTGCAATCGAACGATCTGTTTTGATTGCCTCAACAAGGTTTGGCCGAATCTTGTTTAATCCATCTAACGTATTATTTTTTGGTATGTCCATATCGGCTATTGGAAGATGCACCCAATTAATCAACCTTTTCTTTGCCTCAGCCTCAAGTAAGGCTTTACCGCAATAATAACTAAACTCATCATCCTCAACTAAAGAAAGAAAATGCGAACACCTTTCTTTTTCTAGTAGGCCGAAAACCGACATCATCTTTTTTACCGAAAATGTATTGGCTGAGGTTCTACCGGGAAAAGCTGTTAGCAAAAGACTGGCTTTGTGGCCTGGTATTTCAACCCTTGAGACAGTTTGTTTCTTTTTTTCCAACTCTAGATATTTCTCCATGCCTGTGTTCTCTTCATCAGAAAAGTCGATACGACCGTATGAATGCCACGCACAAGAAATGAGATATAAACAATCAACATTGCCATCGCTGCAGCTCCAGCCACATCACCCTGCTCATCAAGATGTATAGACGAAACTGATGCCAATGTTGTGTCATACGAGTAAAGGAAGATAACACCCGAAACAGTCGTCATCGCATTACAAAAAAGGTAGATAAAAATATCGAATACTGTTGGTAGGCACACTGGGAGAGTCACTCGGAAAAACATTTTGTAGATAGGAACTTTGAGTGACAGTGAAACTGACTCAAACTCAGAATCTAATTTCTTTATTGCTGTAATAGCGGATAAATGGGACACAGTATAAAAATGAACAATTGTATTTATAACCAAGATTATCATCGTGGCATAAATAAAATTTAGAGGGTTATCTTTCATGTTAAAAAAGAAAATATATGCAAGCCCAAGCACTATTCCAGGGATCGCCATTGGCATAAGCGCAATCATCTGAAGGACATCCCTCAGTGTTTTGTCTGAGCGCATTTTTTCTATCAGGTAACTACCAATAAAAATTATAATTGTTCCAAAAAATGCCGCGTAAAGTGACATGCGAACAGAATTGTAGAACGAATCCCAGCCAAGGCCCGCTACTTCAAAATTATAATGGTTCAGGGTTAAAGATAAATTATATGGCCAAAATTTTACCAGAGCCCCAAACTGAGCCATTCCCAGCATTAAAAAAACTAATGCAGTGATAAGTAAACAATAACATAGAAGAAGATTGTCACGCAGTTTATGTGGCTTTGGCACATAGACAACTGCTCTAGAAGTTAATTGGGACGCTTGCCTTTTCCGAGAAAATTGATCAAGGGCAAACGCCAATAAGGCAGGGACTAATAATACTATCGATATAACTGCCCCCATCTGGAAATTTTGCATTCCAACCACTTCTCGATAAATATCTGTGGCGAGTACATTGTAATTGCCTCCAATAACCTTGGGAACACCAAAGTCAGTAAACACAAGAATAAAAACAACAAAGGTAGTGCTTATAATGCCGTATTTAGCTCCCGGTATAGTAACAGTAAAAAATGTCCGTAGCTTTGACGCCTTGAGTGCATCAGAGGCTTCATAAAGGCGTGCATCTGATAACGATAACGAGGTTGACAAGATCATAAGTGCATGAGGAAAAGTCCAATAAACCGAGGCCATGATAATACCTATTGGGCCATAGATTGAGTTCCCCAAGAGCAACTCCTTAAATACGCCTTGGTTGCCAAACCAATAAACAAGCGCAATTGCAGCAAGTATAGATGGGCTTAGCAACGGGATTAAGGAAACAACTCTAAAGAAACCCTTGAGTGGGATACACGTGCATTGCAACGCAAATGCGTATAAAAATCCCAGACAGACGACTATCACCGTAGAAACAAAAGCAACAAAAAGACTGTGGAAAAAGGATTTGAATAAGGCTGGATCTTTTAAATAGACCTTAAAATTTTCAAGGCCAACAAAAATACCCTCGGCATTTTGCATGCTTTTGGACATTAAAGCAAAGAGCGGTAAAACCAGAAAGCAAAAGAATAGAGCCAAATAAATAAAAACAAGAACTCTGCCAATTTTATCTGATTTATCGGCTGCTAGCGGTTTAGACTTAAGACCCAACATTTTCACTTATCGCACTCATAGACGTTCAAATGAGTTGGTAACATCGTAAAACCTACAACATCTCCGACAGAAATGGATTTATCAAAATCACCAACCATTGGTTTATCAACTATTAAACGTTGATTTGGCATGATTGAGGTCTCTAGATAGATCCTAAGAAACGACCCTAGAAATTCAACATCAGCAACTTTTCCATCAAATATATTTTTAGTATTTTTCCCAGAAAGCTGAATGCATTCAGGACGAGCAGCAACCAGAACTTTCGTGCCTTTTGCAAAACCATGGCCAATAAAATCTATTTGCTTGTCATCTATTTTTATGACTTTTTTGTTTAGAACTTTCCCCTCAATGAAATTAGTCATTCCAATAAAGTTAGCAACAAATGGGTTGCTTGAGTTGGCGTAGATATCTTCCGGCGTGCCAAACTGCATAATTTTTCCTCTGTCCATTACGAATATACGATCAGCAATAGACAAAGCTTCCTCTTGATCATGAGTAACCATAATTGTTGTCAAGCCAAGTCGCCGATGAAAACTTTTTAATTCCTGTCGTAAGTGAACCCGAACCTTAGCATCTAAAGCCGAGAGAGGTTCATCCAGCAACAAAAGGTTTGGCGAGGCAGCAATAGCACGAGCAAGGGCAATTCTTTGTTGTTCACCACCCGATAACTGGCTTGGGTATTTTGCACTATGATCTGACAAGCCAACTAGCAATAGCAATTCTTCAACACGTTTTGTTATGTCTTTCTTGTCCCAGCCAAGATTTTCCAGGCCATAGGAAATATTTTGAAAACATGAGAGGTTTGGAAAAAGGGCATAAGACTGAAAAACAATACCAAAATCACGTTGAGAAGTTGGTAAGCCCGAGATTATTTCTGAGTTCTGAATAATTGTCCCAAATGACTGGACTTCTAGACCAGCAATGCACCGCAGCAATGTAGTTTTGCCACAGCCTGATGGGCCAAGGAAACAGACAAATTCACCAGCGCTTATATCTATAGAGACATCATCAAGTGCTAAAAATTTACCGAAGGATTTGCTTAAATTTTTTATAGATAAGTAAGAAATTGCTTTTTCCATTATTCTTCTTCAACCCCACAACCACAAAGGCTCAAAACCGTAACACCCAATCCCAGAAGCGGCAATTAGGAATCGTCAAAATGCAGGACTCAAACGACTGCACAAAGTAGTGGATAAAAAGCTACTGTTCAGTGATGCTAAAAATGCATTACAGTTAGTTAAAATTAGAAGTATCTTAAATGCACGATTTCATGATTTCGTAGAGTTATTGTATCATAATATCAAGACTACCAAAAAAATTACTACAGGCTGAGGAGATATCGGAATGAAGTTTAGTTATAAAAAATTAGCAATGGGCGTTCTCGCATCTGTAATGCTGGCTGGCGCAGCAAGCGCAGGGGAGCTCTTAGTTTACTCGAGCACTGATGCTGACAACCTTAAGTATTACATGGACAATTTCCAAAAGGACAATCCTGACATCAAGGTAAAAGTAGTTCGTGAATCTACTGGCACAATGGCTGCAAAAATGATGGCAGAAAAAGATAACCCGCAAGCCGATGTACTTTTTGAAATGGCTGCGACTGTGGCTCTAAATATGGAAACTCAGGGTATGTTCCACCCATACACCCCAAAAGGAATGGATAAGATTGATCAGCGCTATGTTGATAAGGAAGGTGAAGTGAATTGGGTTGGCAACTATGGTTGGGCTGGTTGCATTTGCTGGAACACAGTTGAAGCAAAAAAACTTGGCTTGCCAAAGCCAAAAAGCTGGGCAGACTTAACGAATCCAGTGTATAAAGGGCTGATTTCAATGCCAAATCCAAACTCATCTGGAACAGGGTTTCTAGATGTTTCAAGTTGGATTCAGGTCATGGGTGAAGACGATGCTTGGAAATATATGGATGCCCTTCATAAAAATGTTGGTGTTTATACTCACTCAGGCTCAAAGCCTTGTAAGCAATCTGGTTCCGGTGAATTTCCTATTGGTATCTCTTGGCCAGGTCGTGCCATCAAAATCATCAAAGCCGGTGCGCCAATGGAAATGATTATTCCTGAGGAAGGAATTGGTTGGGAGATGCAAGTTGTAGCAATCATGAAGGGAACAAAAAACCTTGAGGACTCGAAGCGCCTTATTGATTGGACATTGGGTCGAGGGATGGAACTTTTTGGTGAGCGTCAATCAATTATCGCCGATACATCCAAAATTACACCAGATCCGAAACTTCCAAATTTCTTTAAAGAAGTTAATGCCAAGTTAATTGACAACAAGTTTGCTTGGGCAGCTGCTAACAAGGGTCGTATCGTTAAAGAATGGAAAAAACGTTATGATGGAAAAACAGAGCCAAAAAAATAGAATCGGTTAACATAGACTGGTGTGCAAAGAAATTGCGCACCAGTTTTTTTATGTTTTATACTGGATATAGAAAAACAATACCGAGAGCTAAAACAAATACCAAAGCACCCTTACCTATGGTCATCTTTTCTCTTAAAAACAAAACACCCAGTAAAATCGCAAAAAGAATAGAAGTCTCACGCAAGGAAGAAACTAACGCTACCGGCAAATGCTGGTAAGCACTGAGAATAATCAAATAGCAGACAAAAGAGATCAGGCCACCAAGAATAAAGCTGTGTTGGTAACCACGGACAAGGCGCGGCAAGAAATTTCTTTCCAACACAATCAGATAAAAAAACAAAAATAGACGGTTAAATAGAGCCATTGCACCAAAAAAGGACAAGGCACTTCCTACCAAGCGCACACCATAAGCATCCGTGATTGAGTATGAAGCAATGAATAGACCTGTAATTAATGCAAAAGCAAGCTGCCGGCTTTCCTCCTTATTTTGCCATAACTGAACTAGCCCATACGCGACTAGGCCAGCACAAATAAATAGGATCCCAACAAGAGTTTTCAAGGGAATCTCAGGGTCAAAAAAAACATAACTTAAAATAAAAATAAAAACTGGTGCAGAGCCTCTCGCAACTGGATACACGCTACTTAATTGGCCCTGATCATATGCTTTAAAAAGTGATATGCTATATCCAGTTTGCAATATTGCACTCAGCAAAATCACTGGCAGAGCCGTCACTTTTGGAAGCCCTCCGATCCAAAGGCCAACCAGAGCCAAAGGCAGGCTGCTGAAAAAAATTGACATCACAGCAACAGCCTTATCTTGGGCTTTCTTTAAAATAAGATTCCAGAATGCATGCATAAGTGCCGCAGCAAGGACTAAAATTATAAAAAACGCTTCCAGAATAATTCCTCAGGTTAAATTACCGTCAAGCTATCGCGTTTTTATTTTTAATTCAGCTATCATGGAAATCATTTCAAACATAACAGCAGCTGCAACCATTGCAGTTATCTGATTTGGACTATCTTTTGTTGGCATCAAACAAACCACATCACCACCAATTATATTCATTCCTCTAACTGCATGCATAAGTTCAATCGCTTCATCAACAGAAAAGCCTTTGACGCCTGGTTCAATGTTAGAAACTGCGGGCGCGACAGAAGGGTCAAGACAATCAAGATCAAAGGTTATGTATACAGGCCGTCCATCAAGTACTGCTTTTACTTGTTCTATAACGTCAAAAGCACCGCGTCGGCGGTACTCTTTCATAGTCACAATATTATAACCATAGTCATAAGACGGTTGCAGCCAATCTAGCGTTCGTGGATGGCCACGTAGGCCAATCTGCATTGAGTTTTTTGGGTCAACCATACCTTGGTCAGGCAAATACGCCCCCCAATGGGCTGCAGATTTTTGCGCACCAAGAAAATGGTCAACAGTAGTAAAAACATCGGTATGAGCGTCTAGGTGTAAAAAACAGATCTTTTCACCTTTTGTCAAAACTCCATTGGCAAGCCCTTGTATGATTCCTCCAGTAATCGAATGATCACCCCCAATTGAAACGGGGCGGGTATTCGAGTTATCAATAGCTTTATAGAACTTTGTTATTTGTTCAATGCAATCTTCATTATCATTTGCCCGTGGGAAAGGGACATCACCAGCATCTATAATTTTTGCTTCATTCCATGGGTCAATCTTGAAATCACCATGCGTCCGACGTTGGAGTGCGGATACATTCCTCACGGCACGAGGGCCTAAGTGTTGATCACGCTCAGTTGTTCCATTGCCAGTCGAATGAGGAACCCCAACAAGGGCAATATCAGCAGTTTCAAGCTTGTCTTGTGGGCACCTGAAAAGAGTGGGGATACCCCACCAATAAAGGTTTTCCATCATGCTTAAATCATGTTCTTCAGCCATTTTTTTATCTCACTCAAAGCAGTTTGGTTTATCTATAATTTTTGGATATGATCAGCTGATCATCTCATTTTTGAGCTCTAAATTTGTCTATCACAACAACAAGCTTGCATCGAGAGTTTGACATTAGATTATCGTCCATGTCGATTTTAATTTAGCCAGTCACCCAGCCTTGACGTTCTGCGGACTCACTTTGAAACGCTCAAAGCGGCATCAAAGAATTGATCCCAATGCATAAACAAGCCTGCCATCTTCGGTAAGAGAAAGCCCACAAACAAACCTACGCATCAAGGGCAATGATCGTGTCGGCAATAGTCCGACTTTCATCAATGTTAACTTCTATAAGTCAACATTTACAAAACTGAAATTTATGGTCAATGATTACAGATGAGGTAATGAAACCACATATTTCATCAGCAAAGAAAGTGACCATGAGCGACACACCCATATCATTTGAACCTGTTTCAGGAGCGGTTTCGCCACGTTTTGCAGGGGTTCCTACCTTTATGCGCCTGCCAAATATTGCATTGAATCATCCAGATATTGCAAAAGTTGATATTGGGTTGGTTGGCGTGCCATGGGATGCTGGCACGACAAATCGTCCCGGCGCCAGACATGGACCAAGACAATTGCGCGATCTTTCAACAATGATTCGGGCGGTTCATCCCTACACTGGGGTGAACCCGTTCAAACTGGTTAATTGCGCTGATTTAGGAGATTGCCCGGTTAATCCAGCCGATATTCAAGATTGCCTGACGCGCATAACCAATTTTTACAGTGAAATGCATAGCAAGAATATTGTGCCGCTGACCGGTGGCGGCGATCATCTTGTGTCACTTCCCATTTTGCGGGGGATCAAGCGCAAAGACCCATTATCCATGATTCATATTGATGCGCATACTGACCTTTTTGACGAATATTTTGGCGGTTCAAAATTCACCCATGGCACCCCATTTCGCCGCGCCATTGAAGAGGGGCTTTTGGATCCAACGCGCGTCGTGCAAATTGGCATTCGTGGCACCATGTATGATGGTGAAGATATTGAATGGGGTAGGCAAAATGGTGTTCACATAATCACTATAGACGAAGTCTACGAGACTGGGCTGGATGCTATAATGAACAAGGCGCGTAAAATTGTTGGCGATAGCCCGACCTATGTCAGTTTTGATATTGATGCGATTGACCCGTCTTACGCGCCAGGTACGGGAACACCAGAAATTGGTGGATTCACCTCATATGAAGCTCAACGCATTGTTCGCAAGCTGGCTGGGCTTAATTTAATTGGTGCAGACCTTGTCGAAGTGTCTCCGCCTTTTGACCCAACAGGTGGAACAGGATGGGTAGGAGTATCCATCATGTTTGAACTGCTGTGTGTCCTTGCAACCGCAACTGAGAAAGGCGCATAAATTGGCTTTTCACATTGACCATCAACTCTAAACATCTAAATCTTAAAACCCACATCTTGAATTTTACTAAGTTTTGGTATGGTTTTTGATAATTGTATATGTGCAGCATTAAACACTGATTATCAAAATTCAAATTTATGATTTTAATTTAAGGCTGGTTAATTGATACGTTCCTTTTTTCTTATGCCGTTTATCATAGCTGTCGGTATTGGTGTTTGCCCGGCTAGTGCGGCGAATGACGGGAAGCATGATATTTCATGCGGTGATCACCGCTATTTCATTGAAGCCTCGTGGTTTGGTGCCGACGTTAGCATTATAAATATTAATGATAATGCCGCGACTAAGCATCCATATTGCCAGTCAAATGCCGCCCACCAGATGGTGGCCAAACTGTCAGTCAATGGCGATGATATCTGGTGCGTAAAAACATTCTATATCTCGATGGACAGGCAGCCAATTGCAAAAACATCGCGCTTATTAAGCCTCGATTTGGGGCGCGTTGTTGAATATGAGTATATGCGGCGCAGTGGTGAATGGGTGAAAACTGATATACGGAAAATCAAGTGTGCCGTGGACAAAGAGCCCAAAAGACAAAAGATTTTAGATTAGGTAGATAGTTACACCATGCCCGCAACAATTGACAAATAAAACCGAGCAACAAAAATATAATGCTTGGTCAGATCGATCTAAGAAATACAAAGTGCATTTTGGATAATGGTTCGGTGATAGACAAAACAAATACGTTGATTGTGGGAGGAGGTCAGGCTGGCCTTGCGATGAGTGCCCATTTGCAAAAGTGCGATATCGAACATCTTATAATCGAAAAAGGCCGCATTGCCGAGCGTTGGCGAAGCGCGCGGTGGGATAGTCTTGTTATGAATGGGCCTGCTTGGCATGATCGGTTTCCAGAAATGCATTTTAATAATTGGCACCCAGATTCCTTTCCAAACAAAGACGCGGTTGCCAGCTATTTTGAAACTTTTGCTAGGCAAATAAACGCCCCCATCCATTGCGGGGTAGAGGTTACAAACGTTACCCCATCACAAAACGGTGGCTTTGAGGTTGAA
>Ga0228639_1001189_pt1 | contig 11187 bp, 9 predicted proteins | sample 50DmetaG_FD_190532 | JGI IMG/M metagenome (GOLD analysis project Ga0228639, IMG submission 190532) | Seawater microbial communities from Monterey Bay, California, United States - 50D | ecosystem: Environmental > Aquatic > Marine > Coastal | place: USA: California | collected 2016-10-18
CAAAGGCGAGCCGGCCCTCGCCAAACTCATCAATCAAATTGCTCATAAAAAGCTTATCATTCTCGACTACGAGGCGAACGCCGGAGAGACGATACGAAAAACGCTCGCCCCCTTTGTTGATCTTCTTCGTGCGCACGACAAAGATATCCCCATTCTGATCATGTCCAAAATCCGTTACGCAGGCGAATTGAACAGCCACTCCCAACTCGAAACGGCCCGGGGCAGAGCAAAATTCCAGGCCGATTTTGTGAGAGCCCGACAAGCCGCCGGTGACAAGAACATCCATTTCCTCAACGGCGGCTCGCTCCTCGGCGAACATGCCCACGAATGCACCGTCGACGGTGTCCACCCGACCGATCTCGGCTTCATGAAAATGGCCGAAGCGATCCAGCCGATGATTAAAACGATTATCGAATAGAATCACGGGACTAACGATGGAATTGAAAAGGCAGGCGAAGAAATTCTCATCTATCGATTATTGAATCAGACTAAAAACACCACCCACTCATATGAAGCTCATCCAAACTCTCATCATCACATTCTTAGCCCTCGGACCGTGGCTCCTCGCAGGAGACGAAACAAACAATGGTTTTACTTCGATTTTCGACGGGGAATCGCTGGAGGGCTGGAGGGAAGCGCCAAAGGGCAAAGCGCTCGCCTGGTCGGTCAAGGACGGGGTGATTCGGGGAGAGGGTAAGGAGAACCGCCAAGTCTACCTAATCTACTCAGGCGATGAATCCCTTAAGGACTTCGAGTTGAAATTCAACTACCGGCTTCCAACCAAGGGAAATACGGGCGTGGAAACACGGGCGCGGGTGGACAAGACCGGAAAACGTGACTTTGAAGGATACCACGCCGACCTCGGTCATGTTGGGATTGGTGATGGGATTCTGGGCGCATGGGATTTTCACTTTGGAAAAGGCACGAGGAAAGAATTTCCCTGCCCAAGGGGGGCAAGCCTTACGATCGATAATAAGGGCAAAGGGCATCATGCAAAAATTGAAAATGCCGTAGCCGTGGCTGAGATCAAAAAAGGCGGCTGGAACTCCTGCCGAATCGTCGCAAAAGGGAATCACTTTCAATTCTTTATCAACGGGAAACTGTCTTCAGAATTCACTGACAAGCTGGAAGGCCAGCAACTCAACGAAGGTTTCATCGGCCTCCAACTGCACGACAAGGGAATGATCGTAGAATTTAAAGATCTTTTTTTGAAAAATGGGGAGTGATTTACCTGCTAATCAAAGCGCGACAGGGAAACGCTAAAGTAAACATGTTCCAGAGAACCCTTCCTCATGAGTATCCGTAAAGGATTTATCATGAAGCACACCCTTTGCATTCTTTTTGTTTTCCTCGTGGGGATTTCGGGTCTTTTTGCGTGTCCTCCGCAGTGCCCCGTGAAGGTATTTATTCTTTCCAGACAATCAAACATGGAGGGTGCGGGAAAGATCGAAGGTGCTTCCAAGCGCAACGGAGGAAAGGGAAGCCTTAGCCATTTGGTGGAGAATTCGCAAAAACACCCTCGTTGAGACCGCCTCCGGTGCGTTTCATCAGAACTCCAGCCACCTTGCCGTCGATCAAAGGATCTCCGACCAGGTCGAGACGAGCTCCGCCGCGCTTCGCCTTCTCATTGATATTCCCCGCAGTCGCTTCGGCTGCCACCGATTTTAATCCATTCATTGGTTTCTCCCACCGTGGATAATAAACCGCCACGTCGATGTTGAAAGGTGACTTTGTCTTTGCAAGAGTCAAAAGGCGCTTGAATTCGATCTTGGGAGCCACCTTCTACTATCCAGAACACCAAGTGCGAGTAAACTCCTATCGTCAAAAGTCCTACGGCATGGATCCTAAATAGCTTCCTGAAGTAGGGCACCGAGGTTATCTAGCGTTCACTAACGGCGAGCCAATAGAAACTCCGCCCAGAAAGCGGCTTCACAATTCGAATTTCACAACTATTCATCAAAGGACCGTCTGAAACGGTCTTCTGATTTTCAGCTGTTATTTTTTCCCACAGCATCAGGTCAGTACTTTCTTGAACGAAGACCGCCACGGCGCGATCGCCTTTCGGTTTCTTAAATTCGAAACTTAAAGAGAGGCTGCCTCTACTCACGAGATACGATCTCTGAGAGTGGACCCAGTAATTCCACCACTTACACTATAACCCTCAGCGAGGCTCCAGCCAGCTATCCCGTCATCATAAGCTTCTCAGGGCTTCTATCCAATCGCATCTCTCTTCCACCTTCTGTCGAAATCACAAACGGCCTAGAGGCGACCTTCACCATTACTGGAATCGACGACACCTACCCGAATGGGGACAATCAAATCAGCATAGGAATCAGAGCCGGTCTAAATTTCGTTCCTGCTAATTTCTCTCTCACCGTTCTGGACGATGGTGATACCAGCCCGGATTCTGAAAGCCCAATACTTTTCACCCAACTCGTAGACGGCCCCGGTGATAGCAACTACATTGAGTTGAGTAACATCTCGGACCAAGGCCTCGATCTGGAAGGCTATATCATCACGAGTTGGAACACTACTCTCGCGGAAGAATTCCGCAATGCTGGTGCCGCACCTTACCGCCAAGTTCCTCTCAGTGGAGTTCTTCCCGCTGGTGGTGTCCTGGTCATCACCAATGAAGAAGCGACCACTCCCATCCCCGCCGGACAAGTTCCTTTCGTCAACGATCTCGGTTACTTCAATGGTGACGACACCTTCGTTCTTTATCTCGGAGAGGTCCAACCATCTGATATTGTCGATGCCATCACCTTCACTGACGCGGGGAACGAAGGACGGGGAATAGGCTTTGTCCGCTCCAGCATTCAACAAGGTTACGACCTCGAACCCGGAACCACTGTCCTTGACTTTGGAGCTATCTGGGTTCCTGCAACTCTCGAGGAAATCGAAACCGCAACCAGCGATCTTGATGCCTTTCTCGGCACCAGTTCCCTGGCTGGAAGCATAGCTTCGGAAGCCCTCGCAATCATAAGTGTCCAGTTTGATCCCCAAACCAACCGCACGAGCCTCATCGTCCGTGGAATCGGCAACAAAACATGGCAACTCCAGCAGTCCTCTGACCTCAACAAAGCAGACACTTGGTCTGAAGTCCCACAAGGATACTCTCGCTCGGAAAACGAAGACGGTTCCGAGACTATCGAATTTAGTATATTTCCAGAAGCCGAGCCAAAACAGTTCTATCGCTTGCTCGATTTGGAAAGTATTGAAGAATGAATCCTCTTCGAACACGAGGTGGCAAACCCCCGTTCTTTGAGCCAACTCTTATGAGAGTTTGATTGGGTTTGAGCCGTCGCTGTGTTTCGTATCGAAAGCCGGAGGCCGTAGCGGAGATGCACAGCGACTCGCAAATACCGCCGGTTTTTTCGTCCGGCCGAAGAATCGCCGTCCCGTCAAGGTTACCATTGGAATGGCAATGCCTAGACTTATTATTTCATTGGTGAAGCAATGAAGAAACTCTGCGCAAATTAATTTCCTGTGTCTATTTCCTTTCGTCCTCTTTAAACTTAAAAGCTTCCCCGCCCACCAGATCCCCACTTGTAAATGAAGGACACCAGTGTTGCTCGATGTGTTGGATGACGAGATCCGTTCCAGTAAAGTGATCAACCCCCGGTGGACGCTCTGGGTTGTACATTGTATCTGTCATATCACGCATCAGGGCGACATTTTTCCCGAGCTTCACCATTTGCCGAATCCCAAAGGGCCGGCCCAAAACACACATATTAAGGTGTACTCCACACAGGATGACATTCTCAATTTTTCGTTCGGCCAAAAGGTTCCAAGTCTCCTGACCGTTGTCGGTCATAGCGTCACCCTTCATGATCTCGATCGTCTTAATCTGTCGGGTCCAAGCCTCCCGAATCTCACATTTTTCCCCATTGCAACTGCAACCCATATCCGAGTCATCAATCGGCAGCACGCCCTCGAATTTTGGATCGGGCCAACACCAGTTGGTGCCCCAACGTTCTTTCACGCTAAGCGGGAAGGGTGTTTTTGAAAAAGGTGCGGCTTTGGCAAGCTTGCGTTGAGGGGTATTTTCGTAAAATGAAACCACGCTGCTGGGAGCATGGATGATAAAGATTCCTTTTTCCCGCGCCGCTTTGACCATTTTATTCATCGGCCCGGCCAACTCCCCCACCCGCCTTGCTGCGGATTCACACCAATGATCGTCCCACATGTCACAGATGATCAAGGCCGTCTTCCCGGTTTCCCACTTAGCTTTCGTTTCAACCGCTCTCTTCGGCGCTTCTTTCGATCGTGATCGGAGAGTCAGACCCAGTTTTTTTTCTTCTGCCATAAGGTTGGGTACTAATGCGATCCCGGTTACTAAAACCCGAATTACCCGTTTCGAAAATTGACTCATCTATTGATCTTAAAGAGCACCGGATCACCTCACAAGGTCAAACGACCCTCCTGTCGATCAGCGAGGAAACTCCTAACAGATTGGCTTACTTTAAACTCATAATCCAAGCTGACATGTCTGCCACATCCTGTGCACTCAGCGTGTTCGAGAAGCTCGCGGGCATGATGGAATTCTTGGCATCACTACGCTTCTTGACTTCGTCGGGCTTCACCACAATTTGTTCTCCGGTCAGGAGCACAAGCTTCATACTCAGCGCGGTCTCCTCGCCAATCATGCCGAATAAAACGCGTCCGTCCTTCATTTCCAGACTCGTTTGCTGGAAGCCTTCCACGATATAGGCATCGGGCTCAAGCGTTGATTGGATGACATAATCCATATCGCGCCGTTTTCCGATCCCTACCAAATCAGGACCAATAGCCACGCCACGATCACCCACCTTATGGCAGGCAAAGCAGGTTCCCCTTCCAAAAAATATCTCCTTACCATGCTTCAGGTCGGCCTCGGGAAGCGCTTCCTTTGCCTCAGCGATCGTCGTTTTCTTGGCCCCTGCTTTGGAGAGAAAGACCAGATACATCGATTCACCCCCGGAACCTCCGACCTTGTTCCCACCAAGTATTACCTCTCCAGCCTTAACTGACCGCCGATATACCGGAAAGGATTCGCCGTTACTAATCTTTAGCATCATGTCGGTTTTCTCCATTCCTGCGACAAGGGCCTTTGGCGGGGCCGTTCGTCCGTCGTATGCAAGATAAAGAACGGCCGGCAGATTGGTTTGAAAGCGAAGAAATTCCGCATCACGGTTGGCCTTATCATCGTTGTGGGTACGGAGATGGGTTGCTCCCGCGAGAGCGTCCGGGATTCCGGTAAAAGTATACTGACGGTCGGCATAAACTAGGACACCACGCTGCAAGCCATCAAGATTTGCCTGATACGATTTTGCGGACCCTTTCCCGCCAATCCCCTCGACAAACAAACGATCCTTCCATTCCGATTCGGTAATCCTGTTAACCGTAATCGACTCAATCTCTGAGACCCTTCGCTTCCCATCAAAAATGGCCGCCTTGATGGTCATATCATCCGATACCGTGATCTCTTTGGGCGCCTTGGGTGAAGTGTTGGTCGGACTGGAACCATCCGAAGTAAAACGGATTTGGAACGGGGTCTTGGTTTCAAAGATCACCTTTGTGGAGTCTCGGAAATTGCGCTGAGACGCTGAAATCGCCAGCCCCGCCCCAAATCCTGCCTCCGAACCCTCCAAAAATGACAGCGCCCTTCGCTGCAAATCCCGGTCACCTTCCTCCATCAGACCCAGTGCCGCCATTCGGCGAATGCCCTCTCGGTCGTCTGCCAGCATTTCTCGACGTTCATTCTCTGGCAATTGACGACGCATCACCTGCCAGTCGGTGTAAAATGCGATCCGCTCGCTTTCCGGTGCAATGGCATCAACAATGGCCTTGCTGTGCCCACCCCAACCAATGCGATCGAGCGACTGCATTGCAGCAGTTCGAATGCGCGACTCATCGTCAGTGAGAAGTTTGATTAAAACCGGCACCGCTTTGATCACGTTATTCTCACCGAGCACACGCGTGGCCTGGATACGTAAGTTGAGATCACCACTTTTAAGAGCAATTCTTATGATCTCAGTGTGATCGGCCTTCCGGGCTTTCTCGATGTGCCCAAGAGCCCATAAACTCCAGGTCGCCTGGGTTTCGGTCAAGGCGTTGGATTCAATCGTTTTAATCAGTTTCGAGCGCACCAAATCTCCGCGTCGAACTAACTCATCCTGCGCGTTCACCCGCCAGACGTGCACTTGGTGACCAATGTCCTCCATAAGCTCTTCGAAGCTCCATGTCTTAATCTCTTTTTTGCGTTTCGCAGAATTCCATTTCGACTGCGAAATCAATGGCCTCTCATGACGCAGGCGGAACACCCGCCCCTGATACTTTGCACTCTCTTCAGGAGTCCACTTTTCCTTGGAAACATAATCGGTGCCGTAAACCGAACCCCAACCCGCGATATACAGCGCTCCATCAGGACCGACTTCGATATCAGTCGGACGGAACAAGCTCCGACCTTTTGCCCCCTTGTAGCCCAAATCCCCAGCTTGGGTCACTCCACCATCAATGATTTTCCTTTTTTTCTCGGCAGGAATTTGCAAGGCCCCTTTCCATTCCGGCTTGTAGAGAAATATACAGTTATTCGTCCAATCAGCGATCAGATGGCGGTTGCGATATTCCTCTGGAAAGTGCTCTGAAGTATAAAACACAACCCCAGTCCCCGAACCACTGACACTGGGAAAAAGATCAGATGATGGGGCAATAGCTGGATGCTTGCCCATCCAGTCAAACTTCCATGGATGACGCATTGAGTAATGGCCATGACGAATCGGCATAAAAATACGGTCGGCCGGCGGCCCCGGATCGTTGTCGGTGGCCAGCCAGTTGAACCCACTGTCCATGCACATATCCCACGGATTACGCATACCCCGCGCATAGAGTTCGAGGTCGTGGCCACCGGCCCGGCAACGGAAAATCCCACCCTCTTTTTCATCCTTATTGATGGGATGGTAGCTCTTCTTGTAGGTGTCCTTGGTGTAAATCTTAGTAAGCGGATACGCCGTCTTGTCATCAGACTTAATTCCCATCAGGTCGCGGATTGGTTTAGGCGCGTTCGGCTTCACCCAAGTGTTACCCATCGTAAAATAAAGCCAACCATCGGGCCCCCAGTTCAGCCCGTGCACGCTATGGCGGAGGTTATTGAGACCCGTATAAATAATTTGATACTCGTCGGCGACATCATCGCCATCGGTATCACGTAACACCGTAATCTCAGGCGCATTCGCAACCCATAATTCGTCACCTTTCCAAGCCATCGACTGGACACAATTCAGTCCCTCGGCAAAAGTCTTCACTTTCTCTGCAACACCATCGCCATCCTCATCAATGAGGATTTTGATATAGTCGGTTGGAGAATCTTCCTTGGGCTGCCGGTATTGCGGACCAGCACCAACATAGAGTCGTCCGTGTTTGTCAAAACACAGAGAAGAGGGATTGATGATATGGGGTTCTCGGACGAAAAAATCGACTTCGAAGCCATCTTCGACATCGGGAAGCGCGTCTTTATCGACTTCGGCGAAGAGGGCTGTAGCCGAAAAAATAGGGAGAATAAAAAAGAACGATTTCATTAGGATAAAAGGACTACGATTGAAAAAAGGCATTTTACTCATCAACATAGAAAACATCGGAATCATCAATATCCGGGATTCCCACCACAAGCACCCGCATTTTCCCAACAGCACCATGCACCACGCCCGGAGGAATATGGACCATCGTTCCTGGCCTTACTTCTTGTTCCTCCCCATCAAGCAAGACTTTACCCTCGCCCTCAAGAACGTAGTAGAGCTCGGTTGAGATTTTGTGATAGTGAGGTTTAGCGCCGTCAATATCGACCGCGTGGGCCCAAGCTGCCACGCCCTCATCACCCTGACTGAGGAGGCGGTAGCGATGCCCACAAGCACTCTGTTCCTTGGCTGCCTCGTCTTGGTGACGGATAATGAGATTGTTAGGGTTCTTTGCCATTTCGAATACTATACTCAGCGAGCCGAATGTAATCTTCAAGCTAGGCGATCTTTTCTTGGGCGATTGAAGACCGAACCCCTAATAAGTTCCTTCAAGGCTCCTAATCCTACGGTCCAATTTTACCATAACGGACACGAAAGCTTTGCTTTCTCGGCGAGCTTCCTAACGGGCGATAAAACAGATTTAGTTTAGGCCGGTTCTCAATATTTGGATTTTCGGCCGCCGTAATCGCATATCGCTGATCATTCACACCAATATCAGCTGTAGAATTTACCCGTAGAAAAAGATATTTCCCACCCGCATAGCTTGAATTCTCTTCATAAAAATTTTGCAGATATTGGGTGATACCACTCAGCGGATTCGAGGTCACGACTTCACCGCTATTACTTGTCGAGTAGTCGAAGATTGCATCTTCCAATTTCAAAACAGCTGGATTGCCCGTCGGAGTCTCGCTGTATTCAAGAATGGGAGTTGTATCATCCTTAACCCCAAGCACCCACAAATCAGCATCCCACTGGGCGAAAGTGCGCACGACATGTAATTCTAGTTCAGCCAGTGCAATCTCCATTCCATTTTCAAGAACCGGTAATTCAAAGATCAGCACTGCATCTCTTCCACCAGCGGAGGGAATTGAACCCACTCTTAAAGTTTCAAAGCCTCGAATCGCTGTGACCGGAGAGCCTTCGGCGAGCACATAGTCAGCGGCATTACCCTCGATCACATCACTACTAGAAAACCCGGGAACGGGGAGGCTCAACCTCGTCGGCGTCCCCCCTCCTTCAAAGGTTCCTACAACTTGCCAATCGATTAGATCCGAAGAAGTCTCAATCTTAAAAAGCGAAGCATCAGCACCTTGAACACTCCAAGATGCACCCTGCGGTTTCATCGAAAATCCAGATGCTTTCATGAAGCCCAACCGCTCCGTCGTTTGCACCAGCTCTCTCTTCATAGCTGCCAAATCATCTGCTCGCTCCGGCAAAGAATAGAGATTATTGATCTCATAAGGATCTCCATCACGACTCGCATCATAAAGCTCATTCCAACTAGTATCGTCGGAATAATTGACCAACTTGAGCCCGTCGGCCCGTCGCAATCCAAGATGAGGAACAACCGCCGCAGCCGGAAACTCCGGATCGATATTGTATGAAAAAATAAACGAATCCCGCCAATCATTCGGTGTGGATCCAGCTATGAGCGGGAGCAGACTACGACCCTGCATGCTCTCAGGAACCGGCACCCCAGCCAACTCAAGAATTGTCGGTGCAATATCAACATTCAGGGCAATTGGATCCACTGTGAGAGGCTTCGATTGACCGGCAGGATAACGAATCATCAAGGGAATCCTTAAACTTTCCTCATAAGCCGATCGCTTATCACCTAACCGATGCTCACCTCTAAAAAAACCATTATCGCTGATGAAGATCACGGCCGTATTATCCGCAATTTCCAGATCATCGAGGAGCGCCAGAATATCACCTACATTTTGATCAATCCCCACTACTGTTCGCATGTAGTCACGGAGTTGAGTCTGACTGGACCCACCGTTCGCTCTTGGGGCAAATGGCGGGGGAACCGAGAGATTCGGAACCGCTACCGCCGTATCAGAAGAAAACAGTCCACGACTACGTTCCGGCGGGGCCCAAGGTTGATGGGGCGTCTTAAAGCCTAGAACCGTCAACGACGGACGTCCTGCAGCATGTTGGGCCGTAATAAATTTTTTGGCCTGCTCCGTCGAAACATCATCAACCCAATCACTTTCCGATGAAGTGAAAAGCGAGCGCCCCGACTCATCGAAGAACTCTGTATTAAAGTAAGTTCCTTGACCCTCGAATGATACGGCAGTGTCGAACCCCGGACGATCTTTTTGAGTGCCCATATGCCATTTACCAAAATATCCCGTGGCATAACCGGTCTCCTGCAACAAGGTGGCATAAGTAGTCGCAGTCGCCGGAAAATGAGTGTGATTATCGGTGACGCGATGAAGATGAGGGTATTGCCCCGTCAACATTGTTGCTCGTGATGGTGAGCAGATTGAATAGACCACAAAAGCGTTATTGAAGTGGATCCCCTCACTCGAAAGCCGATCCATGTTCGGTGTTTGTTTTACCGGGTTAGACAACCAAGGAAACCGAGCAACCCTTCCCCTGGATTCAATAGAGTCCTGCATGAAACTCGTCGCGTCCCATCGCTGGTCGTCAGGAATCATCACGATGATATTTGGCCCCTTTGGGATAGGCCGCGGATCAGATGTCGGGTCTATGGAAACAAAACCGTTATTCTGATCTTTGAAAACACCCGAGAAAGCAACGTTGTCGATCTGCACATTTCCTCCCCCTGAATTTCCCGACCAGACGAAGCGAAACGAAGCCTTCTCACCCGGAGGAATTCGACTTGCTGAACCAATTACCGGCTCTAAGAACAAAGAAACATTTTCAACGCCTCGAGCAATCCAAGTGTTAGTGTAAAGCAAGGTTAAATCAGCTACCTCAGAATCGCTTGTCGCTTTGATCAGCTCACCAGGCGCTGCCAAATAACGGAGCTCTAATGTATCCGGAGAAGTCGCAGGATTAGCAAGTCCCCGTGCATCGAAATGAATCGCACCCAACTCAAAATGGTAATCACTATGATTTGTGATCGAGAAATCTCCTTTTAATTGATTCACATTACCGGAGTCCGCAAATTTCCAAGAACTCGTACCCCTATTTACTTCGCCATTAGGCGGCGGATTCCCAAAAGGACCAATCCGAACTCCAGGAGATCCATCCGCCAGAGTGGCGCTAGTGATGGCAAGAGACGCTCCAAATGTCCCTCCGTTCAGAAAGTCTTTATTCGTCGCCTGGCCTAGTCCTCCCCATCCCTCTGCTGAGGCATTTCCTCCGATACTCCCTGTTAAATAGAGATTCCCCAAACTCGAACCCATCGGGGTAGTATCATAAGTGGAGTTCGAATCAGGCGTATCGTCTTGAATTCCGGAATTATTATTTCCAGACCTACTATTTTCAAAGGTCTGCCACCCGATGATATGCTGCTGCGCGACCGAATTTTGGACACTCAACAAACCAACGAGCCCGAGGGTATAAAGCTTAAAGAGGTGCCTCTTTTGACGAGTGGAAAACATGGGATTGATAGCGGGTGATTTTTTAAATTCCTTTTAACTAAAAGGATCTACGGGAGGATTAAGGAATAAAGATGAATCCCAAATGAACCGCTTGCGCAGCCTACAAGTAAGACTGGCCC
>Ga0228639_1001207_pt1 | contig 11079 bp, 14 predicted proteins | sample 50DmetaG_FD_190532 | JGI IMG/M metagenome (GOLD analysis project Ga0228639, IMG submission 190532) | Seawater microbial communities from Monterey Bay, California, United States - 50D | ecosystem: Environmental > Aquatic > Marine > Coastal | place: USA: California | collected 2016-10-18
CAATCTGCCAGAATGCGATTTCTTGCTGACACCGATACTGTACACCGTGCCCTTACAGATCCTTTCTTACGAAGTGGCCTTGCTCAGAGGCACCGACATTGACCAGCCAAGAAATTTAGCCAAGTCAGTGACTGTGGAGTAGATTTGGTTGTACCAGTTAAAACAATGAGTTGTAAGTAACAGTTTGGTGGACACAGAAAAATTTATTGACCTAACTTGTTCAGGTATCTATGTTTTATCATTCAATATGGAAATACCTATGGTCTATCATCAACCCAAACCTCAATCAGATAAACTAGTAAACAACTCCATGATTAAAGTTGGTAAGTGTAAAAATATAAAAAAAAGAATGGGTGAATATAGAACCACGTATGGTTATAGAGAAAAAGAACCACCAAAAACAGAAGATTATTGGATATCGAAAGGATATAAAGATAGATATTTAAGAAAATGTCTGGGATGTAATAAAACCCACCCACATCATCATGTTAATTTCGTTCACTTATCCCCTACAGAATTTGTTCCCGAGGAACTATATAATGATTTTCATAATGAGATAGAAGAAAAAATTTCCAATAAATTTTTTGAATACAAGGTCTGGTCACATATGGAGTATTATCAAAAAGAAATAACGGAAAAAATCGTAGAAGAAATTTCATATCTAATAAACAATGAAAAATAAAATAGGTACAACCAATTCAACTCCGTTACGGTAGAGTAGTTTGCAACACTAAATTAGATTCAGCCGGCGACTATATTGTTGACTACAGAGACTCATTAAGGCTATTGTAAAACTTCGTAATATTCAGGAATAATCATGGGCTTTGTAGAATCTATAGAATCAGCTTTTAGGAAATATTTTGTTTGGAAAGGAAGGGCGTCCAGATCAGAATTTTGGTGGTTTTATCTTTTTTGTATCTTAGGCTCAATAGTCACGTCCCTAGTAGATCTTATTTATGGTGCGCCTGTACTAAATACAGTCTTTATTTTGGCAACTTTTTTCCCAACTCTCAGTGTTTTTATAAGAAGGCTTCACGACACAGGGCATTCTGGCTGGTGGTATTGGATCATCTTTTTACCGATAGCCATCTATAGCTACGAAGGCAGAAACCACAAAGTTTTGATGCCTATATTCGGATTCATGTATTCCATTAAATTGCTTTTTACATCAAGCGAAGAAGGGGAGAATCCATATGGATCAAGCCCCTTGTGACAGCCACTTAACTCCATAAAGTTGGAGTGATTCTAAAATTGAAAAGGAGATAAATATGAATAATGCTAAAGAATATGATTTCGTAGTTTACGGCGCTACAGGCTTTACTGGAAAGTTAGTCGTTGAGTATTTGGTCGAAAAATACAGTAATGATTCTGAAGTAACTTGGGCTTTAGCAGGTCGAAACCTTGAAAAGCTTAAATCTGTTACTGAGTCTATTGGCGTTTCTGAAGATACAGAGCTTATAGTCGTTGATAGTAATGATATTTCAAGCATTGAAAGTTTAGTTTCAAAAACCAAATGTGTTTTAACCACTGTCGGCCCATACCAACTTTATGGCGATGACATTGTTGCTGTATGTGCAAAATCCGGAACAGACTATGTTGATCTGTGTGGTGAGCCAGGTTGGATGCATGAAAAGATTAATGAGCTTGGCGATATCGCAAAAGAATCCGGTTCGAGAATAGTTTTTTCATGTGGGTTTGACAGCATTCCTTTTGATTTAGGTGTTTTATTTTTGCAAAACGAAGTTATAAAAAGACATGGCAAACCTTCTTCAAGCGTCAGAGGAAGAGTCAGGGGAATGAATGGTGAATTCTCTGGCGGCACGGCAGCTTCGCTTGGTGCAACTATGGCGGCATTGAAAGAAAAGCCTGAGCTTTTTGGGGTTCTTGCTAATCCATTTTCGCTTTCGGATAGCTTTACAGGACCAGAACAACCCGCCGATAACAAACCCATGCTTGATGAAAAACTAGACACGTGGGTAGCTCCGTTTTTTATGGCGCCAATTAATACCAAGAACGTTCACAGATCCAATGCATTGATGAATCATATGTATGGTGAAGATTTTTGTTACAACGAGATGTGGATTATGGGATCTGGCGATGAAGGTAAGGCTGCAGCCGATGCAGTTTCTTCTGCGAATCCTCTTAGCGATGCTCCAGAACCTGGTGAAGGACCTTCCAGAGAATCCAGAGAGAATGGAAACTACGACGTTCTGTTTTGCGGAGACATAAATGAAGAAAGCGTTCATGTTTCTGTGGCTGGGGATATGGATCCCGGCTATGGCTCAACCTCAAAAATGATTGCCGAAAGCGCAATATGTTTGGTAAAAGAGTGTAAGGACCTTGCTGGAGGTATTTACACACCAGCACCTTCAATGGGAACCAAACTCATAAAAAGGCTGCAAGACAACGCAGGACTTACTTTTAACATAGAAAACTAAGATATAGACTAAATCCAGTCTTAAATAAAAAAAAGGGGGAGCTTATGGAAAAAACTTTTATCACTGTCGGCAGAGCACTGCTAGGTCTTTATTTTTTACTCCCCGGGATTTCTAAAATTCCAACCTATGCAGGCACAACTGAATACATGCTGCTGCATAACATTCCATTGGCAAGCATTCTTTTACCCGTCACAATAGTTTTGCAAGTTGGATTGGGAGTGATGCTCATCATAGGTTATCGCATCAAAGAATCTGCTTTAATCCTTGCTGCTTTAACCATTCTTATAAACATTGGTATGCATGATTTTTGGAATGAGTATCCGAATACAGATGCAGGGCATGAAACTCAGAACTTTGTAAAAAACTTAGCAATCTTTGCCGGGCTGCTTGTGTTAAGCGCAACTGACAGAGTTCAGCAATGGAGGCTTTTCTCAAAATAAACTTGAGGTGTTGTTGGGAGATAAATAGAAATTATGGCAACCAAAATTCTTAAATATACTTTTGCAATATTTCTGATAATGGTGCTTATCGTTTTGCTTAGAGCTTATTTGCATCAGCCAGATGCTTACCAAGCTAAAATTAGTGAGCCAATAATTTTTGATGAAGCAAAATCAATTAATAACCTTTCAAGATCAATACAATTTGAAACCATATCTCATCCAGATTATGAAAAATTTGATTACGATGAGTTTCAAAGATTTCTTTCTTGGCTCGATGAAGAATACTTTCAAGTTTTCAAAAATTTAGAAAAAAAATACCTTGGCGAGACGCTTTTATTAAAATGGAAAGGAGAAAATTCTAGTCTAGATCCCATTTTACTGACAGGTCATTACGATGTGGTTCCTGTTAGAGAGGATGCAAACTCAATCTGGCAAGAAAAACCTTTCTCGGGAAAAATCGATGCTGAATATGTTTGGGGCAGAGGCACTCTCGATGATAAAAGCGGGGTCATCGCAATTTTGGAAGCCGTTGATTATTTGTTAACGCAAGATTTTGTCCCCAACAGAACAATTTATTTAAGTTTTGGCCATGATGAAGAAATTGGTGGTAGAAGGGGCGCTGGCAAGGTTACTGAATTTCTTATCAATCAAGGAGTTGAGCTTGAATGGACTTTAGATGAAGGTTCTTTCTTGCTAAAAGACATAATTCCTGGAGTCAACAAACCCGTCGCGGTTATTAATGTCGCCGAAAAAGGCAGTTTAACCATCGAGGTTATTGGCAAAGCAGAAGGCGGTCACTCGTCCATGCCATCCTCGAAATCATCTGTTGGACATTTAGCCGAAGCTTTATTGAAGCTCGAGGATAATCCCATTCCTGGAAATCTAGAAGGTATTTCTTTAGGCCTTTTTGACGAAGTCAGTAAGCAAATGCCTTTTCAGTATAAAATTTTATTTGCCAACTTATGGCTATTTGAGCCAGTAATAAACAGTTTTCTTTCTAATAGTCCAACCATGAACGCTGTAATAAGAACCACTACAGCCCCAACAATGTTATCGGCCAGTAATCGAATTAATGTTCTTGCAAGCGAGGCGAAAGGAACAGTAAATTTTAGGCTTCATCCTAGAGATAATCCAGAAACCATCGTGAATTTTGTCAACGATTTGATTAGCAATGAAAATATCGAAGTGAAAAAACTCAGCTCAGGAACTTTAGCAAGCTCTGTATCTGATTGGGATACTGACGGATACAGGGTGATCAGTAATTCAGTGAGAGAAGTTTATGGCGACATTATTGTAGCTCCAGGTCTAATGGTAGGTGGTTCTGACTCAAAACATTATGGCAAAGCAGCTAAAAATTCTTACCGATTTAACCCCTTTCCGTTATCTGCAAGCGAACTAAGTGGTCTACACGGAATTGATGAACGCATCAAGAAAGAAGATTTTCTTGATGGAATCAGATCTTACATAAGAATTATTCAATCTGGATCCATTTAAAGCATCCAAAATTTCTTATGCGTGGAATGAAAATGCCCGCAAAGATTTAATAGGCTACAATTTAGAGGACCTGAGTATATAACTTATTTTTATCATTAGTAATTTAGATGTCTACAATCACGAAAAAACAAGACGCCCATCTAGAGCTTCCTAAGGTCGATTGGCTGGATAAAGAAGCAAATCCCCAAAAATTCTTTAAAGATCTTTCATATGCTCTTTCTGAATTTGGCTTTATGGTTTTGACTAACGCACCTGGATTTTCTGATGAGTTTCAACAAGGAGCCTTTAAAGAGGTAAGAGGTTTTTTTGAATCTTCAAGAGAATTGAAAAAAACTGCATACATTGCCAAGACGCCTTATTTCAGAGGATATAGTTTGCCTAATCCTCCGGTCAGTAACTTTGGACAAGTTATCGAGGCTTTTCAGTATGGTTTTGAGCAAGAACCTTTATGCCAATATGATGATAAAACTCAACCAATCCATCGACGTCTTTTTCGAGGACCAAATACTTGGCCGGATGCTAAGTCTTTCCCAGATTTTAAGCCTTTAATAGATGATTTAAATGATCGTTATCATCGCCTAACCCATTTGCTTGGCGAGGCAATCGTTGAATCCTTAGGCCAGGAAGTTTCTGCATTTCATGAATATTTTGATTTTGAAGATCCTGATCTTGCTGCCAGCTTGAATCATAACTATAGCTTGTCTGCTTATGCAGAAGAAGATAAACAAAAAATCGTAGACGAATATAAAAAATTCAAAAGCAATCAAGTAGGGGCTCACATCGATGGACCTCCCTTCATAGCATTGCTGATAAACGACAAGCCCGGCTTGCAAGTAGTTGCTGCCGAGGGTAACTGGATTGATGCTCCGGTTACTTGTAGAACTGCACCCGGAGATTACCATGTTCCTGTGATTCCAGGATCAGTGATAGTGAATACTGGTGGGACTTTAATGCATTTGAGTGAGGGAAAATATTCCGCAACCCTTCATCGTGTAAATACAACTTTGATTCCTGAAGGCGAGACACGAGTTTCCATGCCTTACTTTTTAATACCCAAAATGGAAGGAGATTTGATTCCTTTTAGTAAGTCCAAAGCAGATGCATTAGGAGCAGCCGGTTACGAATCAGGCAGGGACAGGGGTGCAAATGCTAGCGTCAATAGAATGGGAACTTTTCCTCAAGTAACAAAACGTTGGTGGGCAGAAGAGTTTGCCGAGCTCAGTCAAAAACAACGAGATGAAGTACAAGCTGAAACGAAAGCAGCTTTTAAGTTAGCTAAAGAAAGAGGGGAACGCTTTGAAAGCTAATCCATTTTGAATTTTGAAAGGTTTTTAATATGCGAAGAAGCTGATTTTCTCGGTAGAAGCCTTCAAGACATCTGGGACTTTTCTGACGAGGAAATAGAGCGAACTCATGATTTTGTACAGGTGATTTTTCCGATAAACAAACCAAGTATGGCAGTTTCACATGGTTTTTATTTGGATTCAGAAGCATTAATTGAACAAATAAAGAACAACCCTGAAGCAAAAAAAAATATTGTTAAATCAGCCAATTGGTTTTTTTCTTTCCTCGTAAGAAATACTTATTGGAATCAAAAGCATAATCATAACCAACTGAGAATAACCAGAGTTATTGAGTCTTTAAGACTGCTTGTATCTAACGAAGAAGCAGACAAATTTTACCGAAGTGTTTTAGAATTGATCGTAGAAGATAACAAAGTAAATCTGGATACTTTGATTTTTTGGAAAAATGCATAAAACTTAATCAACTAAATGACTATGAAATATTTCGTAACTCTCCTGTGTGCATTCTTGACGCTGAATGGTTTCTCAGAGAAGGTATACTTTATTAATATTGAAGATGGTGAAGTCTTAAAGTCACCTTTTCTTATACAGTTTGGCCTTTCAGGTAAAGGCATTGCACCAGCCGGCGTGGATATTGTTAATACGGGACATCATCATTTGCTTATTAACGTGGATACAATAGATTTCTCTTTGCCCATACCGTCATCAGACCAACACTTACATTTTGGAATGGGGCAAACTGAGACCACATTAAAACTGCCTGCAGGCAAACACAAATTACAGCTTGTTTTGGGCGATAAATATCACATGCCTCATAAACCTGCACTAATATCAAAGAAAATAGAAGTTAGTGTTGTTGAATAATTAAAAAATGGTAATTACTCTTACTTTTACAACCATTCTCTCAATATTCATGATTATCCTGGCAGTGAGAGTCCTAGATCTTAGAGGTAGTCCTGTAACCAAATCTTTCCACAAACCTAACAGAGAAATTGATTCAAATGATCTAGAGAGAGCTATTCGTGGCCATGGTAATTTGATCGAATATGCCCCTTTCTTTTTGATTTTAATGTTGGCGCTTGAATTAAGCGATGCATCAGTAACATTGTTGTATATATCTGGAATAATTTTTACTCTAGGCAGGCTAATGCATGGCATAGCTTTTTCTTTTACGAAAAAAAATATTTTTTTAAGAATAGGCGGTATGTCATTAACTTTCATAGGTTTTTTTATTTTAATTATTCCTGCTTTAGAAATAGTCATTTCATAATTAAAAGATGAATTTACTTGCAGGCTCAACGGGATTTCTTGGTAATAATATCCTTAAAGAATTAGGTTTTAACAAAAGCCCAATCTTAGCTTTGGGAAGAAGGAAAATACCCAACCTGCCAGATAAGTCACAAAAGTTATTAATTAATTTTGATGATCTCGATCAATTGAAACTTCCAGTTATAGATCATGTTTATCTTTCTTTGGGGTATCCTTTGATTTACCACAACGTTATGGGCCTAATGAGCGCAAGTCTTAAAAAAGACTTTTTCTTGGTAGATTTCACTTATCAGCTAGAAATAGCTAAAAAAGCTCAAGAAGCAGGCGCCAAAAATATTTCTCTTATTTCGGCAGTAGCAGCTGATTCTAATTCTTGGAACTATTATCTTAAAACTAAGGGCATGCTTGAAGAAGAAATCATCAAACTTGGTTTTGAAAGTATTAATATTTTTCAACCAGGACATCTCACAGGAAATAAGTTTAGGCTTGATATAGTTTTAGCAGATGCGATATCTTTTATCCTCGACCCTTTTTTATATGGCCCGTTTAAAAAACTTAGAAGCATTTCAGCAAAAAAACTTTCGGTTGCAGTAGTCAAAATCTCTTTGAAAGCAAAAGCTGGTATCAACTATTTTGATTACAAAGACTTTATATAAAAAGTTCTTAATTAATTTATTGCACATACTTTTTCCTGTTGATAATCTCTATTGAGGAGAGAAATTATGGAAAAGACTTTTGATTATGTTGTAGTAGGAGCTGGCAGCTCTGGTTGTGTCATGGCAAATAGACTGTCAGAAAACGGTAAGAATTCAGTATTAATTTTAGAAGCAGGCGGGAAGGATAAAAATATGTTCATTCATATGCCTTCTGGATATTCGCAAATAGTACCAACTAAAAATGATTTTAATTACGGATTTGAAACAGAACCAGAATCGACTACAAACAATCGCCCTTTATATTGGCCTAGAGGCAGAGGCTGGGGAGGCTCTTCTTCAATCAATGCAATGATTTATATAAGAGGACACGCTTATGACTATAATTTGTGGAGACAACAAGGAAACGAAGGTTGGTCATACGATGATGTTCTGCCTTACTTTAAGAAAGCCGAAAGCTTTAATGGCGAAGGAGATGAAGAGTTTCACGGTTACAGCGGCCCCTTACATGTAAAAAAATCTGATAGAGAAGATGATCTGCTGCTTGATAAATTTATTGAAGCTGGAGATCAGGCCGGCTTCCCTTTGACAAAAGACTTTAATGGCAAGGAGCAAGAAGGCTTTTCTCGATACGAACATACGATAAACGATACTGCAAGAGGCCCTCGAAGATGGAGTTCAGCTCAAGCCTATCTTCATCCTGCGTTAAATAGAAAAAATTTATTCAATGAAACTAATGTAACAGTTGATAAATTGATATTTGATGGAAAAAAAGTCACAGGTATTGAGTATGTCAATGAAAAAGGGGTAAGAACTTCCTGCTTCGTTAATCATGAAGTGATTCTTTCCGCAGGAGCTTTAGGCTCACCCCAGGTCTTAATGCGAAGTGGGATTGGTGATTCAAGCGATATCACAAAGCACGGCATCGAAATGGTTCATGAACTCAAAGGAGTTGGTAAAAACTTACAAGATCACTATGGTGTGACAAGTGCTTTTTATGCTACGCAACCTGTAACCCTTCATAGATCTGCATCTTGGTTAAGCACTCAAATAGCTGGTATAAAATATTTATTATTGGGCAAGGGGGATGCTGCATACCCTCCTTGCAGTGGCGGCGCATTCATCAAGTCTAATCCAGACAAAGATTTGCCTGACACTCAGTTGCACTATGTATCTGTTCAAAGTCAGGATCAACATTTTAGAGAAGGAGTGACCAAGGATCATGGATTTGGCTGCATTGCATACATCTGTCGGCCTCAAAGTAGAGGTCACTTAACCCTTAAAAGTGCAGACGCCAATGATGAGCCATTGTTATATCCCAACTATTTATCTGAGGAAGAAGATGTCATTGATACAAGAAATGCTTTTCGAGAAACCAGAAGAATACTGATGCAACCAGCTTTTGAGCCATACAGAGGAGAGCCATCTAAGCCAGACCCTGAATTTAACGTAGAGGATGATAATGAATTGGACAACTGGATTAGAGAAACAGGTGAAACGTTATATCACCCGGTGAGTACCTGTAAGATGGGAAGTGATGAAATGAGCGTCGTAGATGATAAATTAAAGGTTCATGGCATAGACGGACTTAGAGTAGTTGATGCTTCAATCATGCCAACCTTAATTGCCGGAAATACAAATGCTCCTGCCATTATGATTGCTGAAAAAGCTGCCGATTTAATTAAGCAAGCAATTTGAGGATGAGAAGAATAATTACTGGGCACAATTCCGACGGTAAGTCTGTGATTTCTATAGATGGTCCGCCGGCAAGATCAATAGGCGAGGAAGCAGGAGGCTTGTTTGAGATTTGGAACACAGACGGAGGCGGCTTCGACACCAAATCAAAAACAGATCGAGCCGATATAGATATTCTCCTTTCTCCTGTTAAAGGCGGTACTAAGTTTAGATATTTCCAGATAAATCCCATTCCAGAAGGAATACCGCAAGAAGCTATTGAAGCTGCCACAGCCGAGGCTTTTGAAAAAATAGGTGCTGCTCATCACAGAGTTGATACTTCCAGAAATGCTGCAATGCATGAGACCAATACCATTGATTACATTATCCTTTTAAAGGGCGATGTTACTTTGATTCTTGATGAAGAAGAGGTTAGGTTAAAACCTAATGATGTTGTTGTGCAAAGAGGTACCAATCACGCCTGGGTCAACAATGGGACAGAACCAGCTTTGTTGATCGCTGTTTTGATTGATAGCAATTTACTGTAATACATTGGAATTTTGGTTTTTGATTTTTGGCGCTTTATTAGCACTAGCGGGATCTTTATTTCACGGCATTATTGGACATATAAAGTACATTGGCAACATTAACTCCAGCGATTTGCCAGACCTTTCCAAATCATTAAGTTTAGTTTCTTGGCATGTGTTCACTATATTTTTAATCATCAGTTCTATGACTTTAATTTATGTAGCTTTAAATCCAAATCTATATATTGCTTTATATCCTATTATTGCAATAAATTTTTTTGGAGCTTTTCTTTTTATTATTTTGGGTTTTAGCAAGCACAAAATTTTACTCAAAATGCCTGGAGCATATCTAATGGGAGGAACTGCTATTTTTGCCTTATTAGGAATATAAAATATTGTATCTAAAGTATTTTTTAATTAGACTGCATAACCAAAGAGGATTTATGAACACACAATTATTTACAGATAAACTTGCAATTTCTTTGTCAGCAATTTGTGTCTTGCATTGTCTCTTTATGCCTTCTTTTCTGATTCTGTCTTCATGGTATGTTGCTTTTTCAATTAATAACGAATTTATTCATTACGCGATTTTATTTGCAGCGGTTCCTGTAAGTGCTTTCGCCTTAATTAGGGGATTTCAAAATCATGACAAACCAGCATATTTCATTTTCGGTTTAATTGGTTTGTCTATGTTGGTTTTTGCGGTTGTAACTGCAGCAAGTATTGGTGAGATAGGTGAAAAATCTCTTACCTTTTTTGGATCGTTATTAGTAATTTATGCTCACTATAAAAATCATCAAGTTTGTAAAGAATTAAACTGTGATTGCCACGAAGCTTAAACCCAATAAAGATCTCTTGTTCCTCAAAAATCTTTTTATACTTTTTATACTGATTTTTAGTTTTTCTCTTTCAGCTGATCCTTTGCAGAAAGCAATCAATAATGAATTTCGTGATGTAAAAAATGCATCAAGAGATTTTCATCGAAATCCATACGAGACTCTGTCTTTTTTTGAACTTGAACCATTTATGACAGTAGTAGAGCTTTCTCCTGGTAGCGGTTGGTATACTGAAATTTTAGCCAGTTATCTGCAAAACTCAGGAACCTTAATCGCTGCGCATTTTAATAAAAATTCAACGAATAATTATTTAAAAACAAGTAGATTAAATTTTGAAAAAAAGATTATTTCTGATCCTGCTTATAACAAAGTAAAAATTGTAGATTTAACGTCTAAACTCTCAGAGCCTGAATCGGTAGATGCAGTTCTTACTTTTAGAAATCT
>Ga0228639_1001208_pt1 | contig 11078 bp, 7 predicted proteins | sample 50DmetaG_FD_190532 | JGI IMG/M metagenome (GOLD analysis project Ga0228639, IMG submission 190532) | Seawater microbial communities from Monterey Bay, California, United States - 50D | ecosystem: Environmental > Aquatic > Marine > Coastal | place: USA: California | collected 2016-10-18
GGAAATTTGGGGAGCAGCCGTTTCTAGTTCTGAAATAAGACCCCGACCGATTGTCGCACCGGTTTCTTCTATAGAGTTTGCTTCTTCAAGCAAAGATGCTGCTTCCATTCGGACTTGCATAAGCTCGGGGGGCACTGAGTAACTCACACGGGTAACGTCAGAGCAACCAACTAGCGTAAATCCAATTAACCCGACAAAAATCAATTCTTTCTTTAACACTCTTTTCTCCATGTATGTTGAGCACATTGCTCGGAAAAATTTATAAACAAGGACTTTTTTCTACGAGACAAGGTGTCATTGCCCCGAAATAACGAAGGCAATGACACCTCCCAAGTTCTTTTGGCATACTTTTAACTATTCGTGAGCAAGCCAAATGCCAATCAATCAAGGCTCAGCGTGCTGCCATCATTTCGACACACTGCTGCTTGATAGACACTCATAGGAGTCGATCCACTTAGAAACTTTGTGGATCCATCACACAATAGTGTTCCAAAGACCTTCCCTGTGTGACCAGAACTTCCACCATAGTAATTTCTTGCCCAGCCCTTCCAAGTTAAGGTGAAATGCTGCATAGAGTCTGCCTTAGCATTATTGTCGGGAAGCCAAGTAGCCCAACCATGCGCCCATTGCGTCCACTCAGCAGCTGTTGCATTTTCTACAACGCAGATAGTGTTTGACAGACCATCTTTAATTTCAGCAAAAGGCAGCAGGCCCCTGTCGACCGGAGTACCATCATAGGCACCACCATTCATCCCGAGACGTGATTCACGCCACGTGTTGCCCTTATGATTCGAATTACCAACCATGCTTGCCTGCCAATACCTTCGGCCAAGATTGATTCGGTAGGTCAGCGAGCCGTTCGTTTCAAATCTTCCACTTCGAGAGGCGTAGGCTTCTGGAGGATCAAGTGCTGTAACCACTCCGTTATTGTCCTGCTGTTGGTTAGAAGCTATTCCTGGGTCCCAAGACGGGCACACCGCAAAGCTGACATTTGTCGTCCTTGCAAAGTTTCTCGCAGCGTTTGAGAAAGGCGCTGACCACGGATCTTGTGCACCCGAATTTGTTGACAAGGTTTTCAATTCTTCAAAGATGTTATTTTCTTCAGCAAATGGGAGAAGGAACACCATCCAAGAGTAGTTCTTGTTTGTCCTACCACCAGAAGTGCCCATATTGTTCATATATGAATTAACCGTGCCATCTTCGTAGAGGTTTGTTGATGCTGGAAAACGCGCATCACCCTTTCTTGCATTGGTAGATGCATAGTTATGCATCGCAAGACCCATCTGCTTGAGATTATTGCCACAAGAAGCTCGCCGTGCTGCTTCTCTTGCCTGCTGAACAGCTGGAAGAAGTAGACCAACAAGTACGCCGATAATCGCAATAACGACAAGGAGTTCGATGAGGGTAAAACCCTTCTGTCTTTGATGTAGTTTCATAGCAATTCCTCAATTGAGAGACATAAAAATATGGATTTGGGGCATCATGCCAACACACGAGAATCCCGCTTTGACCATGTATGTTTGTAAATTTAAGCACCAAGTTTGTAAAGATAACTGGGATTTGTAAATCAAACTAATGGTCAAATTCAAGCAAACTAGTACTTTTGGGGAGATTGTCGATCGTTTTGAAGTAGTGAAAAGCCAACATCAGAACGAACCGTTGATTAGCCACAAAAGTAACCATGCACATTGATTACTACGGCAAAACGCCGGTGTCTGTCGAGTAAGCAGTTTCGGGCGATTGCGAAATTGCCAAGCAACAGCGCGGCGAACGACCCAGAGCCGCAACGCGAAATCGCACCGGTTAACGGCGACCTCTCCCGCCAGAGGCGTAGTACCGACCAAAGCGGCCCATATCAATGTTTCTTTCTTCCGCCCGCTTGAAAAGAGCTTCAAAATACACTTTCTCTGGTGTAACAGTCGGCTTCTTTTTCTCTTTATCGTCTGGCTTTGGCTTCTTTTTCACACCATCTCCTGGCTTTGGCTTCTTCTCTTTGCTTTGGGATGGGTTTTTCTTTGCAGCTTCTCTTTCCTCACGGTATCGCTTGTATCTTTCTGCATCAGCCTGAGTTCGGGTTGGCATGCCACCCTGGTTTGTCGCATCAAAGAGTGCTCTAGCCAACTGCATTTTCTCAAGCCCTTCATCAAGAAACGCTGCCTGCTCCGCTGTATTCAATTGGACATATTTTTCTGCAGACTGCTTTGACAACTGACCAACAGAACGCCCCAAATCTCTCCTCACCTTATAGATTTCTTTTGGTGGCATGAGATCTATATTCTGCATGATTTCTCGTATCTTCTCTTTACTCGATGCAAAGTCTTTTCCTTCCATAAGAACCTTTTGCTGCATCGCCATCGTTTCTGCCGCAAGATTTGGTCCAGCGAAAGAGTAAATGAGAATGCCTCCAATGACGAAAGCACCGGTGCCATACAAAACCAGTTTCCGAAAAACACTTGGTTGTTTTTGTTGTTTTTTCTGTTTTTTTACCATGAGAAACTTTGTTTCAAAATAATGTGGATCAGAGTTCTACATCACGTTCCATCGCCTTCATCAATATCAGATGGATCATCACCATCTCCGATAGCAGCGTACTTAAGAAGTACATCGATATCCAAGTTGATATTGAGTGCTTCGACATGCCCATCACACATGACAAACAGGGTCACCCCTGGGTGGAGGCTGCCGAATTTTCTATTGTTTGTATCAAGGGGACTAGAAGCCAAGCCACGAGCGGTGTCTCGGAACAATGTGTGGGGAGTGTCTGAAACAAAAATCGCTGTATCACCCTGATTGTAGTGTTCCATAACGCCCGCCCCCGCAATAGCTGGGGGAATGTGGCGATCTCCAATGACCATTGTTGTTGACAGTCCATCAGTAATTTGAGCGGGACGAATTTCTGAGAATGTATGGATCACGCCAGCACGTTTCGGGTCGGGCCCACCTGTTGATGGTGTTGCATAATTAAAATACGTGCCACCGCAGGCGGAATAATCACCACCTGCTGCAACACCAATTCCACTGGCAACCGGTGGCTGGTTGTTGTTGTCAAAATTCCTGTCAGCTGCCGGACTCCGTCGACTTGGGCAATAAAACGCACCAACGGGTGAACGAAAAGCAGTTGCGTTTGAAGGATCCCAACACGGGACTGTTGCATCCGGATTCCTAGCATTGAATATTTGCGATTGCTCAAGAAACGGGAGTAATCGAAATGCCCACGACACATCGTACGGATCACGCGTTTTCCGACCACTTGGAAAATGCTTCTGCGCATCTGCGTGAAGGGCAACCGCAAGCCCCATCTGCTTTAGATTGTTTGCACATGACAGACGGCGACCCGCTTCTCGAGCCTGCTGGACTGCCGGTAATAATAGACCAACGAGGACTCCAATAATCGCAATAACGACAAGCAGTTCGATCAATGTAAAACCACTCGCCTTCTGAAAAGACTTCTTCGACACATGACATGTGGATCGTGTGAACACTCTTTTACTCCCAGTACAAAAGTCCAAAAATTAAACTATATTTTCGTTGGTTCTAGGCCTGGCATTGTTCCAGTTGACGTAGCAAATTGTTCTGCCGAAAGACCAGTCTGCTGCAAAATCGAAAGATATAGATTCGGAAGCGGATGGTTCTTTTTCTGATCAAACGCAAGATGTTGCCCATGCCGAAAACCACCGCCTGCAAAAAGCACTGGCATATTCTTATTGGAATGGCTTGAGGCATTTCCTAGATTACTCGTCAAAAGGACACTTGTCGTATCAAGAATACTTTCACCTCGCTCATCAACATCTTTTAGTGACCGGAGGAAATCACCCCATGAATCAACAATTGCCTTTTCAACGATTGCGAGTTGGGAAAGTTTCTCTTCATCAAGTCCGTGATGACTCAGTGTGTGATAGCCCTCTCCGACGCCGTCAAGTGGAACTACGCCTGACCCACTACCAAAGTGGCACACGACATATCGTGACGAATCTGTTGAAAGGGCTAAACGAATCATGTCACTCATAAGCCGCTGCCGAGCAATGAAGTCATTTGGATTGGCAATATCCAAAGGTTTCGAGGCCTTCACAGTTGGCTTTGGCTTATGCACCCATGCCTCACTTGACGCTAATCTTTTTTCAAGATCTCGAACACTTGTGAAATATGCATCAAGTCGATCTCGGTCACCAGCACCTACTCGCCTCTTCAGAGAACGTGTGTCATCTGCGACAACGTCCATGATGCTACGACCTTCACGAGCTCGATACATTTGGTGACGCCTGTCGGCTGGTGAATCAGCAATGAAAAGTTTTGTAAAAAGACTGGAAGGTGATGATTCTGCCGGAATCATTGCTCCGTTCTCGGTGTACGACGGGCTATTACTCCCGGACAATGCCAAAACGAGTGAAGGAAATCGTGTTTCGTGGCCAAGATGTTTCGCCAATAACTGATCGACTGATATTGAGTTACCGGAAGGTATTCCTGCTGACATCGGTGCAGCAGACAGAAGACTCGATTCTGCACGATGCCCACCTCCAACACCCGGATGGGAGCTCCCTGAAATAACTGTAAAATCATTTTTCAAATCGTGAAAATCTTTGAGGTATGCAGACGGCTTGTACTCGCGACCTGTTTGGGTTGGATTCAAATTATCTGCAAGTAGGCCCAGACCAAGAGTCATTGCGACGAACCGCTTCGGCACCTGTTTTGTTGAGGCACCAAACGTCGAATCCATTGCCGAGAGCCACGGCATCGCCATCGAAACACCTGCACCTTTGAGAAGCGTGCGTCGATGAAGTTGCTGTCGGAAATTAAAATGTGCTCGCAATGTCACCTTCATACTCCTATTTCAACACTGTTCTCATTGTTCATTTGGGGGCACACGATTTTTCACCTGAACACTGGGTATTTCACCATGTCGTCTTCTAGTAATATGTTATGCCCTTCACGAATCAAAGCACCCTATACCCCTATTTTTCAACAAAAAGCGGGCTCGTGACGACAGCTTTTAAGAGGGATCGGAATCCATACTCCGAATTTTGAGCACTGGCAACGATTTGATCGACTGTACGGCGATCCGAGAACGATAATTCCCCACCCGTTCCGTAAACAAGAAGATGCGACACGACACCTTTCGCGATCATTTCGGGCTGTGACGCAAGCAGTTGCTTCAATTCATCGACATCTGAAAAATGCTGCCCATTGGGCAACTGACCCTCTGAATCGATCTTAGATCCAAGTTTAGTCTTGCCTTTTTTAACCGCCAGGTAGTGACTTCTCCATAGTCCTGCTGGATCAAATGATTCAAGAGCAAAACCAAATGGATCCATCTGGCGATGACAACTGGCACATGACTCATCATCACGATGCTTCGCGAGCTGTTCCCGAATTGTAGTAGCTCCTCGAATATCAGGTTCAATTGCAGACACGCCAGCCGGTGGTGGCGGAATCTTAAGACCTAAAAGACGCTCGGCCACCCAGGCACCTCGAACAACCGGTGATGTTGTGCTTCCATTCGCTGTCACTTTGAGGATTGCTCCTTGGGTTAATAAGCCACCACGATGTGAGTCTGCTGAGAGATTGACCCTTTGCATTCCCTGCTCTACCCCCGGAAAAATCTTGTAGTATCGACAGAGTCGGCTATTCAAATAGGTGTAGTCAGCTGCTACCAGATTCTTGACTGGCCGATCTTCCACCACCATATCCTCAAGAAATTGATGAGTCTCATCAAGCATTGCCATTCGAACGATAGGATCGTATTGGCGATATAACTTTCGATCCGGTTGTGTGAAATCAACTTGATCAAGATCAAGCCATTCTGCTGAAAAGTCTTTGATGAACTGCGTTGAGGGGGCATCTCGTCCAACTTCATGCACACTTTTTTCTGGTTCAATTCCAAGTAAACGATCAACCTGCTGCCGACGCACACGTGCGTCTGATAATTTCTTTTTCCTGGCCAGATTCAGAAGTTCCTTATCGGGCGGTCCTCCTGTCAGAAAGTAGCTCAGACGGCTAGCAATCTCATCATCATGAAGCAGCCCTGGCTGCTCCGAAAAATACAAGAATTCTGGACTACAGAGAACGGTCCGATAACCGGCACGCAATGACTCAGAGAATGAATGACCTTCTGAAAGCAGGTTGACGGCAAGGGTTACAGCATTGGCAACCGCTTCCTTTTTCACACCTCGCCGAAAAGCTCTACAAGCAAAAGCATGAATGAGATCAGCAAGTTCTTTCCTTGGTTTCTGGGGCAGTGGCTTCAATTGATCAGGAGTTTTGCCATCAGCCTCAAGCCGCATGGAACCGAATAACTTTTGCTGGACATCCGCCGCTGAATAACGATGTACCTGCTGCATCTCAATTCTGTCGATGCCCACTCCCGGAACTTTTTGGGGCTCTCCCTCGCCTACACCAACTTGGCCACCTTTAAACCTCGCCCGTTTGATCATGCTATCCTGCGGCCTGATTTCAAGCATATGCCCTCTCGGCAACCATGTCTCGAACTCCACCGTTGTTGGAGTTTCACCGACCTGTAAAGCATTTACTGCAGTCAGAATAGGGGCCGTTGAAATACACGGTCCCGAGTGGACCGCCGTCCAGATACCAGCTCCTTTAGGCACATTGATTCCTGAGCAGGAAACACGAAATTGATACCAGCCATCAACTGGTGCAGTTGTGGCAGGAATCCTTCCGTAGTACGCCATTGTTGATGACCAGACTACAGCCTGCCCTTTCAGCATCTCAGGCTCACGACAACGTCTTCTTGGATTTGAACGTGCTATAGCTCCCGGCTCGAGATCTCTAGAGCACTCATCGACTGCGGCAAGTGCACGACGAAAGGCTTCGTCGAGCGACTCATCCACCACAGCAAGGTGTCGGGCAAGATGGTGATGGGACATTGTCTGATATTCAGCAACTGTTGTAAAACCACGAGGGCGACCCTCATCCGGTAGTTGGTCGGCCAGTGGAATATCGATCCCCAAAATTTCATGTAACGAACGCTCGACTTGCATTCGTGTTAATCTACGAGCACGTACACGACCATAGGTATGATCACGCTGGTTCTGAATTTTTTGCAACCACTGACTTGTTTGTAACACAAACTCGTTGCGATCTTTTGTGTTCGGTTGGTCTGCTTCACGTGGTGGCATTTCACCTGACATGACTCGGTCAATAATTCTCACCCACGGTTGATCACGTTTTGTCTCCTGGAGATCGATTCCGTTTGACAAAACGGCACTTATATCAAAGCCGGCCTCTCCTTCATGACCGTCATGGCAATCAACACAACTCGTCTGCAGAAAATTCTGAATATGCACGGGAACATCTTTCTGTTTCGCACTGACTTCTATTTCTGCCAGAACAGGAAGAGCCCATCCAACAACGCAGAGAATGGCCACCAGTAGAATCCACGTGGAGGGTGGCCATGGAATGCTTATCTTCGTTTTCATGCTGTCAAATCAAACGGGGGGGTGCGAATCTTTATACAACCAGTGTATTCACTCAAAGAATTTGTCCGTTGCAAAAAACATCTTACGCCTATGAATTATAGGACATTTTCGCTACACGACCCGCGGTTTGTATCAATGAAGACTCGTATGTAAACCAAGAGCAAAGAAGACGTGAAAAGCGTTTACTCATCACTGCTACGGAGATTCGCTAAGACTGAATAGTCTTCGAGTGTCGTCGTATCACCAACTGTTTCACGACCAGCAGCTATATCCCGCAGAAGCCGCCGCATGATCTTTCCACTGCGTGTCTTTGGGAGTGTTGCCGTAAAGTGAACGTCATCCGGTGATGCAATCGCACCGATCTGCTGACGAACATGCTGCCGCAACTCTTTTTTCAATGCTTCATCTGGCTCACCAGACTTCAGTGTGACAAAAACTGAAATGGCCTCACCTTTGACGTCATGCGGACGTCCAACTGCAGCTGCCTCTGCAACAGATGGATGACTTACCAACGCACTTTCAATCTCAATCGTTGAGAGCCGATGACCGGCAACATTAAGCACATCGTCAATCCGACCCATAATCCAGTAGTAGCCGTCTTCATCCTGCCGCGCGTTATCACCAGCAAGATACTTTCCTGGAACCCGCTCCCAATAGGTTTCAACAAAACGTTCTTCATCTCCCCAGATACCGCGAAGCATGCCTGGCCAGGGCTTTGTCATAACAAGCCAACCACCTTCACCCGGTTCAACTGGCTCACCAGAGGCATCAACAATCTCTGGACAAACTCCTGGCAACGGCAACGTGCAGCTACCCGGCTTCGTGGGAATACAACCAGGAAGCGGGCTCATCATGATCCCGCCAGTCTCTGTCTGCCACCATGTATCGACAATGGGGCAGCGTTCACCCCCTATTGTCTCGTGGTACCACATCCATGCTTCAGGATTAATACCTTCTCCAACTGTGCCAAGTAACCGAAGGCTCGAGAGATCTTTGCCGTCAATATGTTCGGGGCCCCATTTCATAAATGCCCGAATAGCAGTTGGGGCTGTGTAAAAAATAGTTGGCTTTTCCTCTTCGATAATCTCCCAGAAGCGGCCTTGGTGGGGAGCGTCTGGTGCCCCTTCATAAATAAGGATTCCAACGCCAGCCGCTAACGGGCCATACGTGACATAACTGTGCCCCGTAATCCAGCCACAATCAGCCGTACACCAGAACAAATCATCGTCGCGCAAATCAAAAACCCACTCCGCCGTTGTTTTCGCCCACAGCAGATAACCGGCCGTTGTGTGCTTAATCCCTTTTGGCTTTCCAGTTGATCCGCTCGTATACAGAATAAAAAGTGGAGACTCTGAATCCATTGGGACTGGTGCAAAGTCTCCCGATTCACCTGCAACCATGTCGTGCCACCACACGTCCCGCCCATCGATCATCGTGACTTCTTGGCCAGTACGTTTAAGAACAACAACGTGCTTCACTGTAGGCGACTTCTTAACAGCTTCGTCAACGTTTGCTTTGAGTGGTAAAGCACTACCTCGACGCCATCCACCATCAGAAGTTATGACAGCAACAGCCTGCGCATCGTTGTTTCGGTCTGCAATCGCTTCACTTGAAAAGCCGCCAAAAATGACAGAGTGCACTGCACCGATTCTCGCACATGCCAACATTGCAACGACAAGTTCTGGTGTCATTGGCATGTAAATAGAAACAACATCACCTTGTTTCACACCTAAGCGTGATAATCCTGCTGCAGCTTTACTCACCTCTTCCTTGAGTTCACGAAACGTGAGTGTTCGTCGTTCACCAGTGGGTTCGCCGACCCATACAATCGCAGTCTTGTCACCAAGCCCAGCTTCAACATGCTGATCGATACATGCTGCTGAAGCATTTGTCTGCCCGCCCACAAACCACTCTGCGTGTGGAGCATTCCATCTCAACACTTCATCATATGATTTCATCCACGGTAATGATTGAGCCCGCTCTGCCCAGAAACCATTTGGATCGTTTTCAGCCTGATCATAGAGGGCTTGGTACGCTTCCATCGAACCGATACGAGATCGGCTGGAGAAGTCTTTCGATGGCGGAAATGAGCGATGCTCCTGCATCACACTTGCAACTCGTCCTGCCGCCTTATCATTCGCTGACATATTCTGCTCCTCACCCAAATTTTTCAGTGGAACTCGCGCTGTACGTCAGCATGTGTCCCCAAAACTTATTCCCAACCCACGACCAGTTCGCACGGCCGAACCATCTGGGTCGACTCGGGAGAGTCGTTTGATCGCCGAAGCAATGGGCACACTCTCAATTTCTGGTGGCCGGTAGCATACCATCTCGCCGAAACGCCCTTCATGAATCATTTGCACGGCCAAAACACCGAACTCTGTCGCAAGAACTCTGTCGAACGTAGTCGGGCTTCCACCACGCTGAAGATGCCCGAGAACAACGGTGCGTGTCTGCCTGTCTAATCGTTGTGCAATCTCTTCTGCAACAACCTGACCGATTCCACCAAGTTTTACCTGTTCGTTCACGTTTATTGATTTCCTACAAACCATATCACCGGTCGGCAACGTCGCCCCTTCAGCAACAACGAGCAACGAGTCCCGCCGACCTACTGATTCACGATCCATGATTTTCCGACAGACGCTCTCGAAGGTCCATGAAATTTCGGGGACTAAAATCACATCTGCTCCCCCGGCAAGCCCAGCATGCAGTGCGATCCACCCGGCATGACGACCCATCACCTCGAGCACCATAATTCGTTCGTGACTCGCTGCAGTTGTTCGTAACCTGTCTAAGGCATCAGTCGCCGCTGATACAGCAGAATCAAAACCAAACGTAAATGCAGTTGCGCCAAGGTCGTTATCGATTGTTTTTGGGACTCCAACTACCGGTATGCCGAACTGATGGAACTGATCTGCAATTGCAAGTGAGCCATCTCCTCCGATACAGATCAAGCCACAAACATCGAGTTGACGAACAGTCTGAGCAACACCGGCCAACAAATCTGGGTCAATGGACAAACGATTATCTTCACCAGTAGTTGCTGCAAATCGACCTCGATTTGTTGAGCCAAGAATCGTCCCACCCTGAGTGAGGATGCCACTTGTATTCGCCGGTGTTAGTGGCATGTATTCAACTGGATCAACAAGTCCTTCGTACCCACGCAGAAAACCAATACATGAAAAGCCAAGCCGTTCGGAAGACAGGACAGTTGCTCGGATAACCGCATTGAGCCCCGGACAATCACCTCCGCTGGTGAGGATACCAATGCATGGTTTATGATTTTTCACGAACGCCTCCTTCATGAACACACAAGCATCACCACAGGCAAAAAAGGTCGTGTCGGAGCCTCACTCATCAAAGAGCAAGAGTAGCGACCCGGCAAAATGATCACTGCCGTTGTATTCAAGATGGTACGTCAAGTGCCAGCAAGTTGGATGGCTCACGAGAAACAATGGCCCTGTGGACGAAAACAGGCCATATTCCGCCAAGCAACTGACACAAAAAAGACGGATTCATTCAAGCGTTCCCGGTCACCGTCTATCAGTCGCTGTAATGAATCCTACTAACTTGACGACTCTATCTGTCCGCCTCGGCGAAGGCGTGCAAAAAGCCGTGAGTAGTCTCCTAGTCGTACAGCAGCAACGT
>Ga0228639_1001225_pt1 | contig 10986 bp, 10 predicted proteins | sample 50DmetaG_FD_190532 | JGI IMG/M metagenome (GOLD analysis project Ga0228639, IMG submission 190532) | Seawater microbial communities from Monterey Bay, California, United States - 50D | ecosystem: Environmental > Aquatic > Marine > Coastal | place: USA: California | collected 2016-10-18
TTAAGCCTTACATTTTCAGCTACTAGTAAACTGGCAAAGGATTTTAAGAATGTTAGCTATCATAATTTTATGGATAATACACTTTTTGATGAATCTGATTTTAAAGATGGGGATCATTTAAATGCAAAAGGAGCAAAAAAATTCACCCTAATGCTAAATAAAATTATTAATAATAATTTGAATTAATGACTGTTACAAAAAATAATGAATATTTATCGGAAAATCGGCCCTTAATCACATTTGCTTTATTTGCATATAATCAAGAAAAATATATCAGAGAAGCAATAAAGGGAGCCTTTGAGCAAACCTATTCTCCACTTGAAATCATTCTTTCAGATGATTGTTCTTCTGACAGAACTTACGAGATTATTGAGGAAATGGCAAATGAATATGATGGTTCACATAAAATTTCATTAAATAAAAATAAAGCGAATTTAGGTTTATGTGATCATATAAATACTGTGATGGATTTAGTCAGCTCAGATTGGGTTGTGGTGGCTGCTGGAGATGATGTTTCTATGCCGCATCGTGTGTCTGATACTGTAAAAGCCATAAGTTCAAATATGGGTGCATATTCCATATATTTTGATTCAGACTATATAAGAGATGATAAAAGCAATCAAACAATTTTTATACCCGATGTATCAACTCATAATTTAACTGAGATGATTAATGCAGGTGGTGCAAAGGTATTTGGTCCATCACATGCTTGGAATATGAAGACTTTTTCTGTTTTTGGTCGAATGCCTAAAGAAGCAATAAGTGAGGATAGGGTTATTCCTTTCCGCTCGGCTTTGCTTGGAGAGATTGTATATATAGACAAGAAAGTTGTGCGATATAGATTACACGATTCAAGTATTTCAACAACTGGAAGGAATACTGAAGATTTTCTCAATTTTAGAGAACATAGATTAAGGCCGTTTAAACGATTGAGATCAACCTTTGATTCTTTTATAACAGACTTAATTATTGCTAAAGAAAAGAAGATACTTGATTGTAATAAGAGTGATGAATTAATAAAACTTGTTATATATCAGAAAAAACAATTAGAAAATTTTATCTTATCATGGGAGGGTTCGTATTTTAAAAGAATAGTCTCTGCTTTAAAAGTTTTAGTAAACCCTAGTAAATTTTCAGGAGCATCAAATGTTCAACGCCTTAATATTTTTATTAATTCATTATTTCCGTTTCTTGATTTTTTTTATCACAAATTTATAAGAAATAAAAGATAATTTTAAATATTTAGATTGAAAACTATAATTCACATCAATGATAAGCTAACTATTTCAGGAGGAGTAGAAGTTTATATTTCTCAACTTCAACTTTTACAAAGAGAAAATAATTTGATATCTTATTGGATTTCTATAAGTCGCTTAGGAAAGCTAATATCCATAAAAATAAAAAATGAAAATCAAAATTGGATTGGATCAATAAGTGAATTGAATAATTCTCCTCTAAATCTTTTGATTAATAAAAATCAAACTATATTTCACATTCATAGTATTTCTGATCCATTACTGATGACAGAATTATTTAAAATGGCACCTGTAGTGAGGTCTGTTCATGAACCTCGACTTTTTTGTCCTGGAGCAGGCAAATTTTGGAGAAAGTCTGAAAAAATTTGTAATATTAAATTTGGGTATCATTGCATATATCATACTTATAGGGAAGGCTGTGCAAACAGACATCCAAATAGATTATATAAATCATATACAAATACTTTATATGAAACTAATGAAGGTAATTTAAATTATAAGTTTATTATTGCTATGTCTGAATATATTAAATCTGAATTAATCAAAGCAGGTTATTCAAAAAATAAAATCATATTAAATCCATATTTTACTCCTCTCATAGAAAAAACTATTAATAGTTCACAAGATAAAACAAAATCACTTTTGTTTGTTGGGCGATTATCTAAAACAAAAGGAGTACATTATTTTATTGATGCTGGTTTAATATTACTAAACAAAAACATCAATATTACAATTGATATTGTTGGTGATGGCCAGGATATAGATTATTTTAAATCAATTGTTCCAAAGTCATTCAAAGAAAAAATTATATTTCATGGCTGGAAGTCGCGAACTGACATTCACAAAATGATGTCAAATTGTTATTTATTAGTTTTTCCTTCCATATATCCAGAAGCTTTTGGGATATCTGGTATTGAAGCTATGATGCGTGGAAAACCAGTAGTTGGTTTTGATGTAGGAGGTGTAAATACTTGGTTGAAAGATGGTGAAACAGGTTTTTTAGTAACATCAAAGGATAAAGAGAGTCTTGCCTTAAAAATACAAACTTTGATTACAGATACTAAACTTTATAATAAATTTGCCAATAATTCAAGACGACTAGCATTAGAAAAGTTTCAACCTAAATTTCATTTAAAAAAATTAAAAAATATTTATAATAAATTATTAAAATATGAAAGTAGATAAAGCTTACTGTTTATCAAAGAAACCATTAATTTTTGCAGGAAATGGAAATTGTATAAAAGATCTTAATAAGGAAATTAATTCTGGGGAGATGGTTTTATTATGGCATCCCTCTTGGAATATATCATTAAAATCTATACCAACTTTAGTTAAGACTCACTTTATGTTTAAAAAAAAAGGCAATAAATTTATAATTTGTTGTAATTCTAAGGCAGAATATAAATTATGTAAATTTTTTGGTTTAGACACAAAGTTGTTTAACCAAAATATGCATGAATGTGAGCATGAATTTAAACCTGTGAATTCACAAAAAATATATGATGCATTTTATGCTGCTCAAGCAAAACCTTTTAAAAGATTACAATTAGCAAAAGATATCAAAAAAATATATATATTGACCTATACTTATGGTAAAAATGCTTTTATAAATGATGAAGGTTATGATTTAAGCAAGTTAGAACCACTAATTAAACATTCTACCTGGAATAAGTCATTTGTTCATGGAAGAGATAAAATTTCTAAATTAATTTGTTCATCTCATTGTGGTTTAGCGTTATCTAAAAAGGAAGGAGCAATGTGGGCATCTGTTCAATATTTGTTGTGTGGTATACCTCTAGTTACAACATTTTCAAAGGGAGGTCGTGATTATTTTTATGATGATTATTATGTAATTTTAGTTAAAGATAACTCTCAAAGTGTTCTTGATGGTGTTAACTTGGCTAAAAATAGAAATTACAATCCTGATAAAATTCGAAATAAAGTACTACAAAAAATGGTAAAACACCGTTATGAATACCTTGATTTTATTATAGAAAAATTCCTCAACAAAAAAACTGATAGAGATAAACTTTATGATTTTATATGGGGATCAGAAATTGGAATTAAGAAACATTTACATGAAACGGAGTTAAACAAATGAAAATAGCTCTTTTAACAGATGCCATTTTTCCCAATGTAATTGGAGGTATTCAGAAACATTCTTATTTACTAATTAAATATTTAGTAAAACAAAACTGTAATGTTGATGTATACCAATCAAAAATTAATAAATCTACAGATTTGACTGACTATTTCACAGATAATGAATTATCTAAAATCAACTTTATTGATTTTGAATATCCTAATTCTATCATGTTTCCTGGTCACTACATCTATTCCTCATATAAATTATCTAAGTTATATTTTAAGAAAATAAATAATAAAAATTATAATCTTATATATGCCCAGGGTTTTACGGGGTGGTATACTTTAATTATGGAGCCTTTTAAGGCTAATTTAATTACTAATCTTCATGGCTTAGAGATGCTTCAGCATAAGATTAATTTTAAAGAATCTTTAAAACAATATTTACTTAAAATACCAGCAAAATTCATAATTAGAAATTCACATAAGCAAATTTCTTTAGGGGGTAAATTAACTCATATTCTTGAGAAAAATTACGCTAAATCAGGTTCAATAGTTGTTATTCCTAATGCCATAGAACAAAATTGGTTAATTGATAAAGTTGTTAACACGAACTCTGATAAATTAAAATTTGTTTTTATTGGGCGGTATGAAAGAAGAAAAGGAGTCGAAGAACTTACAGAAGTCTTAAAAGAATTAATTAATACCCATGATTTTGAATTTCATTTTATTGGTCCAATTCCAGACATAAAGAAAATAAATAACGAAAAAATCATTTATCATGGTTTGGTTAAAGATCAAAATAGAATTAAATCAATTCTTATTAATTCTGATGTGTTAGTGAGTCCAAGTTACTCAGAGGGGATGCCAACGGTTATTTTAGAAGCCATGGCATGCGGTAATGCTATAATAGCAACTAATGTTGGATCTAACTCTACTATGGTCTCAAATGCTAATGGTTGGTTAATTGAGGATGATATCAAAAAGGCTTTAAAGGTATCAATGATTAATGCAATGACTTTATCAAAAGACAAACATTTGGCTTTGAAAAGGAAATCTTTAGAGATTGTATCTGATAATTTTGTTTGGGACAAAGTGGTTTTAAATTATTTGAAAATTTAATACTCAGGTTTCAAGCAATTCATATATAAAATTAAATTCATCATTTGTCATTTTTTTGCTTGCAGAAATTATTCGAATTTGATAATTTAATGTTAAGAATGTATATCTGATTTACTCCATTTAATTAAAAAAACAATAAAAGAAATAGAAATTTGAAAAAAGTATATAAAATTTTTTTAGAAAATTTAAATATTTTTTTATCATTATTTATAATACTCATAGGAGGTATTTTTGGTGGCTATATGATAGCCTCTATATTACTTGTTTTAACATTTATATTAAAGAAAAAAAATATTACAGAGTTTTTATTAGTAATGACCTTAATCACATTTATATTAGCTGATAATTTTAAGGGACCTTTAAGTTTTTTTCAAAATTTAAGATTTGTCATAGTTATGGTAAATTTAATATACTTATTAAAACATAATTTACTTAAAAATAATTATGGTAATTATATGATTCCTTTTGCAATTTTGTCCTTAATTATTTCAATATTTTTCTCCCCACTAGGCATTCAATCTTATTTGAGAGCAATTGCTTTTTGGTTAATACCTTTAATTATTTTTAGATTAATAAGTATATCTTACAAAAATAATGCTCAAAGAACCTCAGAATTATTAGTGTTAATTTTTACATCATATATTGGTTTTAACTTAGTATTCTACTTTTTCCCAATATTAGATCTATTTCTTGTAGGTCGTTTTAAGGGGTTAGCTGGTAACCCCAATGCTCTCGGGCTTATTATGATGTTTATGTATGGCTTACTTCAATTAATTCAAAAAAGAAATGAAACTTCATTGTCAGATTTATTATTTTTAATGTTAAAAATTAGTTGTTTAGTTCTAATTATTTTGACTGGCTCTAGAAATGCATTAATTAGTGTCCTTACATTTGCAATTTTCTATAAATTTTTATTCAATAAAAGATTATTTATTATTTCTTTGCTAGGACTCGTTTTTTTTTATTTTATGATCAGTTCTATTAATTTTCAACAACTAATTCTATCTTTAGGATTGTCAGATCTACTTCGATTAGATTCTTTTGGTGATGCCAGCGGAAGAACAGAAGTTTGGGTTGTAGCCTGGGCAGAAATAAAAAACTCATTTTGGTTTGGAGGAGGATTATTATATGACGATTATTATATTAAGGAGTATGTTGCTAACTATTTCGGTTCGACTTTTCCAAGACAATGGGCTGGTATTTGGAATTCTTATTTATCTCTACTATTAGATGTAGGCTTGGTTGGAACTTTAGTGTATCTAATTTTTTGGATAAAAATTTTTAAAAAATCAAAATTTTTAAATATTTCATTGGCATTTATAGTTATGTGTTTCTTATCAGGAATTACAGAGTCTTGGATGGCGGCTTCCATGAACCCATTTACTCCTATGATGTTTATGTTTTGGGCTATTCAGTCTCAGCCTTTAGTTAAACAGACAAACATAATTAAGATATGAAAATTTTAGTATTGTATACCCGTTTGACAGGCTATTGGATGTCATGTATGCGTTTTGATCATCAAGAAACAGGAAATGAGTATTTGGTGATTAGAAAAGCACCAAGTAATGAAGCTCCTTTTAAAATTAAAAGCGAGCTTGGTATAAGTATTATTAATGGTGATGGAGCTTCTATTGAAGAATTAACAGATATAGCAAGAGAATTTAATCCATCAACTTTATACCTCTCTGGATGGTCTGATAAACGTTATCTTAAGTTGGCTTTACATTATAAAAAGGTTGGATTACCAACTATACTAGCTATGGATAACCAATGGATAGGAAATTTAAGGCAATATTTTGGTATTTTGGTAAGTAAAATTTACGCTTTAAAATATTTTACACATGTTTGGGTGCCAGGAAAACCACAATACTATTATGCAAGAAAATTAGGCTTTTTACCGCAAAAAATCTTAATGGGTTTATATTGTGCTGATGAAACTATTTTTAAGAAGGTTGAACAAAAAAAACACCATAATCAATTATTATTTGTAGGTCGATTGGTTGAACATAAAGGATTGAAGATTTTTTTTAAAGTTTTAGAGCAATTGATTAAAGCGAATGAATTAGATATCGATATACACATAATTGGTAGTGGACCACTAGAAAACTTAGTACCTATACATAAAAAAATTAAGCACACCTCTTTTGTAAATCCAGATAAAATTCCTGATTTAATACAAAATGGAGGTACTTTTTTATTGCCAAGCTTATACGAAGCCTGGGGAGTTGTGATTCATGAAGCGGTATTGGCTGGAATGCCTGTAGTAACAACATACCAAACAGGTGCTGCAACAGAATTTGTTATTCATGGTTTTAATGGATATGTATATGATGCTTTTAATGAAAAGGAATTATTAACATACATTAAACTAATTAGTAAGCTAACAACGCAGGAGTATTTTAAAATGTCTGAAAATAGTAAAATGATTGCTTCAAAAATAAATTTGAAAGAATGGTCTTCTATGTTAAATTCGATAAGCTGACATGAAGAAGAAAAAAAAAATATTGATCTCTATTGATTGGTTTTTGCCCGGAACAAAGTCAGGTGGTCCAGTGCGGTCTTATGCTAACATAATAGAACATTTTAAAAGTGAATTTGACTTTTATATAATTACAAGGAATACTGATTATTGTGAATCAGTGCCTTATGTGAACATTAAAAGTGACGTTTGGTCCCGCTTCAATGAAAGTACTCAAATTTATTATATCTCCAAAGGAAACTTAAATATAAAAAAATTAAAAGAAATCTATGCGAGTAAACCGTTTGATATTGCTTTAATTAATGGTATTTATTCCTTGTATTTTTCGATTTTACCTATGTTTTTATTAAAGTCTTATCCAATAAAAAAAATTGTATCGGCTAGAGGTATGTTAAATTCTCAGGCATTTTCAGTAAAAAGAAAAAAGAAAAAAATATTTTTATTTTTAGCAAAAGTAATAGGCTTATACAAAAAAGTTTATTTTCATGCTACTAATAAAATGGAAGCTACTAAAATTAAAAACGAACTAGGAGCTAATACAAAGGTTATTATTGCACCTAATTTACATCGATTGAGTAGTGATAGAAAGCTTAAGGATTCTGTTAAAAAAGGAGGAGTTTTAAATTTAATATCTATAGCTCGAATTTCAAAGGAAAAAGGAACCTTGACAGCGCTAGAGGCCATTTTAGCCTATACTAAAAATAAAGAGGTTAAAATTAATTTTCATTTATATGGAACTTTATATGACATCCATTACTGGGAACAATGTAAATCAATTATTAAATTATTACCACAGCATGTGAAAGTTGTTTATAAGGGTAATTTAGCAAGTGAAAAAGTTCCGTGTACACTAGAAAATTATCACTTTTTACTAATGCCCTCTGAGGGAGAAAATTTTGGACATTCTATATTAGAAGCTCTTAGTGCAGGAACACCTGTAATTATTTCTGATAATACACCTTGGCGAAATTTACAAGAAAAAAAAATTGGGTGGGATGTTTCTTTAAAGAGTCCAGAAAATTTACAATATGCTTTAGATTTGGCAATTAATATGGGGCAAAACGAATACAATAGTTGGTCAAAAAATGCATTTAATTTTGCAATCAAGTTTTGTGATAACAAAGAACTATTAAAAGCAAACAGGAAATTATTTAATAAATAAAAATAAAATGAAACGAATATTAGTAACAGGTGGTGCAGGATTTGTTGGGTCTCACTTATGCAAACGCCTATTAAATGAAGGTAATGAAGTAATTTGTTTAGACAATTATTTCACAGGAGCTAAAATCAATATTATAAAGTTGTTGGATAATCCATACTTTGAAATGGTAAGGCATGATATTACTGAACCGTATTACGCTGAAGTAGATGAGATTTATAATATGGCTTGTCCTGCTTCACCGGTTCATTATCAGTACAATCCCATAAAGACAATTAAAACATCGGTGATGGGTGCTATTAATGTGTTGGGATTAGCTAAAAGAGTAAAAGCGAAAGTATTACAAGCTTCAACCTCTGAAGTTTATGGTGATCCTCATGTTCATCCTCAATCCGAAAGTTACTGGGGAAATGTAAATCCCATTGGTATTCGTTCTTGCTATGATGAGGGCAAACGTTGTGCAGAAACCTTATTTATGGATTACCACACTCAAAACAGTGTAGCCATTAAAATTATTCGAATTTTTAACACTTATGGACCAAATATGAATCCAGCTGATGGTCGTGTAGTCTCAAATTTTATTGTACAAGCTTTAAAAGGTGAAGACATTACCATTTTTGGAGATGGTTTACAAACACGCTCTTTTCAATACGTAGATGATTTGGTAGAAGGGACTATAAGAATGATGAATTCTGATCCTGAATTTTTGGGGCCTGTTAATATTGGAAACCCTAATGAGTTTAGCATGTTGGAATTGGCTCAAAATATTTTAGAATTAACCAACTCTAAGTCTAAATTGATTCATTTACCTTTACCACAAGACGATCCAAAACAACGCCAACCGGATATTGCATTGGCTAGGGAAAAGTTACAAGGTTGGGAACCTAAAACCCAATTAAAAGACGGTTTAGTAAAAACAATAGCCTATTTTGACAGTGTGATCTAATAAAAATGACTAAAAAAGTTGATTTAAATAGTTATAACAATACTTGGTTTAAGCCAGGAAATAAGTTAAAGATTGTTGCTTGGTATTGGGTAAATGAGTTGGTGCTTAAAAATACTTTATTCCCATTTTCAAAATTAAAAGTGATTTTCTTACGTTTTTTTGGTGCCAAAATTGGAAAAGGGATTACCATTAAACCTGGAGTTAATATAAAATACCCTTGGCTTTTAGAGATTGGCAATCACTGCTGGATCGGTGAGGGGGTTTGGATTGATAATTTAGATCATGTCTTTATAGGTAATCATGTATGTATTTCACAAGATGCTATGTTACTTTGTGGTAACCACAACTTCAAAACACCCACTTTTGACCTAATAATTAAACCAATTATTTTGGAAGATGGTTCCTGGGTAGGTTCTAAATCAATAGTTTGCCCGGGGGTAACTCTAAAAACGCATAGCATTTTAACTGTTGGCTCTGTTGCTAACAAAGATTTGGATGCTTACAGTATTTACAAAGGTAATCCTGCTTTAAAAATTAAATCACGAAAAATTGAATAAGTGAGAGTAACCCTAATAACAGCTACTTACAATAGTGGAGCGAGTATTAAAACATGTTTAGATTCTGTAGTTTCTCAAGATTACGATGTTTTTGAATATTTGATAATTGATGGTAAATCTTCAGATGAGACGTTGAGTATTGTTGAAGATTTTCAGCAAAAGTATCCTTTCATCAAATTAATTTCTGAAAAAGATGAAGGAATTTATGATGCTTTAAACAAAGGAGTATTGTTGGCAACAGGAGATGTTATTGGTTTTGTGCATTCAGATGATCTATTGGCTTCTAAAACTGTAATCTCTGAAATAGTTGCAACATTAAAAAATGAGAAGTTAGACGGTGTATATGGAGATTTAGAATATGTGAGAAAAGAAGATACATCTAAAGTAGTTCGTTTTTGGAAAAGTAGAAGTTTTAATAGTAAATTGCTATCAATGGGATGGATGCCTGCACATCCTACATTGTTTTTAAAGAAAGAAGTTTATGAAAAACATGGGTTTTTTAATTTAAGGTATAAAATTTCGGCCGATTATGATTTCATGCTACGTATCTTAAAAGATGATAGTTTAAAATTTGGTTATTTACCCAAGGTAATTACCAAAATGAGAGTTGGTGGAGCGTCTAATGGAAGCATTAACAATATAATAAATAAAACAAAAGAAGATTATAGAGCTATTCGCTCTAATCAGATAGGCGGCTGGTTTTCTATTTTAATTAAAAACACCTCTAAAATTAAACAGTTATTCATAAGAGGTTAAGGTAAATCTTTTACCTTTGTTAAAATTTTTAGGTTATTAAATAAATAATAAACCAAATATATAGTTCTAGAAAATTTAAATTTAATTCAATTATGTCAAGATATATTTTAAAAATTAACTTTCTATTTAGTGCTATTTTTATTTTATTACAATCTTGTGTTTCAAAAAAACAAGTTTTGTATGTGCAAGATTTAAACGCTACAGATGTTAGTGAAATTACTTTTTTACAGAATACTTTTCAGGAAAATGATATTTTAAAAATTGATGTTACATCATTAGAATCAAAAGCATCGATTCCTTACAATAAAACTTTACCTCAAGCTAATGTTGGTAATTCTTTAGATTTAATGCAGCTCAATGGCTACCTTGTTTCTAGTGATAAAACAATTAATTTCCCAGTGTTGGGTGTAATTTCAGTTGCGGGAAAAACCACAGAAACTTTAGAAAATGATTTACAAAAAACATTGGAACTTGAGGGCCACTTAATAGATCCTAATGTTTCTGTTCGCTTATTAAATGCTAAAGTAACCGTTTTGGGTGAAGTAAATGCCCCTGGAATCTACACATTTACAGAAAAGAATATTAGTTTTTTACAAGCAATAGGTTTAGCAGGGGATTTAACCATC
>Ga0228639_1001230_pt1 | contig 10951 bp, 8 predicted proteins | sample 50DmetaG_FD_190532 | JGI IMG/M metagenome (GOLD analysis project Ga0228639, IMG submission 190532) | Seawater microbial communities from Monterey Bay, California, United States - 50D | ecosystem: Environmental > Aquatic > Marine > Coastal | place: USA: California | collected 2016-10-18
GATCAGGATTATATAAAAAACGAACATATCTCAGGAAGTATTTCAAGTGAGTTTAATTCGAAATTAATTTTTGATTCTTTAAATAATTGGGATTTTCAAAACTCTTCTATTGAATCCAAAAACACCTTTAAAGATATTGTTCTTTTAGAGTACCCTTTTTTATACGATATTCTAAAAGTTTTTGAAAGTAGTGTCATTACTAGAAATATTATTGATATAAATCATTACGAGAAAAATCTTCACAAAGTAGCATTTAAAGACTTTAAATCCACTATAATTTATTCAAATGGAATAACAGAAATTGAAAAAACCAATTTTGAAAATGATGTCTTAGATTTTTCTTTTTATGGAAATTATAATCTTGAAAACCAAGTGGATTACCACTTAAGTTTTAATTGGGCTGATATAGTTAGAAGAAAGAAATCAAAATCAGATGTTGTTCAAGAAAACCCAGTAAAAGGGAAACAATTATTTTTAAAAATATCGGGGCCTGTTGAAGATTTAAGTTATGGCTTTGATAAAGCAGAGATTAAGATGGAAAGAAAAGAAATAATTTCTAATGAAAAAGAAATAATTAAGGAGATTATAAAGGGCGAATACCAAGAAGAGAAAAAAAAGAGTGAAGTATTTGAACTTGAACAAGAACCATTAGATAAAGACACTATCCAAGATATTAAGGTTCATCAAAATCAAAAAATAAAAAAGAAAAAGGACTCCTCTAAACTAGATAAATTTTTAAAAAAACTTGGCGTTGAAGAACCTGTAAAGAAAAAACCAGAATTTGAAATTGATCAATAAGAAATCTCTCCATTATTGAGTAAAATAACTTGATCGTTTACTTTTTTCTTACAATGCCATTTCTTTTCTTTAAACTTGCTTTCTGTTCTTACAATACCATTCCAATTTTTTGATGGACTATAAATTCTCCCTCCATCAACTATGATTTTACTATTTTTTTCTAAAACTATAACTCCTTTTTTTGGCATTAATAGATTTTTGGAAATAGTAAGAGTTTTATTTTTTTTAACGATTATTGTTCCTTTAGATAAAATATTTTTCCCCCAATTTGTATTTTTTTTAATTACAATTTCAGAACTATTCGACATTAAATTATTTGTTGTTAGACTCAACTCATTAATGGTTGAATATCGTTGGTGAATATGCCCAATTTGCATAGGAGACAAGTAATTCCTACATAGATTGTAGCCCATAATATTATTACTAACATCTTTAGAATTACAGTTGACCCAACCAAATTTATCTTTTCTTGGAAGGTCTGAAAATTGTGGAGTATTGGTATGTCTTAGTCCAATGCAGTGGCCCAATTCGTGTGCTGTTAACTGTGCTGTTGCATATCTTCCGTTTTCCAGGAATTTTGATACATTTAAGTAGAAAGGGGATGGTCCACACCCAAATGCTGGAACAGGACTCGAAGCACCGGTATAAAAGACATGTAAAAAATCTTTATTTTCATTTGTAAATTTAACCCAGTTATCCTTATTGCAATTTTTGTCAACTCTCTTAAAGTAGCTTATAATTCCCACACCTTCTTCTGACACCATTAAGGTTTCTTTAATATATATAATAGTATTTCTCCCATCTTTCTTTGCATGTAAAGTATGCAATATACCATTGTTAGAATTTGTTCCAAGTACTATTAAACTATCCAATATGGGTCTAAAATTATTTTTAATTCCTTTTATAGTAATAGTATTGGAATCTGCATTAATTTCTAAAATTTCTAACCACCTATTGGTGTCTTTTTCCATAATAATTTCCATTCTTTCCCATCCGTTACTGTCTACATGGTATGAAATTGTGTCTACTAAAAATCGTATTCTTGAATCTTTAATATATGGAGTTTCGTTATTGGAATTTTTTCTTGAAGGAGGCTTTAAATTGCTATAAATTTTATTAATCCATTGAAATTGCTCATCTATAAAATGTGATGAATCTCTGGTGATATTTTTTGGGGTTTCCCTAGATTGTTGTAGTACATGTACCCATACTTTAATTTCTAAAATTGGGTGAGAACTAAATTTGCAAGTATCAAAAGGAATATAGCTTTCTAAATGATCATTTTGCCCAAATATAAACCCTGGTAAAAGCAATAATATTTTTAATGAAAATTTCATTTTTTTGGACTGAATTTAAATATAATGATACAGTTTTGTTTTTTTAATAGTTTGTAAAATCTACCTTTTCTATGCAATTAAACTGTAAATATCACTTTTAAATTTTATCTTTTTCTCTGTAAACACCATATTTTTATCTTCATATTTGCACAATAATGTTTAAAAATATAATTTCGCTGTCCTAAAAATCAATTCTTTAAAATTATGGGATCATTTGTAATTTATTTACCTATTGTATTATCGCTAGTAGGATTACTATATATGCTTGTTAAAAGAGCATGGGTTATGAAGCAAGATGCCGGAGACGGTAAAATGAAAGAAATTTCAGACCATATATACGAAGGAGCATTGGCATTCCTTAATGCGGAATATAGGTTGCTGGCAATATTTGTATTTGCTGCAAGTATTGTTCTAGCTGGTGTTTCATTTTTGGTTCCATCTACTCATATTTTAATTGTAGTTGCTTTTATAATTGGTGCTATTTTTTCTGCTTTTGCAGGGAATATGGGTATGAAAATAGCTACAAAAACGAATGTAAGAACTACTCAGGCTGCACGAACAAGTTTACCACAAGCATTAAAAGTTTCTTTCGGTGGCGGTACAGTTATGGGATTAGGAGTCGCAGGATTAGCAGTATTGGGATTAACTTCTTTCTTCATATTATTTTTTCAAATGTTTATGGGTGGAGTTTGGTCTGCTGAAACAGGTGTTTCTGATATGACCATGGTGTTGGAAACTTTAGCAGGGTTCTCTTTAGGAGCTGAGTCTATTGCGTTATTTGCAAGAGTTGGTGGAGGAATTTACACCAAAGCTGCTGATGTTGGTGCTGATTTAGCTGGAAAAGTTCAAGCAGACATCCCAGAAGATGATCCAAGAAATCCAGCTACCATAGCGGATAATGTTGGAGATAATGTTGGAGATGTTGCTGGAATGGGTGCTGATTTATTTGGGTCTTATGTTGCTACAGTTTTAGCAGCGATGGTATTAGGAAATTATATCATCAAGGATATGGGAGGAATGATTGAAGATGCTTTTGGTGGTATTGGTCCAATATTATTACCAATGGCAATTGCTGGTGTTGGTATTGTTATCTCTCTTATCGGAACTTTCTTCGTGAAAATATCTTCTAATGATGCTAAAGAACCTGAAGTTCAAAAAGCATTAAATATTGGAAATTGGGCATCTATTTTAATGGTTGCAATATCTTGTTTCGTATTATGTAAATATATGCTTCCTGAAACAATGCAAATGAATTTCTTTGGAGAAGGTCTTCAGGATATTTCATCAATGAGAGTTTTCTATGCTTGTTTGGTTGGATTGGTTGTGGGTGCTGGAATTTCTGCATTTACAGAATATTATACTGGATTAGGGAAAGCACCGATTTTAAAAATTGTTCAGCAGTCTAGTACAGGAGCTGGAACTAATATTATTGCAGGATTAGCTACTGGTATGATATCTACTTTTTCATCTGTTCTTTTATTTGCTATTGCAATTTGGATGTCTTATGCGTTTGCTGGGTTTTATGGAGTTGCTTTGGCAGCTTCTGCAATGATGGCTACTACTGCAATGCAGTTAGCTATTGACGCCTTCGGTCCAATTGCTGATAATGCAGGTGGAATTGCTGAAATGAGTGAGCAAGATCCAATTGTTAGGGAACGTACAGATATTTTAGATGCTGTCGGAAATACGACCGCAGCAACAGGGAAAGGCTTTGCTATTGCTTCTGCAGCATTAACATCATTGGCGCTATTTGCAGCATACGTAACTTTTACAGGGATTGATGGAATTAACATATTTAAAGCACCTGTTCTCGCTATGCTCTTTGTAGGTGGAATGGTGCCTGTTGTTTTTTCAGCGTTAGCGATGAATGCAGTTGGAAAAGCTGCAATGGAAATGGTTAATGAGGTGGTTCGTCAGTTTAAAGAAATTCCAGGAATTATGGAAGGAACTGGTAAGCCAGAATACGATAAATGTGTAGATATTTCTACCAAGGCATCTTTGAAAGAAATGATGCTTCCTGGACTATTAACTATTGGATTTCCAATCATAATAGTTCTTGTAGGGAAGTTGGCTTATCCATCCAACAATTTATTAGTAGCTGAAATGCTAGGTGGCTACATGGCAGGAGTTACTGTTAGTGGAGTTCTTTGGGCTATTTTTCAAAACAATGCTGGTGGTGCTTGGGATAATGCAAAAAAATCTTTTGAAGCAGGAGTTGAAATTAACGGTGAAATGACTTATAAAGGTTCTGAAGCCCATAAGGCTGCAGTTACTGGAGACACTGTTGGAGATCCTTTTAAAGATACATCTGGACCTTCTATGAATATACTTATAAAGTTAACTTGTCTTATTGGATTGGTAATTGCACCTATATTAGGTGGTGGGCATGATTCTGGTGAGGTGTCAGAAGTAAATAAAACTGAGATTAAAAAATGTTCTTCCGAAGGAAAAAAAGCGTGTTGTGCTAAAACAGAAAATAAGGATTTGGTATTAAGTACAGATAAAAACCAGCCTTCTTCTAAGTCAAATGTTATTTCAGTATCTACTAATAAAAATGGAGAAATTATTTCTGACAACGAACTAAAGATTTCTTCAGACGAATTGAGAGTTGAGCCAACCGAAAATTCAGACAAATCCTCTTTATAGTATTGAATATTTTTTCTTTTCTATTAAATTTAATCCGGCTCTAAGCCGGATTTTTCATATATGAGTATAGTACTAGACATAGGAAACACAAGAGTTAAAGTCGCTCAATTTAAAAACCAACAGCTTTTAAATGTCTTTTTTTATAATAAAGACAATATTATAAAAGAGTTGAAAAACCTAACTTTTAAAACTGGGATAATTTCAAATGTTGGAAATAATAAGCTGGAGCAAAAACTATTGACATCCTTCCCGAATTTAGTTCTTATGTCCTCCAAACTAAATCTCCCTATTGTAATAAAGTACAAGTCTGCAATTTCTCTAGGACATGATAGAATTGCAAATGCAGTTGGAGCTTACAATACTTTTCCAAATAGAAATAACCTTGTGATTGATGTTGGAACTTGTATTACTTACGATTTTATAAATAAATCTAATGAGTATTTAGGAGGAGGTATTTCACCAGGATTTAATTTAAGAATGAAAGCTCTAAGTAGTTTTACAGAAAACTTGCCAACTGTTAATTTTAAAATTAAAAGTACACCATTAATTGGGACAAACACCGAGAAATCTATGGAGAGCGGAGTAATTAATGGAACAATTAATGAAATCATTCAAAATATTTCTGATTATCAACAATTACACCCTGAAATCAACGTTATATTGACAGGTGGAGATACTACTTTTATAAAATCAATTGTATCAACAAAAAAAAACAGCATCTTTGCAGATGAAAATTTAACATTAAAGGGCTTAAATACCGTTTTAATATATAATGCTTAAAAAGTTTTTTCTATATATATTTTTCCTTACTACTTTTGCTTTTGTCAAGGGACAAGTTTTAAATACTTCCCCTTTTTCTAGGTACGGTATAGGCGAAATTAATACCATTCAATCTGCACATTATTTTGGGTTTGGAAATATAACTTCTCCAAGTTCAGAACCACAATATATTAATATTAATAATCCAGCTTCTTACGCTTCTTTTATTAAACATAACCCCATATATAATGTTTCTCTTGCTGGAAAATCTGCCCTTTATAATTCTAATTACAACAATAAGCAAACCACGTCTTCAGGAAATAATTTCGGGCTAAATAATTTATTTATGGGACTTCCAATTACTAAGAATTGGGGTTTGGTTTTTGGAATAACTCCTCTATCATCTCAAGGATATGAAGTCAGTAGTACAGTTCCTTTGGACACCTCTACCGTATCTTATATTTTTAAAGGAGACGGATCCGTTAATAAATTACTTATAGGAAATGGTTTTAACATTCTTAACAAAGGTGACACAACAAGAATATCTTTAGGACTTAATTGTTCTTACTTATTTGGAAACCTAGACAGAACAAGTACAGTTGTTTATAACAATTCAAATGATTACAACTCTAGAATCCAATATCGATCTTCATTAAGTGGTTGGGGATTTGATGTTGGTCTTCAAGTTTTCAAAAGATTCAAAACAGCGTCTAATAACAAACTTTTTTTTAATCTAGGTGTCAACTATTCTTTGAGTTCTGATATCACCACGGACAATGATTTCTTTGCATATACATTTAAATACAATTTTAGTGTCCAAGAATTTCCAAAAGATACTTTAGCTATGGAAAATGAAAATTCTAATATGGTTCTACCTGAAAAATTAGAATTTGGGTTGTCGATTGGTAAAATTTACAAAAACAAAAGAAGGTGGGATATTGGCGCTCAATATAGCTCTATAGATTGGACAAAATTTCAGGACAACTCTAAATATTCTTCACAGAGTGATTTCCCGATGGGTGCTTATTCACGAATTTCTTTGGGTTATAGATTGGTCCAATACCAATAAATCACTTTTGAGTAAGTCTACGTTTTCTATTGGAATTCACCAAACACAGTCTAAAATAATTGTGGATGGGAATTCATTAATACAAAATGGCATAAATTTTGGGGTATCCATACCACTGCTAAGTTCGAGATCGCTTTCAAGAGTTAATTTTGGAGTTGAGTTTGGGAAACTTGGTAATTTAACAATTAATAAAATTGAAGAGAATTATATTAAGTTTTCAATAGGGTTTTCACTTGGCCCTGACACAAGATATGATCGTTGGTTTAGAAAAAGAAAGTATGATTAATAAAAAAAACATGAATAAATTATTTACATCCATAGTTTACCTATTGTTATTTACAACAATTTCTTCTCAGGACTGTTTTCAAGCAAGCAAAGCTAATTGGGGAGAAGACAGTTTAGAGTGTAGAAAAAATGTTTCTCTATATTCAGAATTCATGAAGCAGAAAGTTTATCCAGATGCAGCTAAGTTTTGGAATAAAACACAAACATTTTGTCCTCAGTACAAGCCAAATTTATACAAAAACGGAATTTATATTTATAAGCAGATGGCAAAGGAGAAAAAAAAGACAAAATCTCCAGAATTAAAGTTGTATGTTGACACGATTTATTCTATTTATGATGCTTGGGTAACTAATTTTGGTAATTGTAATGAAATCAAAGCTGATCTTGCTGCAGATATTATGGCATTTGATGCTTCTAAGGGATTCCCAAAAGCTTATGCTTTGTACAAAGAAGTTTTTGAAAAATCACCACAGCTAACCTCTTATAACGACATAAAGTATTTTGTTTACGCAAACAAATATATGCTTAAAACAAAAAAAATAGAGTGTGACCAGTTTTTAGAAAATTATGAAACTCTTTCTTCTATTTGTGATGCAAATATTTCAAAAGGTAATAAGGCAGATAAATACAACAACGTTCAAGCCTTTTTGGACAAAGAAATTAGTCCATGTGCTAGTTGTGATAAACTGGAAGAGATTTACTCTTCAAAATACAATGCAGATCCTGAAAATATGGATTTAACTAAGAAGATTTTTGAAAGATTAAGTAACAACAAGTGTACAGAATCCAATTTATATATCACTTTATTGGATAAAGTTTTAAACGATCCTGAAAATCCACCTACTGCGAAAGATTTATACAACGCTGCAGTAGCAGATTATAAAAGAAAAGACTTCCTTAAAGCTGAAGAGAGATTTAATCGGGCTATTTCTATTTGTGAAGATGAAAAATTAAATCAAAAAATGTATGAAATATTGTACGACATTGCATTTAATAAAAAGCAATACAAAAAAGGATTTTCAATTGCTGGTAAGTTTTCTGATAAATGTATTTCTAGTGATAAAAAAGCTAGAATTGTAGCTGCTAGCTCATCAAAATATGGCAATTCTGCTTTTAATAAAAGTCTAATTTATTGTTTGGCTTTGAAATATGCTTCTAGTTCCTGTGGCAAAACACCAACTTCTGCTATCAATAGTTGGAAAGGTCAATTATTGCCAAAAAGTGAATTAATAATGTTGGATATAAAGAGTAATTCTTCACAACAAGTTCCCTTCTGGGGACAAAATGTCGAACTAAAAACTAGAGATTGAAAATTCGATTTGTATTGAATTTATCTCTGGTTTTAATCGGGATTTTAATTTCTTGTGATGAAAACAATAAAATCAACGGTTTAAAATATTCTAGTAATGAACATCAATCTCTAGAGACTTCTACTGGTGTTACTTTGAACTTTTCTGATCTTGGAAAATCTAAGCTCTTGCTAAAAGCGCCAAAACTTATAAAGTTAATGGCAGATCAAGAACAATTAATTATGGAATGTCCTGAAGGGTTAGAATTAATTTTTTATGATTCTCTCATGAATGAGGAATCAGTTTTAGTAGCTGACTATGGCAAGTTATTTTCTAATGAACAACAGCTGTTTGTTCGAGAAAATGTTGTCTTTAATAACCTAAATTTGGATACATTATTTGCAGAAGAGTTGGAAATTGATTTTGCTAAAGACAGTGTGTATTCTGAAAAATTAGTTACCTTTTCAAATAGTGAAGGAAAGATTAAAGGCACAAAATTAAAGGCCAATAGTAACTTTACTTTTTTTCAGCTTTCAGATGTTTCTGAAAGCCATGTTAATTATGATTTACAGTAATGGAGAGTTTAAAGAAATGGAACAAACGTTCTGAAAAAATTTGGTTAGTAATATCTTTTATTTCTACTATTTCTGCTATCTATTTTTCTTTTGTAGACGATTTTGCTAATAATAAAGCTTATTATCTTTTGACTGTAATGTCATGGGGAATTTACTTAATTAGAAGAGGGTTAAGTAAAAGATTGGAAAATAAAAAGCAATAATGTCAGCTATTTCTATATTCATAATTACAGTTATATCTCTTCTATTTTCCGCTTTTTTTTCGGGGATGGAAATTGCATTTATATCTTCAAGTAAGATTAAAATTGAATTAGACAATAAAAAAGGAGAGTTTAGCGCAAAAATTCTTTCTTTTTTCAATGGAAAGCCTGCATGGTTTATTGCTGCAATGCTTATTGGGAATAACGTTGCAATGGTTATTTATACCCTATATATTACCCAGTTAATAGAGCCTTACTTATTGACATTCAATTTTAATCAAACAATTGTTCTTTTAATACAAACTTTATTTTCTACATTTTTCATATTGTTATTTGCAGAGTTTTTACCAAAGGCCATTTTCAGATTAAACCCTAATTCAACCCTTCGTTTTTTTAGCTTAGTATTATTTGTTGTTTATGTGTTTTTATGGCCAATTACTGCTTTTGTTGTATTACTAAGTAATTTTGTTTTGAAAATTTTTGGTAATCGAGAACAACAAGACAAAGTAAGCTTTAAAAAAACAGATTTAGACCTGTATATAAATGAGCTTAAGAAAGATTTAAACGGCGAGGAAGAAATGGAGCACGATGTTAAGATTTTCCATAATGCTTTGAGTTTTTCAGAAGTCATTGCTAGAGATTGTATGGTCCCAAGGAATGAGATAGTAGCTTTAGAGATTAACGATAACTTGAAAGACTTGAAACAACTATTTATTGATTCAGGCCACTCAAGAATAATTATTTACAAAGACAATATTGATAATATAATAGGCTATGTGCATAGTACAGAACAATTTAAAATGCCAGTCAGTATAAAATCTATGTTGATACCTGTTTCTATAGTTCCTGAGTCTATGTCTGGCATAAAATTATTAGAAGATTTTATTGACAAAAAACGAAGTGTTTCGGTAGTAGTTGACGAATATGGTGGCACATCTGGCATTTTGACTATGGAAGATATAATGGAAGAAATTTTTGGAGAAATTGACGATGAGCACGATCAAGAAGAACTTGACCACCATTTAATTGATAAAGAGACTTATTTGTTTTCAGCTAGATTAGAAATTGATTTCATTAATGAAAAATATAGATTAAAACTTCCGGTTAAAGAAGGATATGAAACATTATCTGGAATGATTGTTTCTTATGCGGAAACAATTCCTGAAAAAGGGACAATTTTCAATATTGAAAACTACGAACTAAAGATTTTAGAGGTGGACGAAACAAAAATCAGCAAGGTTCAATTAAAAGTAATTCAAGAAGATTAACTTCTTAATAACTTATTAACTAGAATTTTTCCAGGAAGATATGCAGAGACAAATCCAGTGACAAAAAGTATTGCTAGTAATAATAATATATCTTGAGATTTTATCAATACAGGCCAATATTCAATTGCTGCATTTTCTAATTTTAACAAATGAAATTTCATTTGTATCAAACATATAATGGTTCCAATAATCAATCCGCTTAGACTACCAAGATAACTTATCATTAATCCTTCTTTAAAGAATATGTTTTTAATAGTTTTTGTATCACACCCCAATGCTATTAAGCTCTTAATATCTTTTTTCTTGTCAATTATTAACATAGTTATTGAAGCAACTACTGTAAACGAGGAAAGTATTAAAACAAAAATTAGAACTGCTAATACTATCCATTTTTCAGCATCACTAGCTGCATAAATAAGTTGGTTATTTTCTTTGTGAGTTTTAAAAATATAATCTGGATTCTGGGTTGTTAAGTGTTTTTTAGCAGAAAAAATTTCTTCATTATCTTTCAAAAAAACTTCAATATAATTAGCTCCGTTTTGTCTCTCAAAAATCAAATTAGCAGTATTATAATCTACCATTGCAGACGAAAAGTCTACTTCAGGGTTTATTGTGTATACGCCTCCAAAAATCAAATTATTTTTCTTTAATAAGCTTTGGTTTTGAATAGAGAGTTGTTTTTTATTAGAAATGCTAAAAATTTTTATTTCGTTATTAATATTTTC
>Ga0228639_1001231_pt1 | contig 10942 bp, 12 predicted proteins | sample 50DmetaG_FD_190532 | JGI IMG/M metagenome (GOLD analysis project Ga0228639, IMG submission 190532) | Seawater microbial communities from Monterey Bay, California, United States - 50D | ecosystem: Environmental > Aquatic > Marine > Coastal | place: USA: California | collected 2016-10-18
TTCTTACTTCTGTTAATAGAGACGATTTAAAAGATGGCGGAGCTGAGCATTTCTCAGATACTGTAAAAGCAATCAAAGAAAAGGCACCACAAGTTTTAGTTGAGGCTTTAGTTCCTGACTTCTTAGGAAACAAGTTATCGATAGAAACGCTATTGAATTCTCAACTAGAGGTATTCGCGCAAAATTTAGAAACTGTTAAAAGACTGACTAAAAAAGTAAGAGATCCTCGGGCAGGATATGATCAAACACTTGATGTATTATCTTATGCCAAAGAGTATTCTCCTTCTGTAATAACGAAGTCAAGCCTGATGTTGGGGTTAGGAGAAACAGAGCAAGAGATAACATCGTCATTTTTAGATCTGCGAAATGCAGGAGTTGATGTTCTAACGCTTGGCCAATATATGAGACCTACAATTAATCATTTACCAGTTGAGAAGTGGTATTCCCCTGAAGAGTTCAAGTATTTTGAGAGATTGGCAAATGAAGTCGGATTTCTTGAGGTTGCATCAGGACCTATGGTGAGATCCTCTTATAGAGCAGATAAGATTGCTCATCTTATTAAAGACTAATTTCCATAGACAGCTTCCGGTAGTGCGGTTACAAGCTCCGGGAATAAGGCTAGTACAAACAAGACACCTATTTGAATCAAAATAAAAGGTAATACTCCTCTGTAAATATCTTTCGTGGCTAATGTATCTGGAGCCACTCCTCTTAAATAAAAGAGTGCGAAACCAAAAGGAGGCGTAAGAAATGATGTTTGTAGGTTAATTGCAATCATTATTCCAAGCCAGATAGGATCAACACCTAACATCAATAGAGCAGGACCCACTATTGGAACTACGACTAAGGTGATCTGGATGAAATCTAAGATAAAGCCTAATAGAAATATTATGATCATTACAACCAAGACGGCTCCAAAAGCCCCACCTGGTAACTCGGTAAATATTCCTGTTATTAAGTCATCGCCACCAAAACCTCTAAATACAAGAGAAAAAATTGAAGAGCCAAGAAGTATCATGAACACCATGGCTGTTATTTCCGCAGTAGTCTCCACTGCCTCGGTTAAGTTCTTTCGGTTCAAACTACTTTTACTCATCGCTAGAAGGATTGCTCCTAATGCACCCACTCCTGCTGCCTCGGTAGGCGTAGCAATACCAAGGAGTATAGAGCCGAGTACTGATGAGATTAATGCAAATGGAGGCAGCAGAGAAGAAAGTAAAATTTTCCATCTACCCGAAACAATAGTAGTCTCTTGGGCAGGAGCCATTTTCGGTGAAAGGTATGCCCTGATAATTACATAAAGCGCGTAGCAAAACACTAACATGAGGCCGGGAACTATCGCTCCCATAAACAAGTCTCCAACTGATACTGTTCTTGCAGAAAAGTTTCCAATACTTAATTGAGATTGCTGATAGGCTGCTGACAAGACATCACCCAGAATAACGAGTGCAATTGAAGGAGGGATAATTTGACCTAAAGTGCCAGTAGCACAGATTGTTCCAGCTGCAAGACTTGGATCATAATTTCTGGAAAGCATGATGGGTAATGAGATCAGCCCCATTGCAATGACGGTTGCTCCGACGATACCAGTACTTGCAGCGATTAGAGCCCCAACAAATATTACGGAAATCGCCAAACTACCCCTAAAGCCACCTATGACTTCAGCCATATTGCTTAACAAGTCTTGTGCTAGATTTGATTTTTCAAGGAGTACGCCCATAAATACGAATAAAGGTACGGCTACTAATGTCATATTGGTCATATCTCCATATAACCTATTAGGTATTGCACCAAGAAATGCACTTTCAAAAGTTCCAGTCAAGACTCCGCCAGCTGCAAATATTAGAGCTGTACCAGCAAGTGAAAAAGCCACAGGAAATCCTGCTAATAGAACTAAGCAGATTACTCCGAACATCAACAAAGGAATAAACTCAACCATGCTTAATAATTAGGAGTGATTTAAGAATTTCAGAGATGCTCTGAAGTGCCAGTAATATTGCAACAACAATCAGTAAAGATTTCTGAACATAAACAAATGGAAGTCCATCAGGCTCGGGTGATACCTCCATTATGCGCCAAGAAAATTCTACATATCCCCAAGAGTAAAGAAGTATAGTCCAGCAAATAGGCTGCAAGAAGATTAGATTACCAAGTAAATCAACTAGAGCCTTTTTAGAAGTAGAAAAATTTCTATAAAAAATATCTACTCTTACATGCGCTCCTCTTTTCAGGGCAAAAGCTGCTCCAAGTAGGAAAAGGCCTCCATGAAGATATAAGACGACATCTTGTAAAAAAACAGATCCCATATCAAGACCATAACGCATAACAACAACCAGGCATGTCACAAGAACCATTAAAGCTACAAACCAAGAACAAATCTTGCCTGTCATTTCAGAAAAGCTATCTAAATATTTACTAATTCTTTCCAAGTTGAATCTATTTTTGTTAGTGACGATTTGAATTATAATTAAGGAGAGGTATATATGAACTTACAATTTACACAAGAAGAACTAGATTTTCAAAAAGAAGTTAGAGATTGGATTAAAGAAAATTATCCTGATGACATGAAAGAGAGGCTTATGAATGCTCCTAATGGTCATGTAACTAAAGAAGAGCATGTTAAGTGGCAGCAAGCTTTATATTCTAAAGGATGGGCAGGTATCAATTGGCCTAAAGAATATGGGGGTGCATCTTTTACAGCTTCCCAAAAATATCTTTTTAGTAAAGAAATGGCAGCAGCAAGGGCACCAGGATTTACAGCCTTTGGCATCTCTATGGTATCCCCTGTAATAATGGCTTTTGGAACAGACGAGCAAAAGAAAAAATATCTTCCAGATATTTTATCTTCCAAGGTTTGGTGGTGTCAGGGATATTCTGAACCTGGATCCGGGTCTGATCTTGCTTCGCTCAAGACCAAAGCCGAAGATAAAGGAGACCATTATTTGGTTAATGGTGCTAAGACATGGACTACCATGGCACAACATGCGGATATGATCTTTTGTTTAGTCAGAACAAGTCAGGAAGATATCAGACAAAAAGGAATTTCTTTCTTGCTTATAGATATGCATTCAGAAGGCATTGAGGTTCAACCTATAAATACTTTAGATAGTACGCCCATAGGTCATCATGAAGTCAATACTGTTTTCTTTGAGGATGTAAAAGTTCCTAAAGAGAATCTCGTAGGAGAAGAGGGCAAGGGATGGACTTACGCAAAATATTTACTTGAGTTTGAAAGAGGGAATGGTTACTCCTCTGAGCTTTATCAGCAACTTCAACAACTGAAAGCAAAAGCAGCAATAGAAGATACTAGTGGAAGTAAGTTATCAGAAGATCTAAATTTTATGGAGTCAATCGCTAAATTAGAAGTTCAAATTAACGCTATGGAAGCAACAGAACTTAGAATATTAGGAAGTTTAACAGCTGGTCAAAATGTAGGACCTGAATCTTCTCTTCTTAAAACAAGAGGTACCGAGATAGGTCAGGCTATAACTGAGTTAGCTGTTGAGTTGGTAGGTTATTATGGAATTCCTTTCAATAATCCGGGACCAGAAATTGGAAATAATGAACCGGCTATAGGAAGCAGGTTTGCCAATACCGCAGCTCCTAGATATTTTAATTACAGGAAGGCCAGTATTTATGCTGGTTCAAATGAAATTCAAAGAAATATTATGGCTAAGTTAGTACTAGGTTTATAAATTATGTTAGTTCTTGTTTCGCCTGCGAAAACTTTGGATTATGAATCTGATTTATCCGTTAAAGATTTTACAGTAGCTTCTCACCTGTCAGATAGTAAGCTTCTTATTGATGAACTTCAAAAAAAGAGTCCCGATGATCTTTCCTCTTTAATGGGACTAAGTGAAAAGTTGTCCCAACTAAATTTCGAAAGAAATATGAACTGGGTAAGGCCTTCTAAGCCCAGCGAGACAGCGCGACAAGCTATTTTTGCTTTTAAGGGAGATGTTTATCAGGGTCTGGATGCCATCTCACTATCAAAGGCAGAAATAAATTATACCCAGAAGAATTTATGTATTTTATCCGGGCTTTACGGATTTCTTAAACCACTAGATTTGATGTATCCCTATAGGCTCGAGATGGGAACAAAGATGCAGAATAAACGTGGCGAAAATCTTTACGAATTTTGGGGTTCTAAAGTAACCAAATCTATTAATAGCCTTGCAAAAGAAAATAAATCTAAAGCCATAGTAAATTTAGCCTCTGTTGAATATTTTTCTGTTCTAAAAAGAGATCAATTAGATTTACCTATAATTAGTCCTATCTTTAAAGATTATAAAAATGGTCAATATAAAATTATCAGTTTTTTTGCTAAAAAAGCTCGTGGCACTATGACAAGGTTTATCATGCAAAATAAAGTCAAAAAAATAGAAGATTTAAATGACTTTAATTTAGATGGATATCGTTATAGCAAGAAAGACTCCGAAAAGTTTTCCCCTGTGTTCTTAAGAAAAACTTAGGCGCTAAATTCACCATCGAGGTACTTTCTTCTCGGAAGCATGTCCTCAAACACAGGCTCAGTTTTTTCAGCTTTTGCTTTAAAAGCAACAGACATCTCGTCTCCTATACCCACTGCAGTATTCCACAGAGCAATATGGTTTAGAGACTCTTCAACGGTATGATCTCTTCCATAATTCAGTGACTCTTTTGTACCAGCTATAGCCAAGGGACCTTTTGAAGCAATTTCTTTTGCTATTTCCATGACTTTTTCCATCATGTCTTCTTTTGTATCAAATATCTCATTAACCAAGCCATGACTTTTTGCTTCTTCTGGAAGGAATCTTCTTCCTGTATAGGCTAATTCTCTAACTACACCTTCAGGTATCAGTCTTGGTATTCTTTGAAGTGTGCCGACATCTGCAGCCATCCCAATATTAATCTCCTGAATGCAAAAGAATGCATCTTTAGTGCAATATCTCATATCTGTAGCTGTCGCTAGATCAACACCACCACCAACACAAGCTCCTTGAATTGCAGCAATGACTGGGATTCTCGCTTTTTCTAAGCATGTAATTGTATGCTGTAAGTCTAGTGTTACTCTATAACCTGACTCTTTTCTCATGCCCATGTGAGCATTAGGTTGCTTATCAGAAGGAGAGAAGTTTGCTAAATCCATACCAGCGCAGAAGTGTTTTCCTTCTCCGGATAAAACGATCACTCTTGCTGCTGCATTATCTGAGATATCTTCAATTAAATGCGGTAATTCAGACCAAAAAGCTTTATTCATAGAGTTAAATTCTTCAGGTCTAGATAATTTTATATGTGCGACCTTTTCATTTATTTCGTAATCAAAGCATGTGTATTCCATTTTTATCTCCTTAATTTGTTAGACAGTTTCAGCCAGTTCTATAATTTCATCAACTTTTGCTTTTAGTTGATCGACATGATCAAAAGCTTTGTTGTGAGGCATAACAACTTTTCTTTCCCTGCTTAGAAGGTTTAAACCTTTTTTTAGTTCTTGAACTCTTTCTAATAACTTTTCTTTATTTTCCATATTAATTTTTCATATGATCTTAGAATGATATATTGTAGAAGAAAAGATAGTTTCAAGAAATGGAAGTTTTAAAATTAAAAGAAATCTCGAATATAGTTCTTGATGCTGTAGCAGAAGCTTCAAAAGAAGTTATGGTCATTTATAACTCAGACGAATTTGAAGCTGAAGATAAAGAAGACGGATCCCCAGTCACTTTAGCAGATAAGGTTTCTCATCAGATTTTAGTCTCTTCTCTAGAATCAATAGATGACAGCATTCCTGTTTTGTCTGAAGAAGGCGATAGTTTCAATTATGAAGTAGATTTGTTTTGGTTGATAGATCCTCTTGATGGCACTAAAGAATTTATAAACAAAAACGGAGAATTTACAGTTAATGTTGCTTTAGTTGAGAATGGAATCCCAATCTTAGGTGTTGTCTCAGCACCAGCTATAAATGAGACTTTTATAGGATTTGCTAACGAAGCTTATAAAGTAATAAATAAAGAACATCGGAAAATAACTTCACGAAAACAATCAACCGATCATTGTCTTGTAACAGTTAGTAAAAGTCATAAAAGTGAAAAGGATCAGTTATTTATAGATCTCTGTCACAAAGAATTTGGAAGTATAGAGGAACTGCCAACTGGTAGTTCTCTTAAGTTATGCAGAGTGGCGGAAGGAAAAGCAGATATTTACAGCAGATTAGGGCCAACTTATCAGTGGGATATAGCCGCAGGACAGGCAGTCGCTGTTGCTGCTGGTGGAGTTGTATCTGATTTAAGTGGAAGACCCTTAAGATATGAATTTAAATCCTCTACAAAAAATCCTCAATTCTTTTGCGCAGGGGACAATTCTTTTTCTTGGAAAGATGTCTTTCTAAAGCTAGTTTAAGGTAAGAATAATTTTACCTATATTTTCATTTGATTCCATAATTGCATGAGCTTCATTACATTCAGACAAAGGCAAAGCTTTATAGACTATAGGTTTAAGTTCACCAGACTCAAAAAGGGGAATAACTTTTTTTGATAGATCTTTCATAACTTGATTTTTCTTATCAATACTTCGAGCCCTGATCGTAGAACCAATAATTTTTTGTCTCTTAATCATTAAATGCCCTAAGTTAACCTTAGTCTCAATACCGCCCATTAAACCTATTATGATTAATCGACCTTCTATCCCAAGTACTCCTAGATTATTTTCGAAATACTCAGCACCAACCGGATCAAGAATGATATGAACACCTTCAGGTGCCCAAGACTGAATTTTAGAAAATATGTCTTTTGATCTTACTTCGCCATCAGATGCTCCTAGATCAATACATTTTTTGATTTTGTCTTCTGACCCTGCTGTAACAAAACTTTCACACCCAAATGCTTTAGCCAATTGTATTCCAGCCGTTCCTATACCGCTTGCTCCTGCATGAAAAACTACTTTTTCTCCTTTAGTCATCGAAGCCTCCATAAAAAGGTTTAACCAACAAGTTGCGTACACCTCTGGAATTGAAGCACTTTCTACCCAATCGAGATTTTTGGGTTTGTTTATTGCGTGGAATTCGGGACAAGAAACATATTCTGCATAACCACCACCCCCTAGAAGCGCCATAACCTCATCACCAACCTTCTTCGAAGTAACTTTCTTACCTATTCCTTCTATTATTCCACTGCACTCTAGTCCTAGAATTTCACTAGCCCCAGGAGGCGGCGGGTAAAGTCCTTTTTTTTGTGCTAGATCAGCTCTATTAAGTCCAGCAGCCTTTACTTTTATCAAAACTTCATCATCTTTAAGTTCAGGTATTGGAAGTTCTGAAATTATAAGATTATTCTCTACTACTTCTATTGCCTTCATATTCTTTTCTATTTATAAACTCATTATTTATTTGATTAAAACTTTAATCTTTATCTAAATTTGCACGAATATTAGCTAAAAATGTAAAATTCGCATTGATTATGCCTAAAAAAGAACTCAAAAGTGAAAATTCTATAGGAACTGCACTCCAAGAAATGGAGGCACTTGCTCCTGGAGGAGACTTACAGGCTTATATAAATTCTGTTCATAGTATTGGAATTTTAACTCCAGAAGAAGAAAGAAAACTTGCAGAAGATTTATATTACAGAAATGACCTAGACGCAGCTAGGAAGCTTGTTTTAGCTCATTTGAGGTTTGTTATTTATATAGCTAAAACCTACTCTGGATATGGTCTATCCGAAGCTGATCTTATACAAGAAGGTAATGTTGGTTTGATGAAGGCTATAAGAAAATTTAATCCTGAAATGGGGGTTAGACTAGTTTCATTTGCAGTTCACTGGGTCAAAGCTGAAATACATGAATATGTCCTTAAAAACTGGAAAATTGTAAAAATTGCAACTACTAAAGCGCAAAGAAAACTATTTTTTAATCTAAGAAGTAAAAAGAAAGGTCTAGGCTGGTTAACAGAAGAAGAAGTTGAAGCTATGGCTAAAGATCTTGGAGTCAAACCATCTGAAGTTAGAGAGATGGAAAAAAGACTAAGTGGAATAGACATGCCTTTTGACCCATTATCAGATTCAGATGATGATGAAGCATCATTTTCTCCTTCTCAGTATCTAGAGGATATGGATGCAAACCCAGCTGATATTTTCGAAAAAGAAACTTTTGATGAAAATAATGCTAATCAACTTTATGAAGCGATCAATCAACTCGACGATAGAAGTAGAGATATTTTACAAGATAGATGGTTGGCCGATCAAAAGCTAACACTGCATGAACTTGCAGAAAAATATGAGATTTCTGCAGAGAGAGTTCGCCAAATAGAAAAAAATGCAATGAAAAAAGTTAAACAGTCTTTCTCGGAAGGGGACTAGAGTGTTAACGGAAGAGCATCAAAAAAGTTTTGTACTTAGACGAGGTCGAATAACTTCAAATCAAAAAAATGCATTAGATACACTTTGGGATAGATATGTGTTGAAAGAAGGTGAGTATGTCGATAGTTTTTTATCCGATAAACACTCCGTCCTTGATATTGGCTTTGGAGCTGGAGAAACTACAACCTACTTAGCTAAAAATATGCCAAATAGTTCTATTTTAGGAGCTGAAGTTTACCTTTCAGGAATAGGATCTACATTAAGTCGGTCTAATGAAGAAAAGCTAACTAATATTAAAATCCTTAATAGTGATATTGTCCCTTTTTTAGAAGAAAAAATCTCTGATTGCTCATTTGATTTAGTCCTGATGTTTTACCCAGATCCTTGGCCTAAGCGCAAACACCACAAACGCAGATTGTTTCAAGAAGGATTCATTAATTTGATTCAAAGAAAATTAAGAAAAGACGGTATTTTTTACTTCAAAACAGATTGGAATCACTATTACGAGGAAGCCAAAAAAATTCCTTTTGAAAAGAAAAAATGGAAAGTTTTAGACGAGGGTCAACTTGATATCCTTTTGCAGGAACTTCCAGAGACATCCTTCGAAAAAAAAGCCTTAAAAGCAAAGAGAGATTTAAATAAGATAATACTTCAAAAGATCTAACTTATTAGTTTCGGTATCTCTTTTAGAAGTTTAGTGAAAGCAGCCGATCTATGAGAGATTAAATTTTTATCTTCTTTTTTAAGTTCGGCAAGATGGAACCCGCTTTTAGTAATAAAAATTGGATCATATCCAAAACCATTCTCCCCTTTAAACTCTGTAGATATTTCTCCATCTAAAGATCCAAAGCTTTTTATGATTTTTCCTTTATAGAAGCCTACTAAGCAGCATTTGAATCTTGCTGACCTCTGAGGATCTTTGATTGCTTTAAGATTCTCAAGAAGTTTAAGACAATTATCTCTATCTTGGCCCGAATCAGCATACCTGGCTGAATAAATGCCTGGTTCACCATTTAGAATATCAACTTCGAGACCTGAATCATCTCCTATGGCAGGAACTTCAAGAGTATCCGAAATAAATTTTGCTTTAATGAGTGCATTCTCATAGAAAGTTTTCCCAGTTTCGGGTGGAAGGGATTCTATATTTGCAGGAATAGGAAAAAACTCATATTGAGTATTCTTAGAGAGTTCTTGAAATTCTTTTAATTTACCTAAGTTTTTCGTAGCAATAGCTATTTTCATTTTGAAATCTTATACATTGCTGTAGAAGCAAAGATATTCGGTAAAAAAGCTGTCAAAAAGTTCTCATTACCAGCGTTACTGAAAAATCTTTTTTCTATTATATTGATACTGCAATCTTCACATAGCAACTCAAAGTCTGAAATTGTACAAAGGTGAATGTTAGGCGTGTTGTGCCACTTATCTGGAAGGGAACTGGTGACTGGCATTTTTCCTGAGAGTAAAAGATTAATTCTAGTAGACCAATGACCAAAATTAGGGATGGTCACTATGCTCTCCCTGCCAATTCTAGTGACTTCTAATAAAGCTTTTTTGGGCTCTTTTAATACCTGGATTGTTTGACTCATGATTACAGTATCGAAACTCTCATCTTTAAAATTATCTAATCCTTCATCGATATTTTGCTGAACAACGTTTAGTCCGGATTGGATACAGTTATTTATATTGGATTGATCAATTTCTATACCCAAAGAAGAGGTATTGAGTTTCTCAGATAAATATTTAAGAATTTCACCTTTTCCACACCCAAGATCCAGGATATCGGAATCTTTTTTTACCCAGTTTCTGATAACTTCTAATGTATTCATTTAATTCTCTAAAAATGACGAGAGACCATTCACATAATCTTTATCGGCGAACAAAAAAGAATCATGTCCATGCGGACTTTCAATTTCTAAATAACTTACATTTTTTTTAGCCTCAATAAGCGCATTTACTATTTCTTTAGACCTATCTGGAGAAAACCTCCAGTCTGTAGAAAAAGAAATGACCATTACTTGGGCTTCAATTTCTTGAAATGCCATAGATAAATTTCCGTTAAATTTTTCGGCAGGGTCAAAATAATCTAATATTTTTGTCATTAAAAGATAGGTATTAGCATCAAAGGACTCAGAAAATACATCACCTTGATACCTTAGATAACTTTCTATCTCAAACTCGGCATCAAAACCGAAATTTAATTTATCTTCTTTAAGTTCTCTTCCAAATTTATTCCTCATGGCCTCTTCAGATAAGTAGGTTATATGACCAATCATTCTTGCTAGTCCTAAACCTTTTTTTGGAGATTTATTTTTTTCTAAATATCTTCCTGACTCAAAATCAGGGTCATTAATTATTGCTTGCCTTGCAACCTCATTGAAGGCGATATTTTGGGCACTAAGCTTTGGTGCAGCGGCTATTATTCCCGCCTTCTTTATTCTTTTTGGAAAAAGACGCGACCATTCTAGAGCCTGCATCCCTCCTAGGCTTCCGCCAACGACTGCATGCCATATTTTTATACCAAGAGAATCAGAAATCATGCTCTGACATTTAACCCAGTCTTGCACGGTTAAGATGGGAAAGTCGGGTCCATAAGTTTCATTCGTTTCTTTATTTATCGA
>Ga0228639_1001241_pt1 | contig 10896 bp, 9 predicted proteins | sample 50DmetaG_FD_190532 | JGI IMG/M metagenome (GOLD analysis project Ga0228639, IMG submission 190532) | Seawater microbial communities from Monterey Bay, California, United States - 50D | ecosystem: Environmental > Aquatic > Marine > Coastal | place: USA: California | collected 2016-10-18
TTGGTATCTAAATTAAAAATACGTTTGATGATTTTATTATCATGTTTTAATATTTTTTCATTCATTAAGGAACGATAATTATTAAATTCAGTTACTTTATTTGTTGGCATTTCTTTGCTGTTTTTTGATAACTATTTTCGAGACTTTTATACTTATTTCATATAAAATTAAAACAGGTATAGCAACAATAATTTGGCTTGCTACGTCTGGAGGTGTAATAATGGCAGCCAATATTAATACGATTACTAAAGCATGTTTTCTGTAGTGTTTTAGAAATTCTGGAGTTATTAGACCAATTTTAGTTAAAAAATAAACTAATACGGGCAATTCAAACATAATAGATACCCCTAATAACATATTTGTTATTAAACCTATATGCGCTTCCATTGTAAATTGATTAATCAATTTATCACTTATTTGATACGTATAAAGAAAGTTTACAGAAATTGGGGCAATAATGTAAAAACTAAATAAAACCCCTATAAAAAATAAAAATGATGCAGTGAAAATAAATCCTCGAGATTTTTTAATTTCATTAGGATGTAAACCCGGTGAAATAAACCTCCACATTTCCCAAAGGATATATGGAAAAGCTACAATGGCTCCTAAAATAAATGAAGACCAAATAGAATTCATTAATTGTTGGGTTGGTTTTAAAACTTGTAAGGTTTTTGGGTAATCCAAAGAGCAAAAGTTGCTATCCACCCCAAAAAATGAAAAGAAATCACAAAACAATCTGTAGGTAATGAAATTAGGATCTATGTGAGCAAGAAGAAATTTATTGTAAACAAATTCTTGGATAGTGAATAAACCAATTCCAATAATAAAGATTGCTGAGATACTTCTAACTAGGTGCCAGCGAAGTTCTTCAAGGTGATTTAAAAATGACATTTCTTTTTCTTGAGTCATTGAAAAAAATCTTTACAATTAATAAACTTTATTTTCATCTAAATAAAAAAAAGTCATATATTTAAGTAATTAAATATGAGTAGCAAATTTACTATAAAAATAAGATTCTACAACTATTCTAATCGTATTGTTTCCCAAATATACTAGCTTCATAATGCTAAATTATACATAATGAATTTATACCCGCCTTTAAAAAAATATTTTGGTTTTTCCCAATTCAAAGGTTTACAAGAAGAAGTTATAAAAAGTATTCTTCAAAAGAAAAATACATTTGTGATTATGCCAACAGGGGGAGGTAAATCTCTTTGCTATCAACTACCTGCATTAATGAATACAGGTACCGCTATTGTAATCTCTCCATTGATTGCTTTAATGAAAAATCAAGTAGATGCTATCCGTGGTATATCAGATCATGAGGGTGTAGCCCATGTATTAAACTCTTCCTTAAATAAATCTGAAGTCTCAAAAGTAAAAAGTGATATAGAAAATGGTATTACTAAATTACTTTATGTGGCACCTGAATCTTTAATTAAAGAAGAATATGTTAATTTTTTAAAAAAACAAACAATTTCATTTGTTGCTATAGATGAGGCCCATTGTATTTCAGAATGGGGTCATGATTTTAGACCAGAATATAGAAACTTAAAACATATTATCAAACAAATTGATAATGTACCTGTAATAGGATTAACTGCAACTGCCACTGAAAAAGTTCAAGAGGATATTTTAAAAACATTGGGGATTACTGATGCTACTACATTTAAAGCCTCGTTCAACAGGCCTAATTTATTCTATGAGGTTAAACCTAAAACAAAAGACGTAGAAAAAGATATCATTAGGTTTGTAAAACAACGTCAAGGAAAATCTGGAATCATTTATTGCCTAAGTAGAAAAAAGGTAGAAGAAATTTCTCAAGTTTTACAAGTAAATAATATTAAAGCTGTTCCTTATCATGCTGGATTAGATGCTAAAACTCGTGCTAAACATCAAGATATGTTTTTGATGGAAGATTGTGATGTTGTAGTAGCAACTATAGCCTTTGGAATGGGTATAGATAAACCAGATGTTCGTTTCGTAATACACCATGATATTCCAAAAAGTTTAGAAAGTTATTATCAAGAAACAGGTAGGGCAGGAAGAGATGATGGAGAAGGATACTGTTTAGCTTTCTATGCCTACAAAGACATTGAAAAGTTAGAGAAATTTATGTCAAGCAAACCCATAGCTGAACAAGAAATTGGTCATGCATTACTTCAAGAAGTGGTTGGTTATGCAGAAACTTCTATGTCTAGAAGAAAATATCTGTTACACTATTTTGGTGAAGAATATGATGAGGTAAATGGTGCCGGTGCTGATATGGATGACAATACAAGAAATCCAAAGAAAAAATTTGAGGCTAAAGAAAATGTAGTTAAGTTATTATCAGTTGTTAGAGATACTAATGATAAATACAAACCTAAAGATATTGTTAATGCAATAATTGGAAAAGAAAATGCATTATTAAACTCTCACAAAACCAATTTAAAACCTTTTTTTGGTTGTGGGAAGGATAAAGATTTTTCTTATTGGATGGCTCTTCTTAGACAGGTACTAGTTGTGAATTTTATTCGAAAAGAGATTGAACAATATGGTGTTGTAAAACTCACTAAAATAGGTGAAAACTTTCTTTCCAGTCCTACTTCATTTATGATGACAGAAGATCATATTTATTCTCAAGAAGCTACTGAAGATATAATAACTAATGAAGCGAGTACTGGAGTTTCAGCCGATGAGAAACTTGTAAAGTTTCTGAAAGACTTAAGGAAAAAAGTTGCTGTCAAACATAGTGTTCCTCCATTTGCGGTATTCCAAGACCCATCCTTAGATGATATGGCTCTTAAATATCCTATCACTTTAGAAGAATTATCTAAGGTTCATGGAGTAGGAGAGGGTAAAGCAAGAAAATTTGGAAAAGATTTTATCAGCTTAATTTCTAAATATGTTGAAGATAACGATGTGGTTAGACCAGACGATTTAATTGTTAAAAGTACAGGTGTTAATTCTGGATTAAAATTATACATTATCCAGAATACTGATAGAAAGTTGCCTCTTATAGACATTGCTCAATCAAAAGGTTTAGAGATGGAACAATTAATTAAAGAGATGGAGGTGATAATTTATTCTGGAACCAAATTGAATATTGATTATTCTTTAGATGATTTACTAGATGAAGATCAACAAGATGACATATATGAATATTTTATGGAAGCAGAGACGGACAATATAGAAGAAGCTTTAGAGGAGTTTGATGGAGAATATGATGAAGAGGAGCTTCGGTTAATGAGAATTAAATTCATAAATGAAGTTGCCAACTAAATTGTCATTATAGTCAACAAAATTCCAGAAGTTATAGCTAAAAACTTATGTAAATTAAAATTGTGGTTTTCTGAACTTTCAAACAAAATTATTGTTGAAATGTGTAAGAAAATACCAATAATTACTGCCGTAATTTCAGAGCTATAGAGTTCAAAAAAAATAATTTTATCAGATAGTAACACTCCAAAAGGACTCATTAAAGCAAATACTGATAAAAAAATTCCGATTGTTTTTTTTGAAAAGTTACTATTCACCAAAAATAGTGTTAAAATAATTGCAATAGGTATTTTATGGACAATTATGGCCCATAATAAATTATCTCCTGAATGGTAGATCGGTAACCCTTCAGTAAAGGCATGAATACATAAACTTAAAAATAATAACCTTGGAAAAGTTCTTCCATTTGAATGAACATGAATATGACCGTGTTCTGCTCCTTTTGAAAAAGATTCTAGTAGAGACTGTAAAATAACACCTCCAAGGATACAAATACCCATGACATTAGTATTTGATGCTTCATTATAGACTTCAGGTAATAAATGTAAAATAGCAACAGACAAGAGATAGGCACCACTAAAGGCTAGTAACAAACGAACAATTTTTTTTGAAGGTTTTAGAATTAAGACTACTAAAACACCCGCTAAGACTGAGGCTATTAATAATAAATAAATCATGACACTACAAAAATTAACCGTTTAGATGTGTTAGGGTTGAATTTAGATAAATGATAATCACCAAAAACGTGATGAATTCTTAATCCTGCTTCAGAAAAATAGGTCTCAAATTTTTTTAAATCTATATATTTAACTCTTTCCAGAAAAGCATGTTTAATTCCTTTATCATATAAAGATATATGTTTAAGGATGAACCCATTTTTAATTTCGCGTTGTATATTAAATGTGATATTATCAACAGTTTTTACCTCCTTTTTCACTAGATTATTTTTTACAGTTACAACATTCAAAAAATCAAGAATAAGAAGTCCATTTTTGTTTAAGCCTTTTTTTATATTTTCTAAAACTAATATATCATCTTCATCATTTTCAAAATATCCAAAACTTGTAAAAAGATTAAATACTGCATCATATTTCAATTCAAAAGGTTTTCGCATGTCTTTTAATTTAAAATCTAATGTGCTGTTTTCATGTATTTTTGCAGCCTTAATACTATTCTGGGATAAGTCTGCACCGGTTACTTTATATCCAAGAGAATTTAAATAGATTGAATGCCTACCTTTTCCACAGGGTAAATCTAGTAGATGAGAAGTTAATGGAATTTTTAAAAAATCAATAATATTTCTTATGAATAATTGAGCATCTATATCATTTCTATCCTTGTAGAGTGTATGATAATAGGAGGTGTTAAACCAATCTGTAAACCAATCTGATTTATTCATATCATGATAATCAATGCAAAAATAAACTTTTCTGTCAATAAAAAGTGTAATGCAATCAGAATATAGAGGAATTAACTTTTCTAATTTCTTATGTCAAAAAGAAGTATTAAAGTGTATTTTTGTAACCCAAACTTTTAAGTATGAATACCAATTTTAAAATAACTGCCACAACTCTAAAAGGTTTAGAAGGTGTTTTAGCCGATGAACTTAAGCAACTTGGTGCTCAAGATATAAAAAAAGGTATAAGAAGTGTTACATTTAGAGGTGATCAAGGATTTTTATATAAAGCTAATATAGCTTTAAGAACTGCCATTCGTATTTTAAAACCCATCAGAACCTGTAAAATTTATGATGAAGAAGATTTATATGAAGCCATTCAAAAAGTTAAATGGGAAAAATATTTAGATGTTGAGGGTACTTTTGCAATTGGAGCCGTTGTTAATTCAAAAAATTTCACAAGTAATTCTCATTATATTGCTTTAAAATCTAAAGATGCAGTTGCAGATTATTTTAGACATAAATACAGCAAAAGACCCAATGTAGATTTAGATTATCCCGATGTTAAAATTCATGTTCACATTCAGAAAGATTGGTGTACTATATCTTTAGATTCTTCAGGAGATTCATTACACAAACGAGGGTATAGAAGTGCCACTAATATTGCACCAATTAATGAAGTTTTAGCAGCTGGTTTGGTATTACTTTCGGGTTATTCAGGGGATGAAAACTTCATAGATCCTATGTGCGGTTCTGGAACCATACTTATAGAAGCTTGTATGATAGCTTGTAAAATACCTGCAAATATTAATAGAAAACAATTTGCATTTGAGCGTTGGAAAAATTATGATGAAGATCTTTATTTTACCATACAAGATGCACTTTTAAAAAAAATTACTAATTCTCATTTTAAAATTATGGGATTTGATAAAGCTCCTTCTGCTGTATCAAAAGCCAAACAAAATGTAATCAATGCCAATTTAGAGGAATTCATAGGCGTTCACCATGTCAATTTTTTCAATTCGACTAAAGAGGTTTTTGGGAATACTACTATTTTGTTTAACCCTCCTTATGGAGAGCGTTTAAATATAGACGTAAATGAGTTCTATAAAAAAGTTGGAGATACTTTAAAACACAATTATCCAAACTCAACAGCTTGGATGATTACTTCAGATATGCAAGCTTTAAAACATGTAGGATTAAGAACTTCTAAACGTATTGAATTAAAAAATGCAGATTTAGATTGTAAGTTTGTGAAATATGAATTGTATGAAGGAACTAGAAAAGCTTCTAAGTTAAAGCACTAAGTTCTTTACATATTGTCAATAAGATTCTTTTAAAGTCTCAACAGGTTTTAAATTGTTTTTTTAGCGAAATATTTCTTTAATTAAGTAGTTATTTTAACATTAATTTTATCCATTCCTCGGGGTTTTCTAGCATCAGAAAATGTCCTGTATTTTCTAGCCAATATAATGTGTTATTTGGAATTTCTTCCCCGAGTAATTCAGCAATAGCAGGAACAGCAATAGGATCATTTTTTGCCCAAATAATCTTTGTGGGTATTTGAGTTTCCTTTAATGCACCAACCCACCGATCCCAATGTATATATCGCTCATTGATATAGTGAGTTAACTTATGGATAATTTTTCTTCCACCATTTAACTCAATTAATTTCCACATTTCTTTAAGCTCACTAGTGGTTACTTTAGAGGTGTCAAAATAAATATTTTTCATATTTTTCTTGAAAATCGGAAAGGTGGTGAATAAAGCAATGTATTTCCCAATAAATTTATTTTTTAGAAGTTTTTGAATGGTTCTTAATTGAGATAATTCGATATGTATACTACCATTTGATAGGATTAATTGTTCGATTTCTATAGTTAATTCATTCGCATTGTGGCGAGCTAAAATCTCAGTAGCTACAGATGTACCATAGTCATGTGCAAATAAGTATATTTTTTTTAAACCTAACTGACGCCATAATTCTAAGGCAATATCTGCTTGTTTAACTAATGAATAGTTAACATCTTTTGGTTTATCAGAAAACCCAAAACCTAAGTGATCATGTAAAATTATTCTGTAGGTTTTAGATAATTCTGGTAATACTTTATAATAGTCGAATGAGGAAGTAGGATATCCATGAAGAACAACCATAGATTTTTGAGTATCATAATCTTCTTTATAACTAGTATCATGGGAATCAATTACAAAGATTTGATTGTTATTTACTGTGATAAATTTACCTTTAGATTTCCATTCATTACTTGTCATAAATCCATTTATTATTCTCATCACAATGTACTAAAAATTCAGTAGTTTTGAGGTAACCTCTTAGTGAAACATAAATGGAGGCAACAACCAAAATATGAATTCATTCCTTACGTATTATGTTTAAGGATTATAATTAATAAATTAAGTGTCAGGACATTTTATAGATGTTATTTTACCCATACCTATTCAGAAAACTTTTACGTATTCTGTAACACAATCTGAATATGAATTTCTAAAAAAAGGAATGCGAGTTGCTGTTTCTTTTGGAAAGACTAAGATGTATACTGGATTGGTTTTTAAATTGCACAAAACACAACCTGAACTATATGACGCCAAAGATATTCTTCAAATTTTAGATGATAGACCTATTGTTACAGAACATCAATTGAAACATTGGGAATGGGTTTCTAACTATTATATGTGTGGAATAGGAGAAGTTTATAGGGCTGCTTTACCCTCGGCTTTTTTATTAGAGAGTGAAACTGTTATTTTTAAAAATGAAACCTTTAAAAATAATGATACTTTAGATGATGAAGAATTTCTTATTTATGAGGCCTTACAACATCAGTCTCAACTAACCATTCATCAGGTGGCTGATATTCTCGGGAAGAAGAAAGTATTACCAATTATTAATGGGTTAATTCAAAAATCTGCTGTTTATATAAAAGAAGAAATTTACGAACAGTATAAGCCAAAATTAATTAAATATGTGCGGTTGCATTCCAATTACAGTAACAAAAATCACTTAGAAAATCTGTTATCTGAATTGTCAAGAGCAAAGAAGCAGAGAGATGTTATTTTATCTTTTTTTCAGTTAGAGAGTTCAAAAAAACCAATTAAACTTAAAGAATTACTAGCTTTTTCAGGTTCCTCGTCAGCTATAGTTAAAGCCCTTGTTGATAAAGGTATTCTTGAGTATTATTTTATACAAACAGATAGGGTAACCTATACAGGTGATAGAAATCAATTACAAAATCTTAATGAATTTCAGGATAAAGCATTAAAAGAAATCAAAGATTGTTTTGAAACTAATGATGTTACCTTATTTCATGGTGTTACCAGTTCAGGTAAAACAGAGGTGTACACAAAATTAATTCAGGATATTTTAGATGTTGGTAAGCAGGCTCTCTTTTTGTTGCCAGAAATAGCCTTAACTACCCAAATTATTGATAGACTGCAACACTATTTCGGAAATCAAATTTCAGTATTTCACTCTAAATATTCTATGAATGAACGTGTTGAAGTATGGAATAATGTATTGAAAAATAAATCAAAAGCACAAATCATTTTAGGAGCACGTTCTTCAATTTTTTTACCATTTAAAAACTTGGGATTAATAATTGTGGATGAAGAACATGAAGCCTCCTATAAACAATTTGAGCCCTCCCCAAGATACCATGCTCGAGACGCAGCTATAGTTTTGTCTCAATTACATCAATGTAAAATTTTATTGGGTTCTGCTACCCCTTCACTAGAGTCTTATTTTAATGCTACAGAGCAAAAATATGGATTAGTTGAATTAAAAAGACGTTATGGTGAGGTTCAATTACCATCCATTCAACTGGTTGATGTCAAAGAAAAACATCGTAAAAAAGAAATGAATGGCCATTTTTCTGATACTTTACTAAAACAAATTCAAGATGAATTAGATCAAAAAAAGCAAGTTATATTATTTCAGAATCGTCGAGGTTTTTCCCCAGTTGTAGAATGTAAAACTTGCGGCATATCACCTCAATGTCCTAATTGTGATGTAAGCCTGACTTTTCATAAGTATAGAAACGAATTAAAGTGTCATTATTGTAATTATCAAAGGGCTATGCCTAACAGTTGTGGTGCCTGTGGAAGTAATACATTAGATACTAAAGGATTTGGGACAGAACAAATTGAATTAGAATTGAAAGATTTATATCCAAAACACTCTGTAGGCCGAATGGATTTAGATACTACTAGAGGAAAATATGGATATCAAAAAATCATAGGAGCTTTTCAGTCTAGGGAAATAGATATTTTGGTAGGAACTCAAATGTTATCAAAAGGTTTAGATTTTGATAATGTTTCTTTAGTAGGAATTTTAAATGCAGACATGATGTTAAATTTTCCTGATTTCAGAGCACACGAACGTGCATTTCAATTGATGGTTCAAGTTTCAGGTAGGGCAGGACGTTCAAAACAACAGGGAAAAGTAATTATACAAACCTATAATCCTTACCATCAAATATTACAACAGGTGTCATCAACTGATTATTCAGCAATGTATAAAGAACAAATACAAGACCGATGGCAATATCATTATCCTCCTTATTACCGTTTGATTAAAATTACTTTAAAACATAAAAATTATCAAAAAGTTGATACTGCTGTTAAATGGTTGTCTATGGCATTACAAAATATTTTTGGTGAAAATGTTTTAGGGCCATCTTCTCCGGCGGTTTCAAGAATTAGAAATCAGTATATAAAAAATGTAATGATTAAGATTCCTCCCAAACAATCCATAGTAAAAACAAAGCGAGAAATATTTAAAATTAAAAATACTTTTCAAGCTGTGGCTGATTTTAGGCCCATTCGATTTATTATTGATGTAGATGCTTATTAATTTTTTTAGTTATAATTTTCTAACACCTAAATAAGCTCTAATTTTGTAAAAAATTATAAAACTTATCCCTATGATTATCGGTATTCCAAAAGAAATTAAAAACAATGAAAGTAGAGTAGGTATGACTCCTGCTGGTGTATTTGAACTCACAAAAAGAAATCATACAGTTTATATTCAGTCTAAAGCTGGTTTTGGTAGTGGTTTCTTTGACAATGATTACAAGGAGGTAGGAGCCATAATATTAGATACTATTGAAGAAATTTATGCAATTTCAGAGATGATAGTTAAGGTAAAGGAGCCTATCGAAGTTGAATATAAATTAGTGAAACCAAATCAAATCGTTTTCACTTATTTCCATTTTGCCTCAAGTAAGGCTTTAACAGAAGCTATGATCAAAAGTAAATCAGTATGTATTGCCTATGAAACAGTTGAAGATGAAGATGGTACATTACCCTTATTAACTCCAATGTCTGAAGTCGCTGGAAGAATGGCAATTCAACAAGGTGCAAAATATTTAGAAAAACCGGTAAAAGGAAGGGGAATATTATTAGGAGGTGTTCCAGGTGTGTCCCCTGGTAAAGTATTAATCCTTGGTGCGGGTGTTGTTGGTGTTCAAGCTGCAAAAATGGCAGCTGGATTAGGCGCTCACGTAACCATCATGGATGTTAATATGAAAAGGCTTAGATATGTAAATGATGTATTGCCTAGTCATGTTGTGACAGATTTCTCAAGTGAATATAGCATAAGGCAAAAAATAAAAAATCATGATTTGATAATTGGAGGTGTTTTATTAAAAGGAGCTAAGGCACCAAAACTTATAACACGAGAAATGTTAAAGGAAATGAGACCTGGAACCGTTTTAGTTGACGTAGCTGTTGATCAGGGTGGATGTATAGAAACAACCAAACCAACCACGCATGAAAATCCAACTTACATTATAGACGATGTTGTACACTATTGTGTAGCAAATATGCCTGGTGCCGTTCCCTACACATCAACTATAGCATTGACTAATGTTACATTATCTTATATTATTAAAATTGCAAATAATGGCTGGAAAAAAGCTTGTGAAAATGACAGATCACTTTCTAAAGGATTAAATATTGTTAATGGAACGATTGTATATAAGGAAATTGAAGAAGCTTTTTAATTTTTTAAATCACGAATACAAAGAAATTTATAATAAAAAAGTTGTGTTGATATAATAAAAAAAGTCACTATATTTGCAGCCTTAAAATAAACAATAAATAACTATTATGAATCATTACGAAACTGTTTTCATTTTGAATCCCGTTTTATCTGATACTCAGATAAAGGAAACAGTACAAAAGTTTGAGGACTATTTGGTTTCTAAAGGTGCCGAAATGATTTCCAA
>Ga0228639_1001259_pt1 | contig 10820 bp, 10 predicted proteins | sample 50DmetaG_FD_190532 | JGI IMG/M metagenome (GOLD analysis project Ga0228639, IMG submission 190532) | Seawater microbial communities from Monterey Bay, California, United States - 50D | ecosystem: Environmental > Aquatic > Marine > Coastal | place: USA: California | collected 2016-10-18
AGCAATATCAAACCGGACCACCGTTTCGCTTCTCCTGAAGAGCTGCATTTGTTCCTCGACGATGCCCATGCAAAGGAGCAAAATGTACTTCTGGACTATGTGGCCAACCACGTCCATGAATTGCACCCGGTGTACCAGAAACACCCAAATTGGGCCACCAACAAATACACGGAAGATGGAAGACTCAACACCCAACTTTGGGATGAGGAGCGCTTGACGACTTGGTTCGACACCTTTATGCCTACCCTTGAGCTTCGCAATGATACCGTTGCCGATCTCATGAGTGATAGCGCACTGGTTTGGATTACTGAATACGACTTCGACGGCTTCCGCCACGATGCGACCAAGCACATCCCGATGAATTTCACGCGTTTGCTCACAGCGAAAATTCGTGCTGCAAGCGATGACCATGTGTACCAGATTGGGGAAACCTATGGCTCGGATGAGCTCATTGCCAGCTATGTCGGTAGTGGTAAAGTCGATGCCCAGTTCAACTTTAACCTCTACGATGCAGCATTCGAAGCCTTCACACAAGAAGGTGCAACGTTTGACCGCCTGCGCAAGGCATTGGAAAGCAGCCTTACCTACTACGGCCACCACCATTTGATGGGGAATATCTCAGGCAATCAGGACAAGCCACGCTTCTCCTCCATGGCCTCGGGACACCTCAGCATGAGCGAAGACAGCAAGCTTGCCGGTTGGACACGCGAAATCCCGGAACCTACTGAGCGTGGGTATAGAAAAATGGCGGCAATGCACGCCTTCAACATTGCGGTTCCTGGTATTCCCATTCTCTACTATGGCGACGAGATTGCCCTTCACGGAGGAAACGACCCGGACAACAGAAAGATGATGCCGTTCGACTTTTCACCTCGTCAGCAGCAGCTCTTTGATCGCATTGCACGACTCAATGAAAATCGGACCAACATTATGGCCTTGAACTACGGTTCTACAACAGTGCATCAACCCGAGCCGCACCTGCTCATCATTGTTCGCAAGTACATGGAACAGGAGGTACGCTTCTTCTTTAACAACAGTAATGAAGACCGCTACCTAGAAGATTGGGACATTACTGTTCCTGCAGACGGCGAAATCTACCAAACCCGCAATTGCGGCCAATTCAACCAAGACTAATCCATTTACCATGAAAAGAACAATACTTATTGCCTTAGCTGCTGCAACAACAATGATTACGTGTCAGCCAGCTGCGCCCGTCGCCCCTTTAGCTGTATACGACGGCCCTAAACGCCCAGAATGGGCGGCTAGCGACAATATCTATGAAGTAAACGTCAGGCAATACACAGAGGAAGGCACATTAAAAGCCTTCCAATCTCACCTTCCTCGCTTAGCAGAGATGGGCGTAGATATTTTGTGGTTCATGCCTATTCAACCTATCGGTTTAGAAAACCGCAAAGGCGAGCTCGGCTCTTACTACAGTATCTCAGACTATACAGCAGTAAATCCGAATTTTGGAACCTTAGAAGACTTTCAATCCATCGTAAACCAGGCTCATGAACTTGGCATGAAAGTCATCCTTGACTGGGTCGCTAACCATACTTCATTTGATCATGTATGGGTAGCCGAGCATCCTGAATTCTATACCAAAGATGTGGACGGGAACTTTCCGATTGTTGCTGTCGACAACGATGGAAACCCAACAGATTGGACCGATGTTGCCGATTTAAACTATGATGCACCGGGAATGCGTGAGGCTATGATTGCAGACATGGATTGGTGGGTTAAAAACACGGATATTGACGGATTCCGTTGCGACGTAGCTGGTTTTGTTCCTACTGATTTCTGGAACACAGCAATTACCACATTACGTGCCACTAACGGACCACTATTCATGCTGGCAGAATGGGAAGACCCTGCGCTCATTGAAGCCGGATTCAATGCCGTTTATGGCTGGGAATTTCATCACATCATGAACGAAATAGCCCGAGGTCATAAAAACGTAAGCGCTATCGCGGAGTATGCTGCTAAAGGCGATACCCTATGGCCTTCGGAGACCATGAAAATGTACTTCAACACCAACCATGATGAAAATAGCTGGAACGGCACAGTTGAAGAGCGTATGGGTGATTTAGGTAATGCCATGTACGTCTTGGCCGCTATGATGCAGCGCAGCTTCCCGTTAATCTATTCCGGCCAGGAAGCAGGATTGAATCACCGATTCCCTTTCTTTACTAAAGACACTGTTGGATTAGACTGGTCAACGCCTCATGGTCAGGCAGATTTCTTTTCGCAAATGTTAGCATTGAAACATAAACATCAAGCGTTATTCAATGGCGAGCTTGGCTATGACATGAGCTTGGACACAGACACCGCAACGAATAGCATAATGATTGTGCGGGGCGAAGAAGGCGAAGAGGATCAAGCGGCCGCTATCTTCGAATTCGGCGAAGTTTCGAGTCCGTTCGACGTGCCAGAAAATATGGACCTCGTCATTGACGTTACAGGCGCACAAGTTTGGGTTTCAAAATTGGACTAATTCCGTTGTACCTTTAAGCGTCGAAAGAACTACTGCATGTACAAGATCACAGGAAAAAACACTTTTGAAGTAGCGCCAGATAGCAACCCGGCAGAAGGGTTATTGGACGGCACCTACTACAACCTGGACATTGAAAAGATAGACGGACGCACTTGGCATATTTTAAAGGACCATAAATCCTACTACGTGCAATGGGTGGAGCGCAGCGAAGATGGCAAGACCTTCTCTTTGAAAATCAATGACCAATTACTCGAGCTAAACGCTAAAGATCATTACGATCTACTGCTCGAGCAAATGGGAATGTCCGCAGCAAATACCGCAAAAGCATCTAAGCTCAAAGCGCCTATGCCAGGTAAAGTCCTTGAGGTTATGGTTCAGCCCGGTCAAACAGTGGCCAAAGGCGAGGGACTACTCATCCTGGAAGCCATGAAGATGGAGAATATGCTCAAAGCAGAAGAAGAAGGAATTATTAAATCCGTGAACGTTTCGGTGGGTGATGCTGTTGAAAAGAATAATGTACTTATTGACTTTGAATAACATGAAAAAGACACTCCTACTATCAGCGCTCGGCGCAATCGCATTTAGCTGCAGCCAGCCTACTGAAGCGCCAGCAGAAAACCACGAAGGCCACGACCACAACCACGAGAGCATGGCTCCAGAGGAAATGGACGAAGCTACCGGCAGCGTATTCTTTGCCAACCTTGAAAACGGCGATACCGTAAGCAATCCTGTTTACGTTGAGTTTGAGGTAGAAGGCATGGATGTTCGCCCAGCGGGTGAGATTGTAGAGGGCACAGGCCACCACCACCTATTGATTGGCAATGCTTTCCTCGCAAAAGGCGAAGTAGTTCCTGCAGATAGTGTAAATATCCACTACGGCGGCGGTCAAACTTCAGATACTGTGACCCTTCCTATGGGCGAAGTTCGTTTGGGCATGCAATTCGCCAACGGCGTACACGCTTCTTACGGCCGCGACATGAGCGCCTCCATCAAGGTGTTTGTGAAGTAGTTCTCAAACTGATATTACATTTAAAAGCCACCCCGAAGGGTGGCTTTTTTTGTACGATAACTTTTCGCCTCGCGTTAAGTCTTCATGGAAGCATTTATCACCGACCTCTTTATGAAATGCGTCTACATCCTCCAAGTGATGGGCGGCGCACCGGGCGAATACGGCTACGGCTACTACCTCGCCAATATTCTCGTTTTTGTGGTGCTCCAACCGGGGCTTATCCTCCTCTTTTTCTTGCTTTGGAGAAGAGAGAGAAGGTTGAGAAAAACTATTTGATTGTATAAGCCAAACCTACACCCAACACCGAACGGCGTTGCCAAGCATCTATTTGGTCGATGTCCCGAATGAGTTGGATATGAGCATTGACAGAAAAAGCCTCTTTAATCTTATAAAGAGCAATGATGTCAAGCATAAAATCGGTCGCTGAAAGTGCACCCCAATAGTTGTAGAAAATGTCAGACTTCGCAGTGATTGAAAATGCATCGCTGAGCTGTTGGTTGTAGTTCAAGGTAATCTTAGCACCTGCTTCCAATCGCCAAGTAGCACCAGTATCTACTCCAAAAGCGGCTTTATCCCTCAAATCAGCATCTAAAACCGTAGTGCTTTTTCCCGCCATTGGGGAAAGAAACAGCTGCCAATGGTCGAACGAGTTGTTCCCTACACCAAAGGAGAATTGCCCGTAAATGGGTGCACCAAAATTCGATACGGGAATAAGTGTAGTATCCCCCTTCGCGTAACCTGGGGCCAATTGCGTCTTTACATTAAACTGACTCGAAAGGTTCCACTCCGTCACCTTCGGCGAACCTGTCAATGTTGTGGTAAATTCTAATCGGTCCGCATTCTTGGTGAGTGTCCCGGCCTGTCTGCTCAATCCGTAGTTCCCCTCAAGTAGATGCACGGTGGTAAAACTAGGGCCCTTTTTCACCCAATTTTCGCGAATTAGAAAACTAATGTTCGAGCTGTTCTCCCCACCCGCATTCCAGTTATCTAATTCCGTAAAAGCACCCGAGACGCTATAAATTGCGTTACGACTGAACACTTTTGTGGTATCTGTAGACTTCGCGACGAATGGTGAAACAACAATCAATAGTATTAGTATGGTCTTTTTCATTTCTCAAACAAGTAGCTGCTTTAATCAAAGTTAATCACCCGTTTTTTCTTTCCATTACTTGCCGCATATGGTTGCTTTATTTTGTGTAATTCAGTAGAAACCCCCTTTTTCAAAAATAGCTGCGTTAATGCAGATTCCGCCGCCTCATAAGATTCCTCCGCCCCGAGTATCCATAAAAAGATGTCTTGATTTCTTTTGATTATTTGATAATCGCTAATTTTTGGGTTCGAAAAAGCGACAGTACGTCTTAAAAAGTCGGGGAAAATAGTAATTGTTTCTTCACTTGTTTCCCATTTAAAAACATCGTCCATTCTCCCGTCTATAGAGCCTATTACCTCAGATTTAAGAGCACAACTGCACTCTCCCTTTGTAATCACATCATTCATGGCGTACCTTACAATTGGTTGTGTTGTTCGTTTCAAGTCTGTTATTCTTGGTATGTACTGATCTTCGTTAAGCCACTCTTTCTCAACCAGTATAAAATCACTATTCCAGTGCAGATTGCCTTTCGAACAGGTATGTGCTAAGAACCCCTCGGTGCATTGATAGACTTGGTCAACTTTAATTCCCGCCCAGGTTGAAATTATTTGCTCATCCTTAGGTGTAAGGACTTCAGCAACGCTTATGATTTTTTCTATACTCCAAGGAATATAATCCCGCTCTGATTGTATGATAAGTTCTATAATCACGCTTGGCTGAGCAACAATGATGCTGGGTTTTAGGCGCAACAACTCCTCCCAATGCGTTTCCATGGGCTGGAAAATATTAAAATACTGAAATGCTAATAGATTACTTCGAACACTCTCATAGAGCTCGCTATTTGCCCTTAAGAAAAATGCGACTTTCCTTTGCTTAAGAGAAACGCCTATTACACGTACTAATACTGCTGCGACCCATGCCGCTCGCTCGCTTTCACTAACTAAAAAAATTCCTCTATTACCCGAGGTGCCACTGCTTAGACCAACGGTTACACTGTCTATCATAGAGTCCTTTCGATGTCCACGCTCCGCCTCAATGCCAACTTGGAAAGCTTCATCAGAACCGATTCCTAGAACATTAATCTTTTGAAAGTTATCCATGAGCAGCTTCTTGTTGCCCAACGGTAAGTCATCAAAATCCTCATACTTCGAATAAAACTCGCTCTTTGGCAGCGTGTTCTTAATGAAATTCCTCCTTCTAATGCGTCTTATCATTCTAAAACCATGTTTAGAACGTATTAACCTAGCAGTTAATACTTCGAAGAAAAGGGCAACTATTATTTTAAGCTTAAAGCTCAACTGAATCTGGATTTAATTCCATCAATGTAGAAAAACAATGACAGGGAATTACCGATGTAGAAGGGTGTTGGTTGTGATAACGATGTACCCTTTCAAGACTCTTTTTAAAATCCGACCAACTTGAAAAAAATAATTTGACAATTGGCGATGGTAATTTCATCTCAATATAATTTTCCTTTACCCAAGCAGCATCCGCTATTAAAAGTACTTCACCCGAATTGGTTTGAATTCTTGCTCCGATTTGACCAGATGCATGACCAGGGAGTTCGCTAATCATAAAAGACTCGTCATTAAATAAGTCATACTCCCTTTTTAAAATCTCATGGTGCTTGACAGCAGTTGCATTTTCAAAATCAATCAATTCAAGCCTTTCCTCGAAATCAGCAGGCAACAAGGAAGGTATAAATCCTCTTTTAACAGCCCAAAATCCGCTTTTTGACCGGATTGAAAGCCATGCCTTAGAATCACAAACAAATTTAGCATTTGGGAAATCAACAAGGCCCGCAATATGATCCGCATGAAAATGCGAAATAACCACAATCGATACATCTTCTGCCCTATAGCCTAGCGCTTCGAGTCTACTTTTTGCATTTTCCTCAGGTGAATGAAACACTGGAGTTATTTTGGCATATATGGAATACGGAAAAGTTTTAGTTTGCTCATAGAACTGATCATGATATCCCACATCAAATAATACGAGGCCGTGATTTGGATGGACTAAAATTCCAATGGTGGCATAAAACCGAATCTTCTCACGTTTTTCACCTTGAAGAACCTCAGCTCTATTGGATGTGCAGTACCCAGTGTGCGTAAAATGTAGCTTCCAAGTCATGATTCTTTGGATTTATACCAATTAATGAATTCTTCAATGGATTCATCGGTTGATAATACAGGGGTATAATTCAAACGTGTTTTAGCCTTTGTAATGTCAAAGGTCATTGAACATGATAGCGTTGCTACTGAATATCTCAATAATGCAGGTTCTTTGCCTTTTGTAAGACGAGACAAGCTTTCTAGGACGAACGCTATTATATACGCCGCCCTTTTTGAAATCCTGCCTTTAACTGCATCAAATCCCAATTCAGTAAGGACTTTGTTAATAGTAGTCCAAAGCTTAATGGGCTCGTCATTAGTGATGTTATAATCTTGATTCAACGCGCTTTTGTCTCCTACTTCAAGAGCGCAATAGATTGCATGTGCCACATTTATAACACCGGTTATGTCGCAAACATTTGAGCCGCTACCCATTATTTTTAATTTCCCCTCCAAATGAGCGCGAATCAATCTTGGAAATATTATCGTATCTCCTCTTCCGACCAGTGCTCTTGGCCTCAGAATAATGTGCGATAATCCAGAGGAGCGCAGCGTTTTTTCCGCATGTTGTTTACTCCATGAATATGCGTTTACTGGCGGGAAAAGCGCTGTTTCTTCAGTAATACCGTACCGGTCCTTGTGGTTTACATAAATCGAAGGAGTCGATATGTATATGAATCGATTCACTTTCGCTTTCAACGAAGCGTCAATCAACTTTTCTTGAGTAGTAAGATTTGCTGTTCTAAAGGTACTTTTCTGTCCCCAAGGGGCGCTTAAACTTGCGCAATTAACGACGGCAAAAATTGGAGTTTTAAAAAGGCTTTGAACATAATTAGTGTCCGTTAAGTCTCCAAAAAAATACTGAACGCGATCTGAAATGATCATTCTTTCATCACGTCTTGTGCGTGCGGCAGCAATTATGTGAAAATCACTTTGTTCGACTAAGTACTCTATCGTTCTGAAGCCAAGAAAACCGGATGCCCCAGTTATAAGTATCCGCCTCATGTCGGTTTATCGTTGAACTTTAATATTATTCCTCCAATCCCGAAACCCGCTGAGGTACCGGCTAACATACAAGTCTGTCCTTGCGTAATTTTACCTGAGCTCAATAACATGGAAAATGTCATTGGTATGGAGGCGGCAATACAGTTGCCATAGTCTTCTAATGTGCTTTCGACATTAACCCCGTGTTTTATGAGCGGAAAACAGCTTTCAAAAATTAAAAGTCCCGATTTAGACGCCTGGTGAGGAATGCAATGATCGAGATCTTGAGGCTCAATTGCAACAGCAGAAAATAGTTCTTGCATAAAAACAGGGATCTTTGTTTTAGCAAGTCTTAACAGTTTCTTTCCGTTCATTTTGAACGAATGAGTTTCAGGAGTAAAGGGGTAAAGGCTTGGAGGTTTTTTATTTCCTGAACCCTCAATAATAGTATCATAAATCCCAGAACTATAGTTTCTTAAAAGGACATTCATAATGTTCACTTCATTGCCTTTTGAAAGAATAAAGGCTGCGGCTGCGTCTCCAAATAACGAATACGTTTCCCTATTCTCTGGATTCAGTCCATTTGAAGATACTTCTGCTGAAATCAATAAAACGTTAGTCGCTTTCGACAGCGCTAGCTTTTCGACCGCTATTTCTAAGCCTGTAATGAAGCTTAAACATGTGGTGTCCACATCAATACAAGGAATATGAAACTTACTCTCGCTGTCCAACTTTGATTTTATAACACTTGCCTGGTTAGGCAATGTATAATCATAAGTCGCCCCAGCAAAAATCACTAAATCAATCTCTCGTATTGATACTCCGGCCATCTCCATCGCCTTTAAAGCAGCATCCGTTCCTAATTCACCATTAGATTCTGGATGATCTACCCAGTGTCTTTTTTTGACACCAGAATAACGTTGCGACCATCCTTGTGGCCATTTCAGATCGCGCTCTATTTGCGAACTTTCAACAGGTTTAGGCACTGTCCAAGCATGACCGAGAATATTAAAAGAAAGACTCATTTATGGTTATTAAAATTAATTTTTCACTGATTGCCAATGTTCTAGAAACGAAGACTCACTTCTTTCACAGGAATATCTTCTAGCGTACTGAGAAACTCTTGTGCTACTTTGTTTTTATCTGTCTTCTTAAAGGCTATTGACTCTATTTTATGTTTTAGATTAATCTCATTAAATACGGCATGCTCTAGCCTAAAACCAAGTGCTCTGCAGCTCATAGCGAAGTTGATCAGCCTGTCTTCATTTGAAATTAAAGCGAAGCCAACGATCCCTAGCTGGCCGTATTGTGTTTCACAGTCCCAAGTGAAGACCTTGTATTTTATCAGTTCTGTTGCGTTTAGCGCTTTTTTATTTAAGTTAAATTGATTTGTCTTCGAGCTAAGTTCAATCACCCTTTCAACGTGAGCTGGATTGTTCTCAAAAAGATTATAGCGAAAATCAATTTTTAAGTTCTGTTCTTTCAGTTTGGAGGCTGGACTTAATTTTTGCTTATAGTGATTTCTTCTTTCCTCGTTGAAACTTGCATTGCCAAACAAGTAAAGGCCTTTTGATTTCAAATCGCGTACAAAATGCTGGAAATTATTTTTAAATAATTGGCTGTTAAGTAGAGGTAAATATTCTTCTATTGATCCTATTTCAATAGGGTTGTCGTCGACTAGAAGGGAATCCTCTGCAGCGATTCCTATTCGGATAATCATCTGATTTATTCTCTCGTGTTTAACGCCCCAGCCGCTATCAACATGAGTGACCCATTGATGCCAGTTTCTATCAATACATTCTAAGGCCTCAATAATACTAGAATGATCGTTTTTTGAAACAATAATTACTTGAGCCCCGTAACTAGCTTGTTTCTTCAGAAACATTTTCAAAGAATGAAAGCTTCCGGAAGATGGCTTTTGGTATTCTTCAACTATTGATTCCTTATCTTCTTCCCAAACCCCTGGGATTAGGGTGTTGTCTAGATCTACAAAATAGCACTTTAAAGCCCCTCGCATTTTATAGCGAATAAAGCTCTTTATCTCAATAGCTATTTTTTCAATGCCTACCTTACTCAAGGGCATTTGCGCATAATATCCAAACGAGAAATCATAATGCGAGATATCTGAGAGTATAGCATTGCTTTGAAGGTCCGATAAAAGCAATACGCTGTTCGAATGATCGTATTCATCTACAAGTCGTCTTATTTCTGTCGATGAACTCCTTGAATAGTTTTTGTAGAGATCGGAAAAGACAAAAACCACGATAGCGTTTTCAACTGAAGGAAAATCATACGACTCACTGTAGTAATATTTAGCTTGGACTTCTCGTGCTAAATGAGGCTCAACATACAAATCAGAAAAAACATAAATTTCCATTAAGCTTGAAGAGGAATAGGTTTAACTTAAAGTTAGTGATTATTTACATTCACCTACTCAAATTTATGTTTTACCTTGAGTTTCGTTATGTCTGACAGGCGCTCTTTAAACTTCAATGAACAATTATATTTCGTTAACTCCGTTTTTAAACATCGTGATGCGATACAGGTGCTCGTTAAGTTCGTTTCCAGCAGTCATCTAGGTGGCGTAGCCGCATTAAAAGAAGGTATTGCACTAGTTTCGAATACGCATAAAATCCACTCGAGAAGAATCCGTGGATCAAAGCTTTATTTAAGCAAAAACAGTGACATCCATATTAAAGTCCACAACCGGGATACGGAGCCTGCTCCAAGGGATCCTTTATTCAACGAGCCTGTTAAAGACTCAGGGACATTAATAGAGCACCACATAGTTGTCACCAAAACAAATTTATTTTTGCTTGTGAAGAGCCACCATGTTTTAATGGACGGTGCCGCGTATGTCCAATACCTAAAAGATATTTTTAAGGCCATTCGCGGAATACCATTAACTGCTGATCAGCGTCTCTACTCTGAGGAAGATGCTTTACCGACGATTTTTACAAAAAGTAACGGAATACAAGGGCCTAGAATCTCTAAAGTTAAAGGGGAGTGGCGCTCAAAACGACCCCCAAAAATTCTAACTCATGATAAAGCTATTGGCAATGTTTGTGCTGTATTAGCACTATCGGCATCAAAAGCAATGGGTAGAAAAGGCAACTTTTTCATCCCCTTTGA
>Ga0228639_1001282_pt1 | contig 10732 bp, 10 predicted proteins | sample 50DmetaG_FD_190532 | JGI IMG/M metagenome (GOLD analysis project Ga0228639, IMG submission 190532) | Seawater microbial communities from Monterey Bay, California, United States - 50D | ecosystem: Environmental > Aquatic > Marine > Coastal | place: USA: California | collected 2016-10-18
ATGAACGGATTTTTAGGAAATCCTATGGGAACAATAAATAGAAATGATGGTGGTTTATCAAATAGTGTTTGGTACCTGAAGTCTCAATGGGTTAGTGGAGTAAATGATGAAAATGACAATGATTCTCTTAATATTAATATTCAAATCAAATCATTTAATTTTTCGCAAACAAATGGCTTATACGTACATACTGAAACTTCAGTATTGAATGACCTAACAGGAAATTATCATTTAGTATTATATTTAATTAGAAATGATGTTATTTCACCTCAAAAATTTGATCAAGGGATAATTGACACTAATTACCACCACCACGCCATACTATCAGACAATATAAATGGAACTTGGGGAACACAAATAATAAATGGATCTGTGTTAAAAGACTCCGTTATATATAATGATTTTTCATATCAACTACCTGATCCGGCTATTGACCTATCCTATAATGTAGAGAATTTATCTATAATTGGTTATGTTCTAAACAGAGATAATATGAGAATATTGCAAGTTGTTAAAGAAGAACTTGAATAGGTTATTTAACTCAGACCTCTCATAATTCCTTTAGTAGAATTTCTGATAAATTCTAATATCACTTCTTTTTCATCTGAAATTGGAATTTCTAAATCTGCCACTCTTAAAGCGGTAGTCATATTACTATTCTGAACGTAGATAACTCTATAAATATCTTCAATATTTATAATCTGTTGATCATTAAAGCCTCTTCGTCTTAACCCAATTGTATTTACACCAATATAGGAAAGCGGTTCTCTTGCTGCCTTAACGTATGGAGGAACATTCTTTCTAACCAACGATCCCCCAGCAATAAAGGCGTGTTGGCCAATGTGTACAAACTGTTGAATTGCAGCAGTACCTTCAATTATAACCCAGTCCCCAACTATTACATGACCAGCTAATTGTACTAAATTCGCAATGACTACATTGTTTCCAATAATACAGTCGTGGGCCACATGAACATAAGACATAAGCAAGCAATTGCTACCAATTTTTGTAGTTTTTTTATCTAAAGTACCTTTGTGAATAGTAACGTATTCTCTTATAGTTGTATTGTCACCAATCTCAGTAATTGCATACTCTCCATTATATTTTAAGTCTTGAGACTCTGCTGAAATAATAGCTCCAGGAAAGATTTTACAATTATTCCCTATCCTAGCGCCATTCATAATTACTGAATTCGAAGCAATCCAGCAATTATCACCAATTACTACATCTTCATATATGGTAGCAAAAGGTTCAATGGTGACGTTTTTACCAATTTTAGCTTTGGGATGAACGTTTGTTAGATTATTATTCATTTTATTTTTTTAAATACCAAAAATTATTTTTTTTCTTCTCTATCTTTTACTACTGAAGCAAGCATTTCAGCTTCAATACAAACCTCACCATTAACATATCCCTTTCCTCTCATGTGAACAAGACCTCTTCTTATTGGAGTAATTAAATTCAATTCAAAAACTAACGTGTCTCCAGGAATTACTTTTTTCTTAAATTTTACATTGTCAATTTTCATAAAATAGGTAGAATATAAATGTGGATCTTCTACCTTACTTAGTGAAAAAATTCCACCTGCTTGAGCCATTGCTTCAATTTGAAGAACACCTGGCATAACAGGGTTACTTGGAAAATGTCCCATGAAATAATTTTCATTCATCGTTACATTCTTCACTCCTATTATTCCATTTTCATTGATTTCCATAACTTTATCAATCAGTAAAAAGGGATATCTGTGAGGAAGCATTTTTTCAATATCAACTATATCATAAAGTGGCTTTTTAGTTAAGTCAAAATATCTAGGTTCCTTTTCTTGTTCTTTCATGGCTTTTTTTAAGATTTTAGCAAATGAGGTATTTAATTTATGTCCTGGTTTTTTGGTGATTATGTGACCGACAATAGGCATTCCAATTAACGCAAGATCACCGATTACATCAAGTAATTTATGTCGAGCTGGTTCGTTATGAAACTGTAGTTCACAATTATTTAAAATATTTCCATTTACTTTAATATCAGTAGCATCCTTGCCTAAAAGATGAGCTAAATTTCTAATTTCTTCATCCTTTATATCACTTCTATCAACTAAAACAATTGCATTATGTAAATCTCCTCCTTTTATAAGATTTGCTTGAGAAAGTTTCTCTAACTCTGTTAATAAAACAAATGTTTTACAATTAGCTATCTCTTTTGAGTAATTATCTAAGTTTCTAATTTCAGCATATTGAGTCCCTAAAACTGGATTTTCATAGTCTAAAAGTACAGAAAGAATAAAATTATTTGCTGGAACAAATAAAATTTCAGAACCTGTTTCCTTGTCAACGTAATGGATAGGTTTATTTAACTTAACATAGTTTAGAGGTGCCGTTTGATTCTTTAAACCTACTTTTTGAATTTCTTCCACAAAAAACCGAGAACTCCCATCTAAAATAGGGATTTCAGGATTATTTATTTTTACTAAAACATTATTGACGCCCATAGCATAAAGAGCAGACATAATATGTTCAACAGTAATTATTTTTATTCCATCTTTCTCTAAAGTAGTACTTCTTTGAGTTTCATTTACCAAGTCAATCGAAGCTGGAATAATTGGCGAGTTCTCAAGGTCTATTCGTTGAAATTTTATTCCGAAATTTTCTTTCGCCGGTTCTAAAGTCATTTTAACTTTATTTCCAGTGTGAAGTCCAACGCCCTCAAAATCGATAGAATTTCTTAATGTTTTTTGATTACTCATTAATTAACTTTTTTTAAGTTCTGACTGTATCGCTTCAATTTCTTTCTTTAGTCCTGGGAAATTCTTAAATAAAACAAAACTTCTTTTAAATTGATTAGAAGAAAAAGCTGGAGTGCCTTGTAAAACAGTATTTTCTTTTACAACAGATTTAGAGATACCACTTTGAGCCGCAATTTTAGTTCCTTTTGAAATTTTCAAGTGACCACCAATCCCCACTTGTCCACCGATCATTACATCAGTATCAATTTTCGTAGACCCTGCAACCCCAGTTTGAGCAGCAATTACTGTGTTTTCACCAACTTCTACGTTATGTCCAATTTGTACAAGATTGTCAATTTTAACTCCTTTATTTATAACGGTAGAACCAATAGTAGCACGATCAATAGTAGTATTAGCACCAATTTCAACATGGTCTTTTATAATGACATTACCAATTTGGGACACTTTTTTATATTCATTTTCGGTATTTGGAGCAAAACCAAATCCATCTGATCCAATAACTGCATTAGAATGAATTATACAATTTTCACCTAAAATGGTGTTTTGATATATTTTAACACCAGGGTTCAAAACAGAATTTTCACCAATTGTTGAAGCTTTACCAATGTGGCAGTGGGAATGAATCTGTGCATTATCTCCTATAACAACACCTTCGGAAATGTAAGAAAAAGCTCCAATATAAACAGCTTTACCAATTTTTGCAGAATCATGAATAAATACTGGGGACTCAATTCCAGTAGGCTTTGATCCCATATTTTCATAAAAGTTGAGCAACTTCGCTAAACTTTCATAAGCATTTTCTACTTTGATTAAGGTGAGTGTTTTTGGCAAAGGTTTTGAAGGAATAAAATCGTTATTAACAAGAACAACGCTTGCTTTTGTTTGATAAATATAAGTCTCGTATTTGGGATTAGCCAAAAAGGACAAGGAATGGAACTCAGCATTTTCAATTTTTGAAAATTTATTTACTAAAATTTCATTATCACCTTCAACTTTTCCATTGATTAATTCTGCTATTTGCTGAGATGTGAATTCCATTAAAATTAAAAATAATAAATATGATTAAAAGATACTATAAATTAGAAGTTTGGTGCAAATAAATAGTATTTTTTAACAGGTTTAGACAATGCACTTATATTTAAATTGTCAGAAGCCAAAGTAATGTCTTTTATAAGTCCATTATTGAACAGGATTTTAATTTTATCTTTTCTTGGATCGTATGCATTATTGGTCATTTCTTTTTGAAATACAAAATAATTTATCTCTTCAGCAGTAATACCAAGATTTTTTTGGTGGGATAATTTAATTTTTTCAAGCTTTTCAGAAGAGAACTTTTTAGAGCTTATTTGAACCTTTAAGAGATTTCTATTAATCAACATATTACTTAACTTTGAAATGACTTTATCCTTGCTCTCAGCCCATACTTTAATACAAGTAAAAACATCAAAATCATCTAATTTTGAAAAATATTTTAAGAAATCAAAGTCTTGATAATTCTCTTTTGTGATTTTTTTTTCTAAAAAATATAACATATTTGGGACCATAAATAATTTTTTATCCTCGTTATAAATCTCCCTAGCTCGTTCTAAAATTTTAGCTAATAAAAATTCAGCAGATAAAACTGTTTTATGTAAATACACTTGCCAATACATGAGTCTTCGAGCAACAATAAATTTCTCAATAGAATAAATTCCTTTCTCTCTAACAACAAGTTCATCGTTTGCTACAGCAAACATTTTAATTATTCTTTCATTGCTAACTACACCCTCAGAAACACCGGTGAAAAAACTATCTCTTTTTAAATAGTCTAACCTGTCCATATCCAACTGTGAAGAAACTAAATCATGCAAAAATCCTTTTGAATATTTGTCCTGAAAAATTTCTAGGGCTAAATCAAGAGCTCCGTCAAACTCTTTATTTAAAGAATTCATGAATTCAATGGAAATATCCTCATGAGAAACACCTTTTATAAAACTGTTTTCTAAAGCATGTGAAAAAGGACCGTGTCCAATATCGTGTAGTAATATGGCAAGAATGACAGCTTCTTCTTCTTCTTTATTAATTGCAACCTCGTTTTGTTTTAATGTCTGAATAGCCTGACTCATTAAGTGAGATGCCCCTATTGCATGATGAAATCTAGTATGATGAGCACCCGGATAAACTAAATAAGTTAATCCCAGTTGTTTTATCCTTGATAATCTTTGAAAGAATGGATGATCAACAATATTCAATAAAATTCCTTTATTTAGTGTAATAAATCCGTAAACTGGATCGTTTAATATTTTACTTATTGAATTTCTTTTCATATTGAATCTTTAAGTTTAAGCAAATCTAATTAAATCAATAACAGTGGCAAGAATACTTTGGGCAGACGATGAAATAGACAGTTTAAAACCTCACATTATTTTCTTAGAAAAGAAAAATCATGAAGTTTTTGCTGTTAACTCAGGAAATGAAGCAGTTCAAGAATTTAAAGAAAATTCTTTTGACATTGTATTTCTAGATGAAAATATGCCTGGAATGAGTGGGCTAAAAGCGTTAGAAGAAATTAAAACTATACACCCTACCATTCCTATAATAATGATTACGAAAAGTGAGGAGGAAATGATTATGGAAGAAGCCATCGGCAAGCAAATATCTGACTATCTCATTAAGCCTGTGAATCCCAACCAAATATTAATGGCGATTAAAAAACAACTAGATAGTAAAAGACTTATAAGCGAAACCAATACTGTTTCCTATCAGCAAAACTTTAGAGAAATTAGTAATGATTTAAATAGATCTATGGATTTAACAGAATGGATAGAGCTATTTAAAAAATTAAACTATTGGGAACTACAATTAGAGACGTCAGATGAAAATATGTCTGAAATATTTAATACGCAAAAAGAAGAAGCAAACCAATTATTTAGTAAATATATAGATCGTAATTATTTAGATTTACTAGGAGAGAAAGAAATAATATTGAGCAATAATCTTTTAGAAAAAAAATTATTTCCCAAGCTTAAGGAAGAGAATTATTTTCTTTTAGTAATTGACAATCTTAGACTTGATCAATGGTTGATCATCAAACCGGTTATTGAGGAATTGTTTACTGTTAATGAAGAAGATGTTTATTGCAGTATTTTACCAACTACAACACAGTACTCTCGAAATTCATTATTTGCTGGACTAATGCCATTAGAAATTAAAAAAAGATTTGGTCAAAAATGGGTTGACGAAGAATCTGATGAGGGTAAAAACCTACACGAAGAGTTCCTGTTAAATGAAAACCTTAGAAGAAATTCTCTAAATTTAAAATCCTCTTATCATAAAATCACCAATCTTAACAAAGGGAAAAAGCTACTAAACGAATTCAATAATCTACTTCAAAATAATTTGAATACGATTGTGTATAATTTTGTAGACACCTTATCTCATGCAAGAACAGACATGGAGGTAATAAAAGAATTAGCTGAAGATGAATCAGCCTACAGGTCATTAACCTTAAGCTGGTTTAAACATTCTCCTTTATATGAAATGATGAAAAAAATGAGTGAGAAATCATGTAAGGTATTTTTAACTACAGATCATGGAACGATAAGAGTCAAAAACGCATCCAAAATAATGGGACCCAAACAAATCAATAGCAATATGAGGTATAAAGTTTCTAAAAACCTTACTTATAATAAGAAAGAGGTCATGGAGGCTTTAAATCCAGAAGAGTTTTTATTACCTAAAAATTCATTAAGTAGTTCATATGTCTTTGCCAAAGAAAATAACTTTTTTGTTTATCCTAATAATTATCACCGTTTTGCGAACTTATATAACGACACATTTCAACATGGCGGGATTTCATTAGAAGAGATGCTAATTCCCTTTGTTTTCTTAAATAGTAAGTAAATCACTCGGACTGATACTTGCTTGCAAGATCTAAGTATTGATAAAGGGTCTCCGTTTCTTCATTTGAACAGTTTTCACAATATTTACGTGCAACATTTTTCATGCTTATTATGGTAATATTACTTTCTTTTAGATACTGTTGTATGTAATTGGCAATGTTTTGTAAAATACAATCACTATTCTTAAAATTCATTTTTTTAATGTGTTCTAAATATTCTTTCGGATTGTGAATGAAATAATTAAAAATAGAAACCTCCAATAAGTTTTTATTTTCATCATTAACATTATCACAGTATAAAGACAAAGTATTAAAATAATAGGGACGCCAAATTTTAGGACCCGAAATTAGCTTATCAACTAGAATTTCAAAGTACTTATCGGAAAAAGTAGTATCGATTTTATAAATAAGTTTCAAGCAATGTTTTTCTACACTTTCTGGTCCTTTTAAAATTTCTCCATGGTCTAAACCATCTATATTTGAATAAATTTCTTCAACATTACTTTTACAAGAAGAAGAAGAAAAAAAAATAATTACTATTAAAAAATTTAAAAATTTCAATTTTTAATACGCTTATAATTAAAAAGAATGCTAGACATACAGCCAAAGGATACCATCGCTAATAATAAATGAACAGGTTGTAAAATATAAGGAAGGCTGTAATCTGCTAAAATTTTACCAACTAAAGCTTCAATTATTACACATATTATAAAAATTTTAATCTCTACTAATTTTTGTTTAGTTAGGTAAGAATATATACCTAAAAACAAACTAAATAGGACTACAAATAAAGCCAAACTTCTGTGGGATAAAAATAAATCAAACTTATCTAAGACTAAATCTGATCTAGAACTTGAATCTAACCAATGGTCAACTATTTGACGAACCTGTGTGCCAATGATTATTTGAAATAAAAAAATTATGAGTCCTATGAAAGCAATTATTTTTAGGGTTCGTGATATCGTTATTAAAGAATTACTCCAGGTTGAAATAATTAAAATCTGCCAACTTATCATAATGGTGGCAATTACCATGTGAATTGTCAAAACCCAAGGAACTATATTTGTTGCAACTACCATTGAACCCCACCAAGCTTGAAAAAAAGTCAAGAGAATAAGTCCTAAACCTAATAGTATTTTAATTCTTTTCTTTTCTTTTTGTCTCCACGCATATATAAACCCTCCAAGGATGAATAATCCGGCTAAAGCACCTATTAATCTGTTAATATATTCCAGCCAAGTATTCCATACATTAAAAGGTTGCTCGTACAATAAGGATTTATCCGCATTAATTAATTTTGCTTTTTCCTGCAAACCTACTTTGGTTAAAAAAGATGTAAACTTTTTAATTTTTTTTTCTCTAACAGCTGAATAATATTGCTGATAATTTTCTGGCAAGTCAGATATGCTAGTTGGAGGAATATATTGATTAAAACATTTAGGCCAATCTGGACAGCCCATTCCTGACTCTGTTATTCTAACAATAGAACCTGCTATTATTACCAAATAAATCATTATTAATGTAGCCCAATGGAATCTCATAGTTAAGATTTTAAAAAATTTATATTTCTTTTAAGTCCTTTATATTTAGTCCTTTTCACTGCTGAATGTTTAAATAATTGTTTGTAGGATTCCTCATTAATTTCTTCCCAATCTTTTTTAGTATAATTTAATAAATCTATAGAAGGATTAAATAGTGGTTCTTCATGAGGGGTTGAAAATTTATTCCAGGGACAAACTTGTTGACAAACATCACAACCAAACATCCAGTTATCCATTTTTCCCTTAAACTCTTGAGGAATAATCTCATTTTTTAATTCTATAGTTAGATAAGAAATACATTTGGAGCCATCAACTACGTATGGTTCTATAATTGCATCCGTTGGACAAGCATCGATGCATTTTGTACAAGTTCCGCAATAATCTTTAATTGGTAAATCTGTTTCTAATTCTAGATCCAAAATTAACTCAGCAATAAAAAAATATGAACCCTTATCTTTATTAATTAAGTTACTATGCTTTCCTATCCATCCTAAACCACTTTTCTCAGCCCATGCCTTATCCATAACTGGAGCAGAATCCACAAAACCTCTGATCGAAATGTCTCCAAAATTATCTGTTATATAACTTTGTAAAGTTCTTAACTTTTTCTTAATCACTTTATGATAGTCATTACCATAAGAATACATTGAGATTTTTGGGGCGGTAGCATCGCCTTGCTTATTTGGATTGTAATAATTAAATAAAAGAGTAATGACGGACTTTGCATCAGGAACTAATTTTGTTGTATCAGTTCTTAAATCAAAATAGTTTTCCATGTAAGACATTTTTCCATGGTAATTTTTATTGAGCCATTTTTCTAGATTTCTGGCTTCTTTTTCTAGAAAACCAGCCTTGGAAATTCCTACATGGGAAAATCCTAAATAAAAAGCTTTGTCTTTAATAAGTTTCGTTCTCTGAAAAATATTCAAAATATTTCTTGTTGGCCAGGATTGTTTTTAACTCTATTTAAATGTTGGTAGGCCAAGTCTGTTACCATTCTTCCTCTTGAAGTTCTAACCATATACCCTTGTTGAACTAAAAAAGGTTCGTAAACTTCTTCAATAGTACCAGATTCTTCACCTACCACAGTAGCCAAAGTATTTATTCCAACAGGTCCACCTTTATATTTATCTATTATAGCTGTTAAGATTTTATTATCCATTTCATCTAAACCATGCTTGTCAACTTGTAAAGCTGTTAATGCTAGTTGAGTAATATCATTAGTAATCGTTCCATCGCCTTTTACTTGAGCGTAGTCTCTTACTCTTCTAAGAAGTGCGTTGGCTATTCGAGGTGTTCCCCTGCTTCTCCCAGATATCTCTATAGCAGCTTTATCTTTTAAAGGAATATCCAATATCCCAGCAGATCTGTTGATAATAGATTTCAAAGTAGATTGATCGTAATAATGCAGTCTGCAATTAATACCAAATCGAGCTCTTAAAGGTGCGGTTAATAAACCACTTCGTGTAGTTGCTCCAATTAATGTAAAAGGATTAAGATCTATTTGGACAGTTCTTGCGTTAGGTCCGGTATCCAAGACAATATCAATTTTATAATCTTCCATAGCGGAATATAAATATTCTTCTATTACAGGGCTTAACCTATGTATCTCATCGATAAATAGTACATCTCCTTTTTCCAAGTTAGTGAGTAATCCTGCTAAATCTCCTGGTTTATCTAATACGGGGCCAGAAGATATTTTAATACCGACCTGCATTTCATTTGCAATAATTTGAGCTAAAGTAGTTTTGCCAAGTCCTGGAGGTCCGTGTAATAAAACATGATCTAAACTTTCTTCTCTCATCTTAGCAGCTGAAACAAAAATGCTTAAATTCTCTACCACAAGAGGTTGCCCAGCAAAATCTTCTAAATATTTAGGTCTTAAAGCAATTTCGTAGGTCTTATCCGTTTGGTCTTGTTCATTAGACCTGAAATCATATTCCTCAATCATTATTCAAATATAATGATGTATTTGAACGATCTAAAAAGTGATTATATATTTCTGTAAACTTTAAGGAAAATCTTAATATGATGGTTGGTAAAGTCAAATTTTCCTTAATAATAAAATCGCTTTTTTTTGTTAGTCTGAAACCACTTCCAAGACCTAAACTAAAAAGATTAAATCCATCATAATTTAAAATTAATGCTGGTTCAAAAAATGAATAAGGACACTTGTTGATTTCATTTAGAAATGATATTGTCTTTAATCTACCCATTCCAAAATCAGAAAATATATTAGATAGTTGACTTGAGTGAGAAATGAAAAAATTACATGCATTAATATTTAAATCGAAATCATGAGTATTAAAACTCTTTTCTCTTAAAAAACAGAATCCAAAACCCACTTTAAATTTGTCATTTATGTTATAGAATGGTTTCATCTCCTGAATTTTATACCGGTCATTTGAGACAAAGAAATTCTTCACCTCTAACCTAAGACCATAACTATTATTAGTAATAATGTTATCTAACTTTTTTTGCGAAAAAGAATTGTGTTCTAAAAATAAAAAAAGAAATAAAAAAAAAATCCGCATACAGTAAAGCTACGGATTTTAAAAAAGTTACGTATAG
>Ga0228639_1001297_pt1 | contig 10668 bp, 7 predicted proteins | sample 50DmetaG_FD_190532 | JGI IMG/M metagenome (GOLD analysis project Ga0228639, IMG submission 190532) | Seawater microbial communities from Monterey Bay, California, United States - 50D | ecosystem: Environmental > Aquatic > Marine > Coastal | place: USA: California | collected 2016-10-18
AATCCTTATGGTATTTGAAAATTACTCTATCAATTAAAAATGTATTGGCTCCATTTTTTCTGTAGTTAAGATCTGTTGATGAGATTAGTTTGGTAATTGAGTTTTTATGTTTTAATAAAAAAACTGAGGCGACTAGTTTATTTTCTTTGTCATAAACAGATAGTATTTCACCTATTTTTTTTTCAAAACAAATAGCCATCAACTTTTCTAAATTCTCATAGTCAGTTTCTTTTATATTCGGCGTTCTTTTACCAATGTTATTTTTAAAAAGCTGAATTAAATTACTTGGATGATCATTCCATTTTTCAATCAAATCAGCTGCAGCGGCTTTTTGCAAATCTTTTTTTCTATCTTTTCTGTAATGGGATAAAGTTGAACTATATGTTGTATTAAAAACTAATTTCTGGCATTGTTTTAATTGTAAAAATTCAGGATATAACTCAAAATTATTACAAGTATTCATTCTTAACTCAACAAATTTAAATGTATTAAAAAGAGGGGTTAGAAATTCATTTTCATCAATAACTTCATTAGAGAAAACTCCTAATTGCAACACCCAAAAAGGGGGATATACATATTTGATTCCATATTTTTTTCGCCAAGGAATTGGCATCACTGCTTCATAATCGTTCAGAACTAATACATCCCAAGTGTCGCAAACAATATCTAAATACCATGAGAACGCATAAATTTTAGACTGAAGTGAAGAGTCTATACACTGGTTGTATTTCTCCTCATCTAAATGTTCTCTGTGAATGTATTTAATTGACATGAGTGTGAATTAATTTTTGCATCTTTTCATAGACCTTCCCCCATCCATTCCATCGAAGGTATCCACTAAGACTTTCATTATGAAATAGTGTAATAAAAGTTCCGTTAACATTCATCACCTCATTCAACAAATCTTTAGTTCTTCCTAAAGACTGTTTAGGGGTTAGTCCCATATAATCGTTGAGCGTAGTATCCATTAATGCAAAAGGATGAATAAGCAAAGGCGTTTGTATTTCAAAATCTAAATCAAAAAAGTGAAAAGGAATAGAGGTACTCGCTCTAAATCCAACATGACTCGCATAGCCCATAGAATAATCTTCTTCAATTTCTAAATCTATCAAATTCTGATAGGTCTCCGGAAGACTAAAACGCAAAAAATGTTGCCTAGAAATTGTTGTAGGTATATTGGTTATCGATTCTAAGCGTTCTTTTTCTTTTTTTAACATCTCACTATTCTTCATCGTAAAATAAGAGGGATGAAGCCCAACACCAGCATAATCTGCAATATGCTTAATTAATAATCTAAATTGTCTTTTAGTGGTTGATATATTAGTATCAAATGTGGTATAATCTCCAATAAGAAAGAAAAAAATAAGGTCTACATCGTATGTTTTACTCAAAGTTAAGATTTGCTCAAAGGTGTTATTGGGATCTTTTCTAATTCTTAAAATTACCAAAAGCCTACTCCAAAAACTCCTTATTTGCAACTTAAAAAAATCTGAGACAAAAGCCCCAAAGGTTCTTACAAAGCTTTTATACTTATATGCAAAAGCATTATCTACATCTATCGTAGAGATGTAGCGAAACTCACGATCTGGAAAATGATATTCTGGAAAACGTTTTTTTAAAATAGCTTTTAATTTCATCACCCATATGTCTACTACAGGTTTTTCTAAAAATTTATAATTGTAAGCTAAGCTTTGCTCTGCAGTAAATCTCTCATGAATATCCTTTACATGAGGCAAATACTCCTCATATCTAGAAATTAAATAAAAACTTGCTGCAAAGATATCAAAGGGTATACTAGAATGAGGTCCTGCACCAAAAAAACATGGAGTGTCCTCCCATGGTGAAATGTTGATTTCTAAGTCATTTATACCCTGTTCAAACAACAATTCATTACTTTTTACGAAAAACTCTTTTCCTAGAGGAACCCTAGTATAACTCATTTTAGGTCCATTATGAGCAACAAAATCCTCAACTTTGGTTGTAAAAGATACAGGCACAAGTAAAACTCGAGTAAAAATATGCTTAAAGATATACCGAACTCGTGGGGTAACCTTATGCGTGTAGACAAGTATCAAAATTAAAAAAGAGGTTTAAATTTCGCCATTATCGGCAAAGCTAAAATAAGACTTTTCAGTAATTATTAAATGATCTAAGAGTTTAATATCTAAACTCAAGCCTCCATTTTTAATTTTCGTGGTAATTCTTTTATCCTCTCTACTTGGATTTGTTGAACCCGACGGATGATTATGACAAATTACAACAGCCACAGCCGAAAGTTCGATAGCTTTCTTAAATAAAAGTCTAACATCTACTGAAGTTGAAGTTATGCCTCCCTTGCTCAATTGATGTTTGGAAAGTACTTCGTTAGCATTATTTAAATAAATTGCCCAAAACTCTTCGTGGGCTAGCATTCCAATTAGGGGTTGCATCATGGAAAACACCTCTTGGCTACTATTAATTTTTGGCTTTTGTATAAAGGTCTCTAGTTGTCTTCTTTTTCCAAGTTCTAGAGCTGTTATTATGGTAATGGCTTTTGCAGGACCAATACCGTGAAATGCTATTAATTTTTTTAAGGAAAGTTTAGCCAATTCATGAATATTATAGTGCACAGATTCTAATATCCTTTTAGACAAGTCTACAGCACTTTCTTTTTTATTTCCTGAACTAATTAATATCGCAAGAAGTTCTGCAGAACTTAGAACAGAGGCTCCTTTACTCATTAATTTTTCTCTGGGCCTATCATCTAGAGCCCACGATTTAATGGTTAATTTTTTCATTTAGCAACTTTTTTTCTAAAGATACAAAACAAGTTTAAAATGAATATCAATGCGTATTATAGGCTTCACTATATTAAGTTTTATATCTTTGTAAGATATTTCTTACGATTTATGAAAATTATTATCGCAGGTGCTGGAGACGTTGGGTTTCATTTAGCAAAGTTATTATCTTACGAATCACAAGATACGTATGTCATTGATTTTGACGGAGAAAAGCTAAATTACATTAACAATCACCTTGATGTCATCACTAAAAAAGGAGACGCTACATCGATAAAACTACTTAAGGAAATTGGTATAGAATCTACCGATATTTTATTAGCTGTTACAGAATCTCAGAACACAAATTTCACCATTTCTGTAATAGGAAAATCTTTGGGAGCTAAGAAGACTATTGCTAGAATAGACAATCCTGAATTTCTTGAAAATGAGCATATTGATTTTAAGAAATTTGGATTAGATTATATGATTTCTCCAGAAGAGTTGGCAGCAGATGAAATTAAAATGTTGCTCAACCAGTCTTCATTTAATGATACGGTTACTTTTGAAAATGGTTTATTTAATGTTATGGGAACTACCCTAGATTACAAATCTCCATTATTAAATACAACTGTAAAAGGTGCAAGAGATCGGTTTTCAAACGTAGATTTTATTATCATAGCCATTAAACGTGAAGGGGTATCACAAACCATTATTCCTAGAGGTGATACCGAATTTAAATTGAACGATCAGGTTTATTTTTCTGTACCTCACTATAGTGTTGACAAACTTTACCCTATTGTAGGAAAAGAACATCTCACCATAAAAAATGTTATGATTCTTGGAGGTAGTTCTATTGGATCTAAAACTGCGAGAAACCTGTGTAATGAAAACTTTAAAGTAACCCTCATTGAAAAACAGCGAGAAAAGTCTGTACTTTTAGCTGAGGAGTTAAACGAAACGCTCTTAATAAATGGTGATGGAAGAGATATAGAATTACTGGAAGAAGAGAACATCAGGGAAATGGATGCTTTTGTAGCCGTTACAGGAGATTCAGAAACCAATATCATGTCTTGTTTGGTAGCTAAATCTAAAGGGGTTAAAAAAACAATTGCTTTGGTAGAGAATATGGATTATATCAACATTTCTCAAACCATTGGAATTAATACGTTAATCAATAAAAAATTAATTGCTGCAAGTAGTATTTTTAGACATATTAGAAAAGGTGAAATTCTTGCCTTAGCTAATCTTCACAATATTGATGCTGAAGTTTTTGAATTTGAAGTTTTACCGGGTGCTAAAGTAACCAAAAACATTATTAAGGAATTAAACTTTCCAAGAGATGCGGTTTTTGGAGGGATCATTAGAGACGGAAAAGCCTTAATTTCAGATGGCGATTTTCAAGTTCTTAGCGGAGATAAAGTTATTGTTTTTTGCTTACCTGAAGCCATCCATATTGTAGAAGACTTATTCCGATAACGATGGGGAGTCTTAATCTTAAAATAATTTACAGATTTTTAGGACTCACCGCAGTTCTTAATGGGGTCTTTATGTTTATTGCTATTCCTTTTAGCATGTACCATCAAGAGGAAGCTCAAATGGGTATTTTAAATGCTGGAATTATTACAGTATTTATTGGTCTTATTCTTTACTTTTTTAACAAACCCAGCTCAACAACCATTCACAAAAAAGAAGGGTATCTAATTGTAACTTTGGGATGGCTTACCTTATCGTTTACAGGAATGCTCCCCTATTTATTTACAGGAACTATTCCATCGGTAACTAATGCTTTTTTTGAGACATTGTCAGGGTACTCTACCACAGGATCTTCAATTTTAATAGATATAGAATCCATGCCAAAAGGAATTTTATTTTGGCGAAGTGCTACCCATTGGATTGGTGGTATGGGTATCATTGTACTCACCATTGCTATCCTTCCTCTATTAGGTATTGGAGGGATGCAATTATTTATGGCAGAAGCCCCTGGCCCCTCAGCTGATAAATTACATCCAAGAATTACAGATACTGCAAAACGTCTGTGGTTAATTTATGTTACACTTACCTTTGCGGAATTCTTTCTTCTCAAAATTGCGGGTATGACTTGGTTTGATGCTATTAATCATGCCATGGCAACTGTTAGTACAGGTGGTTTTTCAACAAAAAATGCAAGTTTATCGTATTGGAATGCGATGCCGATGGTACAGTATGTTGTCATTTTATTTATGTTTATTGCAGGTACCAACTTTGTACTCACCTATTTTGCGTTAAAGGGAAAGGTTCGTAAAGTAATTCAAAGCGAGGAATTTAGATATTACTTTTTTGGTATTGTAAGTATGACTGCACTTATAGCAGTGATTATTTTATTCTTTCAAGATGAAACCTTACAAACTACCGTAGCACATCCGGCAATTTTTGGAACTACAGAGAGTGCCATCAGACATGCACTTTTTCAAGTTACTTCCATTATTACTACTACCGGTTTTGTTAGCGCAGACTTCACCATGTGGAGTTTCTTTGCGACAGGTATTTTCTTTGCTTTATTCTTTGTAGGAGGTTCGGCAGGATCTACCAGTGGTGGAATTAAAATTGTTCGACATATTGTGATGCTTAAAAACAGTTTTTTAGAATTTAAAAAAACCTTGCATCCTAATGCTATTATTCCTGTTCGATACAATGAAAAAGCAGTTAATCAAACCATTGTATTTAACATTCTTTCTTTCTTTGTGATTTATATGCTTATTTTTATGATTTCCTCAGTAGTTCTCACGTTTTTAGGTCTAGATTTCACCTCTGCCCTAGGGGCTGCAGCCTCTTCTTTAGGAAATATTGGACCAGCAATTGGTTCTGTAAGCCCTGTAGATAATTTTGCACATTTGTCTACGGGTGCTAAATGGTTTTGTTCATTTTTAATGTTAATTGGGCGTCTAGAATTATTTACCGTTCTCATTTTATTTACACCATTTTTTTGGAGGAAAAATTAAGAATTCCATAATTCTTTTATAGATTTTCGATAAGATTAGCTTTAAATCTTTTTTTTTTTTAATTTTAAAGAAATTAAGATTTAAAACTATGAAACAAAACTATTTTTTTAAAATTATTTTAACTGGACTTTTATTTCTTTTTAGTTTATACCCTAGTTTTGGGCAAGTAATTACTACAATCGATTTTGAAACAGCAAATTTAGGTTATTCACCCTCTACAACTTTTGGTACTGGAAATACAGATACATTTAATCGCACTAATATTGGTGTTAATGGAAACTCCTCTTATTATTGGGTTGCAGAGGACATAAACAATGATCCAACTATTGATTTAAGTCAACTTAATATTAGTGGTTCGCAATCTTTTACATTTGCGATTGATTTATCATATCCTAATGCTTCCCAATGGGATTCTACTGATGAACTTATTATTACGTATTCTATAGACGGAGGAGCTTATCAAAATTTAATGGCCATTCAACACATTAATAACGATCCTTATAATGAGCCAGCTGCATTAGATTTAGATTTTGATGGTAATGGAGATACGGGACAAGAACTCTCTTCATCAGCTTTTACAACATTTACAACTTCATCTATCAGTTTAAGTTCAAACTCTACATTAGATATTAAATTACAATTTAATAAGTTAACATCTAATGGTGAAGGTATTTTTATTGATAATATTATTATTACAGAAGCTGAAGATTTACCTTCAGCAAATATATCGTACAATGAAAACTTTTCTGATTGCAGTACTCATGACTGGACAGTAGTAACTGTAGGTGCAGAAACTGAATGGATTTGTGGTAGTGGTTATTTCGAAGCCAATGCATATGGGTCCTCTGGAACAGCTGATGATTACTTAATTAGTCCATCATTTAACATGGACACACAAACTAATGAAATTTTAAGTTTTAATAGTCTAACCCAATACGCAGATACTAGTCCACAAATTTCACTTTTGTATACAACAAACTACACTGGAGATCCATCAACTACTTCTTGGGTAAGTTCTTTAAGTCCAACCTGGCCGGGAAGTAATTCTAATGTAAGTACGAGTTCAGGAAATATTGATATATCTAGTATTTCAGGTACTGCAGTCCATTTTGCATTTCGATATACCTCAACAGGTACTGGAAGTGGATCTTCTGAAAAATGGAGAATTGACGATATATCCATTGGTGGTACACTTTCTGTAACCGATGATCAAACTATAGCTTCAGATATTAATTTAGATGTTGATATCAGTAGTTCAGGATCATTAACTCTGAACAGTAATTCAGATATTAATGGAGATGTAACTATTGCAGATGGAGGTGAACTAACATTAAATGGTTCAGGAACTATTTCAGGAAGTGTAACCATATCAAACGGGGGTTCTTTAATTGCTACTGATGGATCGGTTACCGGAAATATCACCTTCAACAGAACTCTGGCAACCGAAAATTGGTATTTAATGTCGTCACCTGTTGTTGGAGAGACGTATGATAATGCTTATGTGACTGCTAATGGGATTGCTTCAGGGACACAAAACACGAACTCTAGAGGGATTGCCCTTTACACCACCAGTAATGATTCTTGGGATTACATGCAGGCAAATGAAACTGCTACTTTTTCTGATGGAACTGGATATTCTGTTAAGAGAAGTTCTTCAGGTACAGTTTCTTTTACAGGTACACTAAATGTTGACAATGCTGGTGTTGATGTTGTTCTTTCTTCTGATGGAAATCGTTTTAATCTTTTAGGTAATCCTTATACATCACATATTGCAAGCGCAACTTTTTTAGCTAACGAAGGTGCTGTTTCAGAAACGCAAACACTCTGGGTTTGGGATGAAGGTTCAGGTTCTGGAACTTATGAAGTAAAAACTCTTGCTGACGCCATGGTAATCGCCCCTACTCAAGGATTTTTTGTAAAAGCAAATGCCGCTGGCGGTACCTTTAACTTTTCTGAATCTAACCAAGCTAGTAGTGGAGGTACTTTTCAAAGAACTGACACTAGACCAGAGATATATTTAACAATCTCTGATCAAACAGATGTTAGAGAAGCAAAAATATATTATATAGAAAATATGACCACTGGATTTGATGTGGGTTATGAAGGAGAATTATTTAATGGGGTTTCTAATCCATTGGCAATATACACCCATTTGGTTGCTGATAGTAATGGAAAAAATTATCAGGTACAATCTTTACCACCCAACAATTTTGAAAACATGGTGGTTCCTGTAGGGGTTAATGCTGAATCTGGAACTTCCATTACCATAGACGCAGTTACAAACAACTTCCCTTCTGGTATTAACATTTATCTAGAGGACAAACAAGACAATAGTTTTACTTTGTTAGATACTGATGCTAATTTTAGCACTACGCTAGAAAACAATCTTTCAGGTATTGGACGTTTTTACTTACATACCACTTCCAGTGTGTTAAGTGCAGATGATTTCGCTACAAACAATAACATCAGCATCTATACTTCTAGTAGGGATAACCTGAGAATTGTTGGTGTACAAAACGGCACAGCTACTGTTCAGCTGTACAATATTCTCGGTAAAGAGATGTTAAAAACCTCTTTTAAAGGAAACGGGGTCAACGACATTAATATGAACACAATTCCTATGGGTATTTATATTGTAAAACTTGCTACAGAAAACGGGGTACTAAACAGAAAAATAATCATTCAATAACAGAAATCTTTTACAACATGAAACAACAAAAAAACACTCAAAAAGAGGAGATTTCAAGAAAAGAGGCTCTTAAAAAAATTGGAAATTATGGTAAGTATGCAGCTTTAACTGCACTAGGAACCTATACGATTCTCAATCCTAAAAAAGCACAAGCGAGTAGCCCAGGTGCACCGGGTGAAGGGTTTCGTATTAATACTGGAGCACTTGAAAAGATTATAGACCAACAAAATGAAGATATTTATGAAGGCATTGGAGATATGTACGATTAATTAATAATAGAAATCTAAACAATAAAAAATGAGAAAATTAATAATTACGATTTTGTTTATGAGTATAAGTGTTGTGACTTTTGCTCAAAAAATTCCCGCAAATATTTTAAAAAAAGCAACGGCAGCATCAGAATATATTGCCTCTGAATTGAATTTTGATGAAAATCAAAAGAAAGATATTTTTACAATTTTATCAGAAAAATACCATTCCAATAGAAAAAAAATAAGAGGAAAAGATCTATCTAGTGAAGAAAAGCGTGAAATTTATAAGGCTTCTTTTAATGAAACAAAAAATAATCTTTCAAAGAAGTTTACAATGAAAGAAGTAAATATGATTAACAAGTTGCATAGAACTTGGCAACAAAATAACAAAAAGTAAGAAAATAAAAAGGTTAATTCTAAAAAGACTTAACCTTTTTTTATTTTAAAAGAAGGATGAAATTTTTCACAATAATTACTGCATTTTTTTTCCTATTTATTATTGACATTAAAGGTCAAACAGACCCCTATACCATGGTTGAAAAAATGGATAGAGGACTTAACCTTGGAAATACATTGAGTGCTCCTATTGAAGGAAATTGGGCTCCAGAAATCTATGAGCAATATTTTGTAGATATAAAAAATGCTGGTTTTATGAATGTAAGAATTCCAATGGACTTTTATGGGATTAGAACTACTGGAACTACAACTCAATATTCTGATGCTGCTAATACTTCTAATGATTATAATGGAACAATTGATGATTACGTTGTAGACCAAGTTTATTTAAATAGAATTGAGGAAGTGGTAAATTGGTCTCTAAACCAAGGACTTGTTACCATTATTGATTTTCATGGAGCACAATTAAAATCTCAATTTTTATATACTTTCTCAGATTCAAATACTCAATATACACATCCGACCTCTGCAAAAAGAGCAGCAGATCTTGATAAATTTAACTCTATTTGGAATCAAATAAGTAATCGCTTTAAAACCTTTTCTGAAAACTTATTATTTGAGATAGTTAATGAGCCTTACTTTGAAATGAGTGCCATTGAAATGGACAATTTAAATGCAATGATAATTGCAACGATTAGAGCTTCGGGAGCAAATAATAGCACTAGAAATATTATCATTACAGGAGGTGGTCAAAATTCTCAAAATGCTCCTCAACAAATTAGTGATAATATCATTAGCAATGATGATTATTTAATTGCTTCATTTCATTATTATCAACCTTTTAGTTTTACAAGTTCATCAACAGAAAATAATAATGATTTTAATTGGGGTACGGTAGCAGATAAAAATACCGTCAATGGTCATTTTGATGCTGTCAAAAATTGGTCAAATTCGAAAAATATTCCTGTTACATTAGGCGAATTTGGCGCAGATAATGAAAATGGATTAAATTATCATACTGGAGTTTATGGCTCTTATGGTGGGCCTATAAATGCTAGTAGAGTTGAGTATCATAGGTACTTAGCAGAACAAGCTATTAATAGAGGTTTTTCTTTTTCTGCCTGGGATGCTGGAAATAAATCTAATAAAGCAATTCATTTAAGAACAGATAATCCAAGTACAAATAATGAAATTTCTGGAACATGGGTTTTAGATGTAAGAGATGCTTTGCTTAGTTCGGGAACTTGGCCACTTTGTTATGGCTCTACGGAAGATCTTATAATCTTAAATCCAGAATTTGAATGTGGTTATAATACGGATTGGAATTTTATTGTTTCTGGAACAGCAGCTGCTGAATTTTCTGATGCAGACACAGATTCAAGAAATGGTTTTTCTGGAGCAAAAGTTCAAGTTAATTCGGCAGACATTTACAATAAAGTACTATTAAGCAATAGAATATTTACTGGAGACTTAACAAACAAAAAAATAACTATAAAAACCTATGCTAAATCTTTGGCAACTAGTGGTCAGTCATTTAAAATACGAGTTAAAGCTATTGTAAATGGCAACAACTCTTTTATACCATCATCAGAATT
>Ga0228639_1001306_pt1 | contig 10632 bp, 9 predicted proteins | sample 50DmetaG_FD_190532 | JGI IMG/M metagenome (GOLD analysis project Ga0228639, IMG submission 190532) | Seawater microbial communities from Monterey Bay, California, United States - 50D | ecosystem: Environmental > Aquatic > Marine > Coastal | place: USA: California | collected 2016-10-18
TTATAGTTATACTGGCTTTTATACCTTTATTGGTGACACTTTAAAAAAAGCACTAATTCCAGCAATTCTAATTATATTTGGGCTGTATCTAGTTAACGAATATGTATTCACAATTAATGATGGTTTAGAGTTTCTTACTCAAAAATTTTCAAGAATTGGGATTCTTATTGTATTTTTTATAACTGAGACATTACTTGGATTAATTCCTCCAGAAATTTTTATTGCTTGGTCAAAAAAAACAGCATCACCAATTGTAAACTTATCAATTTTGGCAACACTTTCATACACTGGTGGAATTTTGTCTTATTTTATTGGAAAAACAACTCTAAAAATTAAAAGCATAAAAAATTATTTAGAATTAAAGATGACAAAACATCTAAAAAACACAGGGAAATGGGGTGGTTTTTTAATTCTTATTGGCGCTCTTCTTCCTGTTCCTTTTTCAATTACTTGTGTAGCTGCAGGAATGATTAAATATCCTTTGAAAGGGGTGGTTTTATTTGGCTTATTTCGTTTTGCTAGATTTGCATTATATGCATGGGCAATTTTTAACGTAGTCAATTAAAAACAATTATCTTTAACCCATGGGATTAACAAACAATGATATTTTTAAAAAATTACGAGTTGCTCACAAACTTCGTGATAACGATATAGTAGACATCTGTAAACTTGTAGATTTTAAAGTTTCAAAAAGTGAACTAGGTGCTTTTTTTAGAAAAGAAGACCACCCAAAATATATGGAATGTGGAGATCAAATTTTACGTAACTTTTTAAATGGATTAATTATTCATCTTCGTGGACCAATGCCACCCAAAAAATAGTAATCAACTTTTATTGGTTTTTGACAACTGTTTTAAAATCTGAAACTACCTTGTTTATTACATCATCTATCCTTTTTTCATCATTGTTATAATGAAGTTCTACTGATTTTTTTTCAGGAAACTGCTCAATCATAACAGTTGTAGAAGGAAAAGCAAAATCTACTCCAAGTTCTTTTGCTAACTTTACAATGGCAATATGAATTTGATGTCTTGACTTTTGCTCACTAGACCAAGCTAGATTTTTAAGATACATGTTCATCATTATCAATAATGCAGAATCTCCAAAACCTGTAAACTCTACATTATAAGAATCTGATTTTGTATCTGGATGTGCTTTAATAATTGCACGAACCCCTTTTACAAAAGCTTCAATTAATTCTGGCGGAGTATCATATCGTAAACCTAATTGAGTATTGTAGCGTCTAAAAAGTCTTAACCCGCTATTATTAATAACTAATTCAGACAGTCTACTGTTTGGAATTTGAAAAATAGAGGTATCTGCTGCTCTAATTCTAGTAGATCTAAATCCAACCTCTTCAACAGTTCCTACAACCTCACCCGCCGAAATCCAATCACCAATATGAAATGGTTTATCAACGAAAATCATAACGGTTCCTATAAGATTTTTAACTGTGTCTTGTGATGCAAATGCTAGTGCTAAACCTCCAATCGAAGCACCTGCCAAAATGGTAGCAGCATCAACACCAAAAAGAAGTAGTACTTTAAAGGCTCCAATAATAAAAATAATTACCGTTGAGAAATTTCTTAAAATTGGGGTTAGTTGGTCATCTAACTTACCTTCCGTTTTTTGAGTATAGGCTTGATAAAAACTAATTAAAACTTGTGCTAATTTTAAGAATACATAAATCCAGAAAACTGTAGATGCTATATTAATACCTAAAAATATCCATCTGTTAATTTCTAATCCAAATTGTAACGATGGTAGAACCATATCTAACAATTCAATGGCAATCAATAAGCTTATTGGATGAGCTAATTTTTTAAGCGTTTCATTAACTTCATCACTATTTTTAATGTATTTGTAAAGAATTCTCTTCAAAAATAAAAATGCAAGTTGCTTGGCAATCATAAACACAACAAATGCGAGTACAATTAAAAGTAAAAAAGATATATACTGCCAAATCTCAATAGAAAATATTTTTTTATGTCCAGCCCCAGGAATACTGTTTTGAATTTTGTCAATATACCATGGAAATATTTCTGCATATAATACATCTAAATTTTGAATGGTCTCTGATGAATAATACCATGACTTGCCGTACTTCTCTAGAGAAACCAATGGCATACGTTCTGGAAATAAGATAAGTTTATGCTGGGCTACAAAAGAAATGGTATCTGTAAACATAGAATCATTAGAAATTCTATTAAAATCTATTCTTAATCCTTTACCGTCTAAAATCCTTTTGATTTTAACAACTGCCTCTATGGCTTCTTTTTCATCTAAACCATAAATAGTTTTTGCAGCTTCCTCAGGTTGATAGGAAGTTGCTTGCAGAAAATACATATGAGTGTAAACAGCAGCTCTAGGATTTGATAAGTCTACCTCTGGTGCTTTTTGCCCAAATGAATAACTAAAAACAAATAGCAGTAAAAACAGGATATTTTTCATATGTGAATTATTAATTACTTAATAAATTAAATTCAAATTTAAACCTTTTATAATTTCATAGCCAAAAATATCATAAATAGTTTAGTTGGTAGTTCTAGATTATTTATTCCTTAAACCAACTAGAATATTCTATATAGTTGTTTGCAATTCTATCTATTTCATCAGAAATTAATTCCTTTGAAATATTTTTGATCTTTTTAGCTGGAACTCCAGCATAAATAGATCCACTCTCTACATGTGTGTTTTTTGTAACTATGGCCCCTGCAGCTATAATTGAATTACTTTCTATAACACAATCATCCATAACAATACTTCCCATACCAATTAATACATTATCATGAATTGTACATCCATGAACAATGGCATTATGGCCTATTGATACGTTATTGCCAATAGTAGTAGGTGATTTTTGAAATGTAGCATGAAGTACTGCTCCATCTTGAATATTTACCTTATTCCCTATTTTTATAAAATGAACATCTCCCCTAATTACAGCATTAAACCACACACTACATTGTTTTCCAATGAAAACTTCTCCAACTATTGTTGCATTTTCAGCGATGAAACAATCTTTTGATATCTGGGGATATTTTCCATTTACAGGTTTAATAATTTTCATTTATATCTAATTTACAATTTACACTACCCTTTTTTTTATAAAAATTACAACTTTTAGTTGATAATAAGTTTTTGACCTATAGAAAGTGTGTTACTTGTTAAGTCGTTTATTCTCTTCAAATCAGCAACTGTAGTTTCATGTTTTCTAGCAATTGAATACAGTGTATCCCCTTTTTTTACTTCGTAATAATTTTTAGATCTTTTTTTTGTTTTGAGTCTTGGCTTACGTTGAGTTTTTTTAGTTTCTTTTTTTACCTGCTTCAAGTCTTTTTTACGAATCTTATCAAATTCGTATAGCTCGTAGGTCTCAATGATTTTAATTAGTTTTTTAGGGTAATTTTTATCAGTTGCATAACCTGCTTTTTTAAGCCCTTTAGACCAACCTTTGTAATCTGTTTTTTTTAACGTGAACAAACTGGCATAACGTCTTCTTCCACTAAGAAATTGAGAATGATCTTCATAAGAACTTTCAACGTATTTATATTTCCTAAAACATTCTCCCTTTTCATCATCATCATGGTATACTTTAGCTCCTTTCCACCCAGTATGGCATTTGATTCCAAAATGATTGTTTGATTTAGAGGCCAGTTGACTTCTTCCATTACCAGATTCTAAAATACCTTGAGCTAAGGTGATACTTGCAGGCACATTGTATTTATGCATTTCTGAAACTGCTATTGGAGCATATCTTTTAATGTATTGAAGCGAATATTTATTTAATGATTTATTGCTTTTTTGAAGCTTTTTAACATGTTGCACTTGTTTTACTGGCGAGACAGATTCATAAGGTCTTTCTGTAATCGTTTCTTTATTAGTTTTAGTGGTAGTAATTTTTCTGCTAGAGCTACAACTTGCTAAAAGCAGCAGGAAAAAAATCAAAAAACCTAATTTAACTTTCATTTATAGAATTTTTAGAGTACTGTTTTTACGTTTCAATCTGTGGTTAAAACCGGCTATGCCTTGTAGACCACCTGAATGAATGATCAGTATTTTACTTCCCTTGGGAAAACTGTTTTTTTTAATCATATCTAAAATTCCAAACATCATTTTTCCTGTATAAATTGGATCTAACGGAATTTGAGTTCTTGTTTTAAATTTGTTTATGAAATGGATCAACTCTTCTGAATATTTCCCATAACCTCCAAAATGATAATCATTATTGAGTTCCCAATTATCTTGAAACTTACACTGTTTTTGAATTTCATTCTTTATGAAATTTCCTTTTAATACTGAGAATCCAATAACTTTTTGATGCTTTTCAGCACTATTAATAATTCCCGAAACTGTACCTCCAGTTCCCACACATACACAAATATAATCAAACTGATGGTCTTCAGTAGATAAAATTTCTTCACAGCCTTTTACCGCTAAACTATTAGTTCCACCTTCCGGAATACAATAAAAATCTCCATATTCTTTTTGAAGAATTTCTGTAAACTCACTTGAAGTTTTATTCCTGTAAATTTCTCTAGATACAAATTTAAACTGCATACCATGTTTAGAAGCATGTCTTAAAGTAAAATTTGAAGCAAGTGTTTTTTCTAAATTATTTCCTAACTCATCTCCTCTAATAATGCCAATTGTTTTAAACCCTGTTAATTCTCCCGCTACTGCTGTAGCCAAAATGTGATTAGAAAATGCGCCTCCAAAAGTTAACAATGTTGTTTCCTTTTGCTCTAAAGCTTCTTTAAGGTTATATTTTAATTTTCTGAATTTATTACCAGATACTAGGGGATGAATTTGATCTTCTCTTTTTATGAAAAGTTGGTAATTGTTGGCTTCAAGTTCCGGGAGAACAATGTGTTGATTTTTACTTTGTATTTGAGAATTAAAATTCATAATTAATCACAACAACAAGTTATGAAAATTTTTCAATCTCTTCCTCCAACAACTCCCAATCCGTCATTAAAGATTCTAAAGTTGCTTTTTTAGCTTTATAATTTTCAAAGAAATTTGGTTGGCTAGACACCTCGTCGTAGTTTTCAGCTAATTCTAAATCAATTTTAGTAATTTCTGTTTCTAAGTCACTAATCTGAGCTTCAATTTTAGAGCGTTTGTTTTTCAATTTTCTAAGTTCTTTCTCTTGATCTCTTGACATTTGATGTGCGTCATCTTTAGAGGTAACCTTTTTAGCTTTAACTACTGTTCTCTTTTCGGCTTCACGAAGATTTTCAATTTGATGTTGTTCAAGAAAATAATCTATATCACCCAGATATTCTTTGATAACTTTATCTTTAAAACCAAAAACTGTTGAGGTTAAACCTTGTAAAAAGTCTCGATCATGAGATACTAAAATTAAAGTACCATTAAATTGTTTTAATGCCTCCTTTAATACATTTTTAGAAGCAATATCAAGGTGATTTGTTGGCTCATCCATAATTAAAACATTAAATGGTGATAACAATAACTTACATAAAGCCAAACGATTTCTTTCTCCCCCAGATAATACTTTTGCTTTTTTATCTACTGCATCTCCACCGAATAAAAATGCCCCTAACATGTCTCTGACGCGCATCCGGTTGCCATCGGTAGCTGCGTCCTCCATGATTTCTAAGACTGTTTTTTCTGGTGGCAAATGCTCTGATTGATTTTGAGCAAAATACCCAATTTCAACATTGTGCCCTAATTTTAAATGGCCTTCAAAAGGAATGTCTCCAACCATCATTTTAGCTAAAGTAGATTTTCCTTGTCCGTTTTGACCCACAAATGCAATTCTACTATTTCTCTCAATTAGAAGATCTACGTTTTCGAGTACCTGTTTTTCACCATAACTTTTACTCATATTTTCAGCCTCAACAACAATTTTTCCTGGTTCTTTTGAAATTGCAAAACGAACATTCATAGTAGCATTATCATCCTGATCAACTTCTATCAACTCAACTTTATCTAATTGTTTCATTAATGACTGCGCCATGGAAGCTTTACTTGCTTTTGCTTTAAATTTATTAATTAGCAATTGCTTTTGCTTGATTTCTTTTTCTTGATTCTTTTGTGCTTGCAATTGTTTTTCCTTGATTTCTCCTCTTAAAAGTAGAAACTGAGAGTAGGGTTTTTTGTAATCATAAATTTGTCCTAAAGAAATTTCAATAGTTCTATTCGTAACATTATCTAAAAACATTTTATCATGAGATACTAATACAATTGCACCAGCATATGATTTTAAGAAGTTTTCTAACCATATGATAGATTCAATATCTAAATGATTTGTTGGTTCATCCAATAGAAGAATATCATTGTTTTGAAGTAAGAGTTTTGCCAATTCTATACGCATTCTCCAACCTCCAGAAAAGGTATCAGTTAGTTTGTCAAAATCTTCTCTTTGAAACCCTAAGCCCTGAAGTATTTTTTCTGTATCTCCTTGATAGTTATAACCGCCTAACAATTCATAACGCTCGGTTAGCTCTGTTAAATCAATAATTAACTGACTATATGCTTCGCTTTCATAATCAGTTCTGGTTGCTAATTGTTCATTTGTAACCTCTAATTTTAACTCAATTTCTTTAATTTCTTCAAAAGCTTGGTAGGCTTCCTCAAGGATGGTTCTTCCGGCTACAAAATCGATGTCTTGCCGTAAAAAACCGATTTGAATATCTTTATCAAAAGCCATGGTACCTGCACTACTTTCGATATCTTTAGATAATACTTTTAATAAGGTAGATTTCCCAGCTCCATTTTTACCTATTAATCCAACTCTGTCTCCTTTATTCAATTTAAAAGTAATCCCAGAAAATAAATCTGACCCCATAAAAGAGACCGTTAAGTTATGTACGTTAAGCATTAATTTTTATCATTTTTTATGTTGCAAAACTAGGTAAAAAAAGAATACAATTGATTTACTAGATTTTGATGATTTACTAGATTTTCAAATTTTAAGGACACCCTAAATATTTATAGATAATTGTTAAGGAGATATAACAACTATTTTATTTTCTATTTAAGTACTTTTACTCCAGAATATTTCATATGACTTTTTAGAATTAAAAAATCTTAATGTTAAAAAAAGGATCTAAAATCTATAGTATTATAAAAGGAAAATGCCCTAGGTGCCATCAAGGAGATTTTTTCAAACACCCGATTACAATAAATATTTTTAAAGTCAATAAGATTCAAAAAAAATGCTCACACTGTAAACTTAACTATATGATTGAGCCAGCTTTTTATTTTGGAGCATTGTATGTGAGTTATGGATTAACCGTGGCAATATGTATTCTAACTTTTATTACTTCAAAAATTATTTTTGAGGTATCTCTTCTACCATCTTTTTTAGTAGTTTTTCTAGTTTTAATTTTATTTATACCTATAAATCTTAGACTTTCAAGAATCCTATGGATAAATCTGTTTATTAATTATACCCCTTAAGTTTTTCATTAAATCTCTTAATGTCTATTTCCTCATCTAATTCTTTATTAAATTCTATATGCTGAAATAAATTCTTGGCAACTGTTGGTGCTATCATCACTCCACGAGTTCCTAGACCATTTAAAACATTTAATTGACAATATTTATGATGAACACCAACCAATGGTCTTCTGTCTTTTACAGCAGGTCTTATCCCTGCTGACTGATCTATAATCTCATACGGAACGGTAATCACTTTTTTAAGTTTTTCAACCAGTTCTTCTTTCCCTTCAATTGATGGTATTGAGGTTTTGTCTTTATGGTTAAAAGTTGCTCCAACTTTGTAACGATGATTCCCCAAGGGCAAAACAAATAAAGTTGACTTTAATAGAAAGTTAATCTCTAATTTTGGTGCATGTATAGTTATAATTTCTCCTTTAACCTCCTCCAATGGTAAATGGTTAAAATAGGGGTTTTGTTTCACTCCAAATCCCTCACAAAAAACAATTTTACTTGCCTTAAGATTATTGTATGTAACCAAATTACCTTCAAATAAAATATCATTATGATTAAACTTCTCAAAGCGAATCCAATGATTGTTTTTTAGATACTGTCTGTAAGCCTCTACTAATTTATGAGTATCTATTCTGCCACCTTCTTTTACATTTCCAAAATAGTGTTCTCCTACAACTCCATCGTATGTTTTTTTATCTAATTTATCATCTAAGAATGGCGCAACAGTTGGTTTATCAAATGCAGAAAACCAGTTATTTTGATCCTCTAAAGATTTAAATGCTTTTTTTATAATAAATTTTTGATCGAAAGTTTGACTAAATTTATTTTCTAATTTCTCATAAAAAGGAAGTGCAATTGCTAATTGATCTTTGGCATTCCAAACAGGCGAAAACCGTTTTAAAATAACTGGATTATAAACCCCACCAGCAACTAAAGAAGAAGTTTGAGAATCATCTTCAAAAACAATAAAACTTTTATTAGCTTTGATTAGTTCTTCAACAAAAGCTAAACCCGCTAAACCTAAACCAACGATAAGGTAATCTACTTTCACCATTCAAAAATAGTCTTTTACAATAAAAAAGCGTCTCGAATATCGAAACGCTTTTAAAAATTTATATCATTATAGAATTTAATAATTCCACATATCTATTTCTTTGTTTCTAATAGATTCTTTTATTCTGTCGGCTTCAAGCAACTGAAATAATGCATTTCCTCTTATGTAATCTGCAATTTCTCTATTTCCATAGACGTTTTCTTCTCTAACAATTACAGCATTAAATCTTCGGGCATTTAAAAGATGATCATAAGATATGGGTTGAGAAACATTCTTTGGATTAAAAACCTTTGAATCATGTAATATCTGTCTTGTTTCTGGATAAAAAACCCAAAATAGTTCAAATACATCGTCAGTCTCAAAATCTGTACCTAAAGTAAAAATATCTTTTCCCATTGGTGCTAGAGCCAATAATCTGTATTTTAATTCTCCTAAACGTTTGTCAAAATACCACATTCCTTTCATCATATACCCCTCAATGTCTTGAGTTTTAATTTCGATTGTATCTGGAAATTGAGTATCAGGATTTCTAATAAATACAAGTGCATCCTCAATGTCTGATTTAGTCATTTTAGAGGTAAAAAAAGAATCTGAATACACATTTTTTATAGATCCATTATTAATTCCTCTCAAAAGTGTATCAAATAATGAGCGTCTATCGCTAGGTATATTAGAGGTTTCAATAGGAAAATAATAGGGAAGATTAATCTTTTGATTTAAATCAACAAATTCCCATACAACCTTAGACCATAGAATATCACGTTCATCGATATAACCATATGCTAGTGGCTTATCGTTATCTGCGGCAATTCTCGCATCGGTTTGTTTTCCTATTTCTTCTACCTTAGTTGCATTTAATATATTGGCCTGGGCACATACATAACTTGTAGCTAATAATGAAATAACAACTGTATAAAAATGCTTCCTTATCATACTTAATATTTAATTCTTCTAATTTGTAATCTTAATTAATATCGGACTTACTTTTGGAATCCGTATACCTTTTTCTTTTTCAACAGCTTTAATATCTATAATATTAATTATATCTCCTCTTCTTGCTTTTTCTAATAACTTTTTTGCTTGAGCATTTAATTTTGTACCTACAACCCTAACCGATTTTTGATTAGGTACTTGAATAGTAAATTCTTGAGCAATCAACTGTAAATCAAAGACAAAATCCTGATATCCTGCGCCTACTGTAATGTTTCTTACACTTGATTTAGGCATTTTTATTGGCATATCAAACTCTCCACGAACAGTACCTGAAGCTCTAGGCAAATCTTTAATCCTAAATGTTTTTGGTGTGTTAATTGTTTTTCCGTTACTTAATTTAGCCGATACGTTAATTTTAACTTCTTTTCCACTACCAGGATTTAAAATGTATTTCCCTAAACCAATTCTTTTGAGTTTGTTATTGCCTGGAACACTAGATGAAATATCCTTATCTCCAACACCTGGAACAGATATTGAAATTGGGTTGTCTAAACCTCTATAAACTACATTCATTTTGTCTGCTGAAATCACGGCTTGACTAGGTAAAGCAATTACAGAATATTTACTTTCAAATGGTACAGGAACGGGTTCACCATCTTGCATAAACGTAATGGTTCCTTTAATATTATTGGTTCCTACATTTCCAGCAGGAATATCAATTTTAACCTGACCTTCTTCAACCTTATCAGTAGCATCTCTACCATTTAAAATAACTTCAGTTGGTACTAAGGTAGCATCATAACGTCCTAAAACAACTTTCCCTTCAACTCGCTCACCAGCAAAGTAGGCTGTTTTTTCAAGTGCTACAATACCCTCATAATTTGTTAAAGAAACTTCAGATTCTAATTGACCTCCTAAAAGATTAGTATATATCTCAGCTTCAGTATTTTTCACATCTCCCTGAATCTGAGTCATATTTGCTAATGAGGTAATCATTGGCATTCCCTCATATCTACTTTTTATCCAAGGAATTTCTGGAGAATCTTCCTCTCTTGCTGGCTCAGGGTCTGTATTGAATCGTTTTTTAATATTTCTTATCAAATCTGGATTTGCTTCTGTTCCAAGTATAGACAATAATTCTTGTCTGTAGGAATTGATACTACCCAAAAATTCTTCACCTTGGGGGGTTAGGCCTTCCCCTTTAAAAAACATTTCATCAAGTC
>Ga0228639_1001314_pt1 | contig 10596 bp, 10 predicted proteins | sample 50DmetaG_FD_190532 | JGI IMG/M metagenome (GOLD analysis project Ga0228639, IMG submission 190532) | Seawater microbial communities from Monterey Bay, California, United States - 50D | ecosystem: Environmental > Aquatic > Marine > Coastal | place: USA: California | collected 2016-10-18
CGAAATTGCAGCCGCACTGGTCGTAGCGGGAGAGCTCTCCCTGTCTGCTGCCGCGCGTGTTGACAAAACCACGCGCGTCAACGAGTGGGTCGATGCCCATGAGCGCCTCGGCCGAAATCGCTGAATCAGAGGAGCCAGTCATGTCTCACGTGTTGCGTCGTACCCTGTGGAGCAAAATGGGTCACTTCATCTTTCTCATTATGGCGGCGGGCGGCGTCGAAGCTGATCGCGATTCTCATATCTCGCTGGCAGAACCGCTGCCACAACCAGATTGGGAGCTGCCGCTGATCGCAAATGGAAGCGGCACTGTATCTGATAGTGACCTGCGTGGACGCGTGACCTATCTCGACTTTTGGGCCAGCTGGTGCGGCCCCTGTCGCTTGTCCTTGCCAGCGCTGAACCGGCTTCGCGACACGTTTTCGTCTGAAGCCTTTAACGTGGTGGCAATCAGCGTTGATTATGTCGAGGAAGACGCATTGGATTTCTTGGCCCGCTATCCCGTGGCGTATCCGATTGCGATCGACACCACGGGGGACTCGGGGCGTGCTTTTTCGGTAGCCGGCATGCCCTCGGGTTACCTTATCGATAAAAAAGGCATGATTCGTGAAATTCACGTCGGCTTCAGAAAAGGTGACGAGGTGATCCTCCAAGAGCGCATCGCTGCTCTTCTCGCGGAATCCGACTGATCACTGTACCGCTGGCGACAGGGGGGCATCATGACATCCAATTGAGCTCGACCCTCGTAGAGTCACCATGGAAAATCCTGACGTACTCTATTTTGATGGCTCTTGCCCGATGTGCCAGAGGGAGATGGCGCATCTGGCAAATATGAAGTCAGACCAACTGGTTTTGCAGGACATTCATGCCCTCGAGTCAGAAAACGACGTGCCGCCTAAAGAAGCACTGCTCAAATCCCTCCATCTTCGTCGGGGGGACAACTGGGTTGTGGGTATCGAGGCCAATATTGCGGCCTGGCAATACACGCGGATTGGCATTCTGTGGCGATGGCTGCGTTGGCCTCTGATCAAACCAATTGCCTCGTGGTGTTACACCATCTGGGCAGCGAAACGCTACGAAAGGCGCTACGACACTGCCGATAATCGTTAGGTGCTATGAACTCTCCTCTTTTGCAGCTTAACGCTGAAGCGCTATCAGAAATGTCTAATAGTTGGCGCGCGCGATTAATCAACAGCCTGCCCGGTTATAAGAGCGGTATGTTGGTCGGAACCTACGAGAGTGGGTCCGCTAATCTAGCGATTATCAGCTCTCACTTTCATTTGGGCTCCAACCCAGCTCTACTCGGCATGATCCTCAGACCCGATACTGGTAAAGGGGAGCGGCATACGTTACACAATGTGTTAAAGACCGAGTGCTGGACGCTCAATGGCTTCCGGCTCGATTCGGCTGCTCAGGCACATCAAACTTCCGCACCTTATGCCAAAAACGTATCGGAGTTCAGTGCCTGCGGTTTTGATGCCGAATGGCGGATAGGAACTGATGCACCCTATGTCAAATCATCGCCTCTGCAGGTCGGCTGCCGGCTCCGTGAGCACCAAGCGCTGAATATCAATGGCACTCATTTACTGATCGGTGAAGTCACTGCGTTGTATTGTGCAGCAGATGCGCAGCGCGATGACGGCAGCCTCGATCTCGCCAAACTGGACTTGGCCACCGTCTCTGGGTTGGATACCTACTCAGAACCCGGCAAGTCGCGTCGCTTTGACCTAGCTCGCGTAGATACCCCCCTGCGGGAGCAATGACTCCCACCAAAGCCGTCATTAGCGGCTGGTTTAGTGATTTCGCTAATCCGAGTATCCTATCAGCTGACCTCGTTTCTCTCGTACCCCAGCAGCAAGGAAGTTAAAACCATGCCCCTATGCAAGCCTTTGCGCCACCTGCTAGCGATCTCACTCATGACACTGATGTGTCCATTAACCGCTGTTGCAGAGGACGTACCTGAGCGGTCCCAGATTGCGGATCAATACAAGTGGGACCTGACTGATATGTATCGCAATGCCAGTGCATGGGAGGATGACAAAGCCAAATTAATTGCCCTTTTGCCCAGCATTGCCGACTACCGAGGAAGACTGGGTAACGATGGCAGCACTTTGTTGGCGGCCATTGAGGCCATTCAAGCGGTGGAAACGATCGTTGCTAATCTGTATGTCTATGCCGGACTCAAAAATTTTGAAGACACCCGCATCTCTGAGAATGGTGCGCGTTTTTCAGAAGCGCAGGGTCTTTATTCTCAGTTTCAACAGGCCTTGGCTTTTTTCTCTCCGGAGCTCTTATCCATACCAGAGGACACACTCGCTCACTATGTGGCCACGACGCCCGGCCTCTCGATCTACGAGCACTATCTGGATGAAACGGCACGCATGCGCGCTTACACCCTGTCAGAGGCAGAGGAAAAGTTGCTGGCAATGGCCTCGGATCCGCTCAGTAAGTTTGATAGCGTCTTCACAGCCATCGACAGCTCTGATTTACAGTTTGGTCGCATTGTCGATGAGGCAGGCGTCGAGGTCGAGCTCACCACCTCACGATACGGCGCCTTTTTACACTCAACGGATCGGCGGGTCCGAAAAGACGCCTGGACCCAGCTATTCGAGGGTTACCAGACACTCAATCATACCCTTGCCGCCAACTACGAAGGGCACGTCAAAAGCCGCGTTTTTTTCGCACGCGCTCGGGGGTTTGACTCGCGACTGCAACAGGCCACTTACACCAATGCGATTCCCATCGAAGTCTTCAATAACCTGATCACTGCGGTGCGCGCCGGGAGTGGCCCCCTTCAGCGCTATTTAAAGCTTCGAGAGAGCGCATTGGGCGTCGATCGTTTAGAGGTCTGGGATATGTACGCGCCCATTGTTGAGCCCAGCTTGGCCAATATCAGCTTTGATGAAGCAAAGCATATTGTTGCTGAAGCACTGACCCCACTGGGAGATGAGTATCTCGATATTTACTGGAAAGGCTTTGATGAGGGCTGGGTGGATGCGCTCGCCAATCGAGGCAAGCGAGGCGGCGCTTACAGCTGGGGGACTTATACCTCCAAACCCTATTTATCAATGAACTTTGAAGGCACGTTGAACAATGTCTCTACCCTAGCCCATGAATATGGCCATTCAATCCACAGCTATTTGACACGTAACACGCAGCCGCAGGTCTACGGGGATTACCGCACCTTCATCGCTGAGATCGCCTCCATGACCAATGAAGCTATTCTGATGCAGAAGATGCTGACAGAGGCCTCCTCCGCCGCCGAGCGTGCTTACTTACTCAGCTCCTATCTGGATGAATTTCGGGGTGGTTTTTATCGGCAAGCCTCCTTCGCGGATTTTGAGGCGCGCGCTCACGCCAAGGTAGAAGCAGGTGAAGCCCTCACCGCAGACGTCCTCAACGCACTGTACGCGGATGTGTTTTCAGACTATTACGGTGATGCGGTACATACCGACGACTTAAATCAAATTGAATGGAGTCGCATTCCTCACTTCTTGCGTGGCGACAATTTCTACGTCTATCAATACTCGACCTCTTTTGTTGCTGCCACCGCCTTAGCGAAACAAATTCTGGAAGAGGGCGAACCCGCTCGCAAACGGTATCTTGCCATGCTGAAGTCGGGTTCAAATGATTATCCGATCGAGTTATTGAAAAAAGCGGGCGTCGACATGACCTCAGCGGAACCCATTAAGGCAACCGTTGCTGTCTTTGACGATTTAGTGGGCCAGTTAGAGCAGGCGCTGCGCGATATGGCGGCGACCTCGGCCATTAAGCCCTGAGTCACCATCGACTGATGCCGAACCATTGATAGCACGACAAAGCGGGATTGTTACCGAGAAACACCCCGCTACAAGGGTGAATTGAAGGGGGTCAACGCAGTATCATCTTTGGGACGCCTTGGGCTCCGTTCACAATGGTGGCCACAAGAGGAGCGTCAGCTTCACATTCACAAGCAAAATGAGGTAGACCATGTCGGCAACAGACCAAGAGGCATCGGTTAGCAACAACCGATCCACCGCTCAGCCCCAGCGGGGCGTCAGCAGAGCGCAGAAACTGTTAATGGTGGCGCTGGTCTGTATTGTGACCGCTGGCGTGGTGGTCTTTACCGGCATCTGGCCTCAAGAAGACGCAGTGATTGTCGAGTCCGCCCCTATCGCGCCCGCACCGCCGGCGCCTCCCGTAGAAGAGCCCCCCCCCATCAGCATGCCAGAGCCTGCCATCACTACCATTATCCCGACGGCTGAACCCGCGGTCGAACCGCTACCCTCTTTATTCGAAAGTGATGATGCCGTTCGAGACGCCCTTGCAGCGATACCACTCGGTACCGTCGGACAGCAGTACCTCATGCCAAGCAGTATCATTGAGCGCAGCGCCAGCTTGGTCTATCTGACAGCGCAAGGAGATGTACCTTATAAATTAGTGCCAATTGCCAGACCCAAGGCTTCATTCCCTATTGTCGACGATGGCACTCAGGTCGTCGCGGATCCAGAGGGCTTCGCGCGCTATGACTCCATCACCCGCTGGATAGAAAGCCTCGATGCGGCGGCGATCATTGACGCGTTCGCTCGCTTTTTGCCCCTGTTTAGGGAGGCATGGGGCTTTTACGGAGAAGATCCCGCCTACTTTGACCTAGCGGTAATAGAGACGCTGGATACGATCATTGCCACGCCAGAGATCGACATCACTGACGAGCGCCTTATTCGTAAAGAGGCTGTCTGGATTTATGAGAACCCTGCAATCGAGTCACTCGCGCCGATGCAAAAACAGATTTTGCGTATGGGCCCCAGTAACGCCTCAGCAATTAAGCAAAAAGCGATGCAAGTGAGGGCGTTATGGCTGACAACACTGGCTGAGCCTAGCTGACGGCATCGCCTGCTACCGCCCAAGCGCTGGGCGCGCCTTGCCGCTCAGCCACGCACTTTCACTCACGCAATAGGGCGTGTGGGAGAGACAACCGCCTCAATCCAGCGCAATGCCTACCCCGCTGTCAGTTCGTCTGCGGTTGGGCCATCAAAAACCAAGGCCTGACACACTTCAGCGTCAAATCCACGATATTGTAAAAACCGCATTCGCTTCGCCCTCTCGCGCTGACGCGCATCCCAGTCACCCATAATGGCGTCACCGTGATACTTTTTTTGATACGCACTCGCTGCTTCGGCATACCAGTCTATCGGGCCATCGAAGGCCGTTGCCAATGCTCTCGAAAGATAGCCCTCGATGCCCTGCTGACGAAATGTTTCGGTAATGCGTCGAGGCCCATATCCACGACTCACTAACTGCCTGACGGTGGATAGGGCAAACCGCTCATCACTCAGCAGACCCTCATCAGTCAGCGCAGTGAGCACGTCCAGAACCTGCTCATCTGAACAGGTTCGTCTTCGGAATCGCTGACGAAGTTTCACCAGCAGCTCTTGAGAGCCGTGCTCGCGCCTCGCCAAGAGGTCCATCGCGGCGAGCCGAAGCTCGCCAGACGTCACGGCCGGATGTTCTTCCTCAGAAACCAACCGGCACCCGCCGATTAGGATTCAGCCGCACTGTCACCACTAGGCTCGACCGCAGCCACCTCGGCAACCTCGTTAGCCTCTGCCTCTACGACTGCAAGCGGGACCCCCATCATCTGATGCCGGATCTGATCCTCGATCTCCTTGGCAAGCGGTGGATTCTCCTTGAGGAAACGCGCCGCATTAGCCTTGCCTTGACCAATTTTCTCACCCTTGTAGGCATACCAGGCGCCAGACTTGTCGATCAGATTGAGTTTGACTCCCCAATCGATCACCTCGCCCATTTGATAAATGCCCACGCCATACATAATTTGAAATTCCGCCTGTTTAAAGGGCGGCGAAACTTTATTTTTGACCACTTTTACGCGGGTCTCATTGCCCACGACCTCATCACCGTCTTTCACCGCGCCGATTCGACGAATATCAAGGCGCACTGAAGAGTAAAATTTTAACGCGTTGCCGCCGGTGGTTGTTTCTGGGCTACCAAACATCACGCCAATTTTCATTCGAATCTGGTTGATAAAAATCACGAGACAATTGGTCTGCTTAATCGCACCTGTCAATTTGCGCATTGCCTGACTGAGTAATCGCGCCTGCAGGCCGACGTGTGAGTCACCCATTTCGCCCTCTATCTCCGCTTTTGGCGTCAACGCAGCCACCGAATCGACCACCAAAATATCGACGGCACCAGAACGCACTAACATCTCCGCCACCTCTAACGCCTGCTCACCGGTATCGGGCTGAGACATAATCAAGTCGTCGACTTGGACACCCAGCTTTTCCGCATACTGCGGATCTAAAGCGTGCTCTGCATCAATGAAGGCAGCAGTGCCCCCTGCTTTTTGTGCCTCGGCAATCACTTGCAGTGTCAGCGTGGTTTTACCTGACGACTCCGGGCCATAAATCTCACAAATACGACCCTTAGGAAGACCGCCAATGCCCAGCGCAATGTCCAGTCCTAGTGAGCCCGTCGAGATCGATGGGATGGCCACTCGCTCTTGGTCACCCATGCGCATGACCGTTCCTTTTCCAAACTGGCGCTCAATCTGTGACAGCGCTGCGTCCAATGCTTTCTGCTTATTCTGATCCATGCTGTGCTCCTTTTATCTCTGTCTGGTCTCTCGGCCTGCTATCTCTGGCTGGCCCTCCGATCAGGACAGCAAGGTCGCTGCCGCTCAATCTTTGTGCCCTCGCTCCTATCAGAAAACGTTCAAATGAAGCCAAAACCGCTTTCAGAAAAGTACTGTATATATAATCAGCTTTTTTGAATGCGAATGCAATGCAGTTTAGCGATCAATTTCAGCAGAAATAGTGTCGCAAAAGCCCACATGTCGCCTTTAACGACAGATAGCTGGGCTTCATCGGCGCCTAGGCAACCCCTCAGAGAAAGGCATCGCCTCCATTCGGGCTCAGACACTGGCCCCGAAAATGTCCTGCAGCGTCGCTGGCGAGAAAAAGATAAGCCCCGACAATATCGTCAACCTCCGCGATCCGTCCCGCAGGAATATTCAGGCGAATCCCCTCCAGCATCTCTTCCGGCACATCAGCGAGAATCGGCGTCATCGTCGCACCGGGTGCCACGCAATTGGCCGTAATCCCTCTGTCACCAATTTCAAGCGCCAGACTGCGCGTGAACGACAATATCGCGCCTTTGGCCGCGGTATAGTGGGAGAATCCTGGCGCGCCAATGTAGGCCAGCTGAGACGCTGTATTAATAATACGCCCACAATTGCGGGGGTACATCAACTTCAATGCCGCCCGCGTGCACAGAAACGTGCCGCGGACATGGACTGCCATCAAGCGATCAAAATCGGACACGGCCATCTCTTCAACCGGACTCGCATGGGCAATGCCAGCGTTATTGCAGAGGATATCGAGTCCATCAGCGGCAACGGCAGCGAACATGGACGCCACCTCAGCCTCGCTGCTGACATCAGCCTGTATCGCTGTCGCCTGGCCACCAGCCTCCTTGATGCCGGCAACGACCTCTTCTGCGGCGTCGGCGGTCGATGCGTCTGGGTGATTGACCCAGACCGAGGCACCGTTGGCCGCCAATGCAGCCGCTACGCCCGCGCCGATACCGGAGCTGGCGCCGGTCACCAATGCATATCGACCACTCAGATTTGCGCGCAAATCTGAGTGGTCCATCGCTACCATGTCACGCCACCCACCAATGACCCGGCGGCTAAGACCAGTCTCGACCACTCAATCTCCGCCCAAATACCGCAGCGAGCATAGGGGTCACCGTCGAGCCATGCCTTGGCCTGCTCTAAATCATCGGTGCGATAGGCGAGCAAACTGCCCACTATCCGGCTACCCGACGGATCCTTCAAGGGACCAGCCATGGCAATGTGGTCCACAATCGCCTCGAGATGCGATAGATGCCCGGCCATGTATTCCTCACGCAGCTGCGAGACATCATCTTCCTCTCGATCAGTGCACTTCACCACCCACAAGTTTTCTCTTTCCATTTTTCAGTACCCCACTATTGCCACCTAAGGCAGTCTCTCCCATGTATTCACCCCGAGAACCTAATCACGACGAACCGCAGTGCTACTCGCCAACCCTTCTCAGTGCACCGTAACACTAAAATTCAAGCAAAAAAAAGCCGCCTTGAGGCGGCTTCATCTCGGCAATACGTCATCAAGTTTCAGAAACGATACTGAACTTCTGCACCAAAATAACGAGGACGGTTAATCGTACCGAAAGTCCACAGCCCTGGTACGTAATTAGGGGATGGATCTGTCGCCGAAGTCGCCGCATACGCCGCACTCACGTCCAGTGTGTGGTACCAATACGACTCATCGGTTAAGTTCTTGCCGAACAATGACACCCTCCAGTGCTCAGTCTCGAAATTGATTGAAGCATCCAGCAGGCCAAATGCCTCCTGCTTAGTGGGGTCGCTGCGATAGTGCTTAGGTCCACCCGCGTTTGATTGAATTTGATAATTGTCCAACCATCGGTAATTGACGTTAGCCACCACAAAGCCGACATCCGCCAGCTCGACTTCCCAATTGGCACCCACAGAATAGTTGAGCTCAGGTGCTCGTCGAAGATCAAATCCACTCTTATCTACTGAATTACCCACCGGATCTAAGGTCGTGTAATCGTCATACGAGGCATCGAGATAGCCGAGCGCCGCATTCAAACTCAGTCCGGCAGTTGGCATCCAGACGAGTTCAAACTCAGCACCTTCCATCGTAGCGCCGGCAGCATTCTGGACCAGCGTTAGGGTAATGGCGACGGGATCAGGCAACACCACATCTTCCTGCTTCTGCTCGTAATCGGTAGAGAAGAAAGAGCCGTTGAATTGAACCGTGTTGTCAAGCCAGCTGGTCTTAAAACCAAATTCAATACTCTCAACATTCTCTGGCTCATAGGGCCCCGCGTTACCAGGAGCACTGGCTCGCCCGTTGTAACCGCCAGATCGGAATCCCTCTGTGTAGCTAGCATAAAGGATGCCGTTATCCATGTTGTAAGTCAGGCCTACCTTCGGCGTAAACTCACTCCAAGACTGACTGCCATTGAATACATCGTCTTGACCTGTCACGGGATTCACAAAATTATTATTGATCACCCCATCCGACCAACTTGGGCAAATGCCCGCGGTACCATGTCCGAATAATGGGACTTTACCAATGCCGTCGTAATCGGTGACAACGGCAGACTGACCTTCGCCGGGAGCGGCCGTAAACACCTGACAGAACTCTTTCTCGTCCTTCGTATAACGACCACCGAGGGTCAAGGTTAGGGTTTCGGTTAAATCAAAGTCGACTTGCCCAAACACTGACGTGTTCTCAGTCTCCTGCTTAGTCCAGGGCGATGCGAACAAACCTCCGAAGAAATAACTGTTCTGCCACAGGTTATACTCACTGTCCCACATGAAGGCGCCCAGCGTAGTACGGAAACGATCGAAGTCCGATTCAAGCCGCAACTCAACGCTCATCTGCTCCTCAAACTGTGGACGGGAGGTCCAGAATAAATCCGAAGACACTGCATCGAACTCCTGAATCGCGGTCTCTTCCATATCCCGAGTACCGTAGATCAGGGTCGCCTTATGCGCATCATTGATCCGCCACTCCGCAGTCGCGGTGAACGATTCCAGGTCTATGCTGGCAGGCTGATCCATTGCCGAATAAGTCACCCGGTGAGCGTCGTCGTCTGTAAAGGCAGGACACTCATTCGCGGGTGACAGAGGTGGAGCAAGAAATTCAGGTGCTTCCGTTAGGCAGGTAACAGGCCTCGTGGGCGTGTCATCCTGAACATCGTCATAGGTCAATTGCAGCGAAAAATTATCGGTGGGTTGCCAAAGCGCCGAAACAGACCACATGCGCATATCCGTCTCACCTTGAGATTCTCCGCGTGTGGCGTTGTCGAAATAACCGCCACCAGAAAGATTCATGTAAGTCGCTTTGGTCGAAATATTGGCGAACTCGGGTAAATTCAAGGTGCCCTTAAAATCGGACTGGCTGTCCTCTGCAACGGTGTAAGAGAACTTTCCACCTAATTCGCCAGTTGGCTTACTCCTGATCACGTGGATCAGGCCACCAATCGTATTCCGTCCGAACAGCGTTCCTTGAGGGCCGCGCAGCACCTCGATACGCTCAGCGTCCCACACGTTCAGGAGCGCGCCCGTCGTGGTTTGGAGGTAAACACCATCCTGATAAACGGCTACCGCGGGGTCAAAACTTTTCTCGACGTCATTGAGCTGCATGCCACGAATTGAGATGGCTGCGGTGCCGTTTCCCAATATCGGCGTGAGCACCAGATTGGGTGTTTTACCCGTGACGTCTGTCAGATCCCTGGCAAATATCTTCTCGATTGCCGACTCGTCTAACGCAGTGACCGAAACAGGCACATCCTGCAGGTTCTGCTCTCGGTGCTGAGCCGTCACCACCACTTCCTCGATCTGGCCAGATATTTCTCTTTGAGCTGACGCTGCGGTGCTCAAGCCAATGCCGGCTATCGCTAGCATCACGGCCATTGTTAACGTGTTGTGTTTCATAGACTGTCTCCTCATGAAGGGCGATTTTTTATAATAGAAACTAAAGGGCCCGTAGGTGCTCTGGCTGGGAAATTAACCGTCTTTCTTGCCAAA
>Ga0228639_1001316_pt1 | contig 10593 bp, 8 predicted proteins | sample 50DmetaG_FD_190532 | JGI IMG/M metagenome (GOLD analysis project Ga0228639, IMG submission 190532) | Seawater microbial communities from Monterey Bay, California, United States - 50D | ecosystem: Environmental > Aquatic > Marine > Coastal | place: USA: California | collected 2016-10-18
TCAGTCGAAGCTGACCCTTGCATGCCTTTAATGTTTGGATATGCGCGCAGTACTTCCTGAGCTTTCGCATACGCCTTTTCTGCATCATCGAAAGTCTCATTTTTGTCACCTACAAGGGTCATGTTTGGATAGTTTGCCTTTTGATGAGCGATCCCACCATCAACCCACTGGTTGTGGGTCTGAGAGGTCAATGACCCGACAAAAACCGCATATTCGCCTTCACCACCCATACACTGGGCCATCTGTTCCATAAGATTTGCGCCAAAGTCCTCATTCTTGAATGCCTCAAGATCATAATGGACATTCTGCTGACTCGCAGCCTCATGGGTGATTACTGCAATCCCCTTACCCATCGCACGCTTTAATACAGGCTCCAACGCTTCGGGAGACATTGGAACGACAGCCAGTGCGTTAACTCCCTGGGCGATCATATCCTCGATCAGCGCAGCCTGCTGTTGCGGGTCTGCTTGAGCGGGGCCAACTTGGAACGCGTTTACATTTTGGTCTTTAGCGTATTGATTTACGCCCTCCTCCATACGGTTGAACCACTGAATTCCCGCGATTTTTACAACTGTAGCAATTGAGGTATCGGCAGCCTGGCTAAACGAGCCACCCACCATCAGCGCCGAACCAAGCAACGCTACGCCCCCAAAGTATTTAATATTCTTTTTCATAATTTCCTCCTTCAAATAGCTAAAACGGCATAGCTCGCACCAGCGATCCATGCCTAGGCCTTACGATTGTTTGCACTCATTTACATGGTTAACAGAGCACATATCTCCGTTGATTTTCAATGCGAAACTAGATTTTTATTCACCATAAGCAGTGGTTTCTAGCACAAAATTTCAACAGATGTGCATTGACTCAACATATGTTACTATATAAGGCTTATCTGACTGGTCAAGAGGGATTTTGAGATATAATTATAATGAAACAGGACTCAAACCTTGTCAAAAATCATAGTCACGACAGCATGGCACAAGTGGCATGGCTTTATCACGTTGGTAATCTCAGCCAGCAGGACATAAGCGACAAACTTGGTATCTCAAGGTTCAAAATTGTACGGCTGCTGGCAGAGGCCAAGCAGCTTGGTGTTGTGCGCATTGCGATAGAGCATAACACCACCACTACGCTTGAGTTGGCAGACCGATTGACTGAACGGTTTGGTTTGAGGGAAGTTCAGGTGGCACCTGCACCTCAAAGTGATGGCAACGCAGAGGCACGGAGAGCAGTGGGAATTGTAGCAGCAGCATTTTTGGCGCGAATTGTGCTGGCAAACCAGCCGATGACAATTGGGCTTGGCTGGGGCAGGACACTCGGCCACATGGCGGATAACCTTGTTGGCGTGTCAAATCCTGAAATTACATTTGTCTCCCTGATGGGTTTACTAAACCGGGCAGATCCTACACAGCCTGTCGATGTATGCGTTCGCTTGGCTGCCTTAACGTTGGGTAAGGCGAATCTACTGCCCGCCCCTTTTGTTGTCGATGATAAGGAAGCCTGTGACGTTATTCTGCAACAGCGCCTTGTAAAAGAAACGTTAGAAAAGGCTCGCAGAGCCGATTACGCTATTACCAGCATTGGTGAATGCTGCGACGGCTCCGTTCTGTTCGAAAGCGGTCTTTTCACCGGTCATCAAATTGATCAACTGCGCGACAATAATGTCGTGGCTGATTGCTGTGGTGTCTTTTTTACGGCTGACGGAGGTGTTGCGGACATTCCCCTAAATGGATGCACCCCGTGCGCTAAACCCAATGAAATGCTGAATACAGACATGACACTTCTTGCCGGCGGCCTGAGCAAAGCAGTTGCAACATTGGCTGTGCTGCGAGCAAATTTCATTGACAGGTTGTTTGTTGACGAAAATCTGGCGCGCAAGCTTCTGGAAGACAGCTAGGTAGGTAGTAGAATGCAAGGTTTCGGTGTACATACAAGCATGTGGACAATGTGTTGGGATAAGGGCGGCTGTGAATATGCCGTAGCCAAAGCTCAGTCCTACGACATGGATTTTCTGGAAATTGCTCTGCTCGACCCCACCTCTGTTGATGCGGAGCACAGTCGCAGGACGCTTGAGGCTGCTAAGATGAGAGCGATTTGTTCTTTGGGACTTCCCGAGACTGTATGGGCTTCGCGGAATCCAGATGGCGCTGTTGCTTTTTTGAAACTGGCTTTGGAGAAGACAGCGGCGATTGGAGCAGAAGCCCTGTCTGGGGTTGTTTATGGAGGCATTGGTGAGCGCAGCGGATTGCCACCGACAGATACTGAACTCGACAATGTCACCCGCGCACTGGCAGCTGCTGCAGCTCATGCTAAATCGCTGGGTCTGCTTTTCGGCATTGAGCCCGTGAACCGATATGAGACTCATCTGCTCAACACGGGATGGCAAGCAAGAGACATGATTGAGCGCATTGGCGTGGACAACATGTTTGTCCATCTAGACACCTATCATATGAATATCGAAGAAAAAGGAGCAGCGCAGGCGATCCTTGATGCGCGTGAGCATCTTCGCTACGTCCATCTGTCAGAGTCGGACCGTGGCACCCCCGGCTCAGGCACTGTCGATTGGGACGAGATTTTCGTTGCCCTTCGTGCCATCGGTTTTAGTGGTGGCTTGGCCATGGAAAGCTTTGTAAACATGCCTCCGGAGATAGCATTCGGTCTTTCAGTCTGGCGTCCGGTTGCCAGTGGCGAGGTAGAAGTCATGGAAAAAGGTCTGCCGTTCCTACGGAACAAAGCGGCACAATACGGTTTAATTTAATAGGCAGGAAACCAAAACAGTTGAGACATATGGAAGCAAACACAAATTCCCACCTTGCAGCACATTATGCGATGATGCGTCGGATCCGTACGTTCGAAGAGCGTGTGGGAGAGCTGTTCGTCCGAGGACAGTCCGCTGGCTCGATGTTGCATCTTTCGATCGGCGAAGAAGCGGCAGCCGTGGGTGTTGGCTCTGCCATGCGAGACGGGGATAAGTTTACCACTCATCACCGTGGTCACGGCGTGTTTCTGGCGCGGGGGGCAGACCCGCGCCTGATGATGGCTGAAATTGCCGGCAAGGAAACCGGTTACTGCTCGGGCAAGGGTGGCTCGATGCACATCGCCGACATGAAACTGGGACATCTTGGCGCAAATGCCATTGTTGGCGGCGGCATCCCGTCCGTTGTAGGCGCAGGCCTTGCAGCACGTCACAAAAAGTCAGATGCTGTCTCAGTAGCCTTTTTTGGCGATGGCGCCACGGGCCAGGGTATTCTCTATGAGAGCATGAACATGACCGCTCTATGGCAGCTTCCAGTTTTGTTTGTTTGTATAAACAATCAATATGGCATGGGCACGCGGATCGATAATGCCACCGCGGTTCCTGACATTCACAAAAGAGCCAACCCTTTCGGTCTTAAAGGTGCCAGTGTAGATGGCACTGATGTCGAAGCCGTGGCAGAGATTGCAGGCGAAATGATCTCCGATGCTAGAGATGGCAATCCAGGCCTTCTAGTTGTGGATTGCTATCGATTCTATGGCCATGCGCGCATGGACAAGTCGCCCTATCGCGATGACGCTGAAGAAAAAGAAGGACGTCTTCGTGACCCTGTGATCAAGGCCCGAAAAACATTAATTTCACGTGGTGAAATGGGTGACACGTCCCTCGATGAAATGGATCAGCACATCGCCGCGGAAATGGATGCCACGATCGATTTTGCCGCAGATGCCCGCGAGCCACAACTCGACAGCATTTTTGACGATGTGTATGACCCCACGACACCACCTCCCGAATCTGTTAGGGATCGACTAGCCCGCATCTTGGGGCAAACCCGATGAATATGAGGTAAGTGATGGGCAGCACAACATATCGCGACGCACTTCGCCAAGCTCTGTCAGATAGCATGTCAGCAGACCCAAATGTCGTTCTCATCGGTGAGGAGGTCGGCAGATATGGCGGTGCATATGGCGTAACTAAAGGCCTGATCGATGAGTTTGGGCCCAAACGCGTCATTGATACACCAATTTCCGAACCGTCGATTGTCGGAACAGCCGTTGGTGCAGCCATGTCGGGGCTGCGTCCAGTGGCAGAGCTGATGTATGTCGATTTTATCGGCATGACAATGGACCAATTGGCTAATCAAGCAGCGAAAATCCGATATATGTTTGGCGGCCAGATTGGCGTTCCGATGATCCTTAGGACACAAGGCGGAACAGGGCGCTCAGCTGGCGCGCAGCACAGCCAGAGTTTGGAGGCCTATGTCATGCATACGCCAGGCCTGCGCCTTGTAATGCCAGCAACTGTCTCGGACGCCTATCACTTGCTGCGGCAATCACTGACACAGCCAGACCCGGTCGTTTTTATCGAACATAAGGCATTATACGCAACCTCTGGTGAACTGGATGATCAGATACCTCTCGCACCCTGGGGTAAAGCGCATGTGCCGCGACAAGGCAACGATCTAGTCATTGTTACCTATTCACGCCAACTCCATTACGCCATTTCGGCGGCTGAAACACTGGCAAAGGATGGGATTGAGGCCACAATAATCGACTTGCGGACTCTTAACCCGTTGGATATCGACACTATCCGAATGCATGTCGAACGCTGCGGCCACGCCATGGTTGTCAGCGAAGGGGTTATGACGGCAGGTGTTGCAGCCGAATTAGCCGCACGCATTTCAGAGGAGTGTTTTGATTTTCTCGAGAATCCGGTTATCCGGATTGCTGGCGAAGATATTCCTATTTCAGTATCGCCGTTACTGGAAACCAATTCGGTTCCTACGCCAGGTCTGATTGTTGATGCTGCAAGGATGATGCTGTCATGAAAAGGCTTACACTGCCAATGCCACGACTTGGTGAGACGATGGATAGTGGTACCATCGCCAGCTGGACCGTGGCTGAAGGCGAGAGTTTCAAGCGCGGTGATACGCTGCTTGAACTTGAAACCGACAAGACTCTGGTAGAATATCCAGCACTTGAGTCTGGCCGCCTTATTGAAACCCTTTTGGCCGAAGGGGATGAGGCCAATGTAGGCGATCCTATAGCGATTATCGAAACAGATAAAGCGTGGCCCAGTATAAGCGATCAAGATGAGAGTGACAATACATCCGAGACCATCCCACCTCTGGGCATTGCGAAAGCGGAGACTACGTCAACTACACCAGTGGCAAGTACCAAGACGACCTCTCTTACTGATGGCATGCGTGCAACCCCCTTGGCTCGACGCCTTGCAATGCTCGGTGGTATCGATATGCCTGGACTTAAAGGCACCGGTCGGCGAGAACGTATAGAGGCAAGCGATGTAATCGCCGCGTTACGAAACGGGGAGCCCTGTAAACCTGAGTTTCTATTGCTCCATGGACTTGGCAGCAATGCTATGTCATGGGGTGCATTAATCGCCAACTTGGAAGCCAGTGGCGAACGGGTGACTGCGATTGATCTGCCGGGACATGGCGACAACCCAGAGGACGCGGCCAGCATTAATGATCTTGTCGATTATGTGGTTGCGCATCTGAAAAAACTGTCAGGGAAAGTTCACCTTGTGGGACATTCTCTGGGCGCGTGGGTTGCTGCCAAGGCAGCATCTGCAGTGCCGAATGCTGTCAGCGAACTGATGCTGATTACCCCGGCTGGATGCGGGTCTGAGATCAATGTAGATTTTATAAAAGGTCTAGCAGAGGTAGAGGATATGGAGCAGCTGCGTGGCCTGCTTGCAATGCTGGGCCCAACAGCAGAGGCAACGCCTGATGGGGCAGCGGCCAGCATGCTTAAAGATTTGTCCCGTGGTAGGTTGCATGGCATTGTGAACGAATTATTGGATGGCGGATCTCCCGACCTCGATATTCTTCCAATTTTGGATAACATCAAAGACAGCGTTGCTTTGTCTGCAGTTATAGGACTTAACGACCAAATCTTTCCAAAGGAAAATTTTTTCAGATTGCCTTACTACGTCAATATTCATGTCGTGAGCGCCGGCCATGTACCACAGTGGGACAAGCCATTAGAGCTTGCTGCATTGCTGCAAAAACCGGTTTAAACGTTTATTATAATGGTACTTGAAATAATTAGAGGAATAGTTAGGGGAACAGGAGCATGAGCTATGTATTGACAGCCGATGGCGGCACAGAGAGCCTGAGGGTGCGCATCTATGATCTGGATGGTGTGTGCGTCGCGTCGCATGCCGAAAGTTACGAGACAGAATTCCTTCCTGGGGCTAGAGCAGAGCAAAATGCTGAGGACTGGTGGTCCAGCCTAGTCAAGGCAACGAATATTTGTCTGAAAGAGGCAAATATAAGCGGTGAAGCAATTGACGCTATGGCCTATGCCACCACATGCTGCACCGTGGTGGCGCTGGATAAGGTGGGGAAACCGTTGCGCCCCGCATTAATGTGGATGGATGTCCGCGCTAACGAGGAAGCACAAGCGGTATTGGATACACGCGATAAGCGCTTGGTTTTAAACGGCAATGGTCAGGGGCCAGTGTCTGCGGAATGGATGATTCCTAAGGCGCTGTGGCTAAAGCGGAACGAACCGCAAATTTTTAAGGATGCGGTGACGATATGTGAATACCAGGATTATTTGACGATGCGCCTCACAGGTGAGCGTTGCGTATCATTAAACAATATCGGACTGCGGTGGCATTATGACAATCGTGACGGAGGCTGGGCCACAAGTATCCTCGAAACGCTAGATATGCCGGACCTGCTGGATAAATGGCCATCGCGGGTTGTGGCCCCGGGTGACGTGGTCGGTAATCTTAGCGCCGCCGCGGCTGCTGAACTAGGCCTCACAACCCGAACTAAACTGGTTCAAGGAGGTGCCGATGCGTTAATCGGGATGATCGGACTTGGTGTTGCAAAACCAGGACAGCTAGCGCTGATTACCGGATCATCACATTTGCAATTCGGCGTCACTGACGCACCCCTTCATGCGCATGGTGTCTGGGGGTCCTACGCCGACATTGTGTATCCGGGACGTTATATTGTTGAAGGTGGCCAGACATCGACTGGGTCAATCATCAACTGGTTCAAACGGCTACTTGGATCGATTGATCTTGATGACCTAAACGCAAAGGCAGCGCTACTGCCGCCAGGCTCTGAGGGTTTAATTGCTCAAGATCATTTTCAGGGTAACCGCACGCCTTACACAGATGCCAATTCACGTGGCGCTTTTGTTGGCTTAACGCTCTCACACGAGCCCCATCATATTTTCCGCGCGATTATTGAAGGCATTTGCTTTGGCACACGCACCATTCTTGATGGCTTTAAGAGCGGAGGGTACACAAGTACCGAAATGACAGTTGGAGGCGGCGCGACAGCTTCGAGATTATGGATGCAGATCCACGCAGATACTGCCGGTATTCCAGTGCGCATTCCGGCCTCGACAGACTCCCCGTCGATGGGGTCAGCCATTCTTGCAGCTCATGGTGCTGGGCACTTTGCAAGCATAGATGAAGGCATCGAGGCGATGGTGAAACCGGGGATTCTGATTGAACCTGACCCTGCTGCGACGGCCGCTTATGAAATCGTTTACCAGCAATATAGTGCTCTGTATCCAGCCCTAAAACAGATTCGCGAACGATCTGAATAGGCACGTAAGGGCACCATCTATAATTTAGATATAATCTTTTTTATTTATGATATTAAATAAAAGGTAATGGCGGCTCTGGGTTCCAGATCTCTGCAGACTATATCGTTAATCTGAGATAGCAGCGTATCAAGTGCTCGGCTCAACTTCGAAAACTAGAGGAGTAAGTATGTCTCTAAACAGTGCGTTGACGTTAGCCTCCTGCTTTAAATCTAAACCTCAAAATAGTCTACTCGCGGTAAACTATTAAAAATCCACACAATCCAAGCCCTCAAAGAGGATATTGACTCCGAACCGAAGAGGATCATTTTTTAAGAAGTTTTCATACCTAATTTTACTTAATCTAAATTTATTGCTTAAATTTTAACAACACCTCAGCTTAAATTAAAACAAGGCCTTTCCTGATAGTGGAGAAAACAGGTTACAACTTTCAATCTCCATGGAAACACGGCAGTTGTCACCAATTTGGAAGGGAGTATCTAGTGAAGCCCGCGACCTAACCTTTATCCCATCAACATCAACCTCTATCAATATCTCACCTCCCAATAATTGTCTCGCATAGACCTCCGCAGGAAAGCTACCTGTACTATTTTTTTCTGAAACCGAAACCTGATTAGGTCTGACACCTAAAATAACGTCATCACTATCCAATGCGCCAGCACATTTCGCAATCGCACCCGATAGAGGAATAGAATTACCCTTAAAAATGAAATTAATTTTTCCACTCTCACTCGAGATTTTTCCCTCAAGTAGCGACATTTGCGGCTCTCCAACGAAAGTTGCGACCCATGCATTTGCAGGCTTTTCATAGATTTTTCTGGGTGTATCAAATTGTTGCAGAACCCCCTCATGCATTACCGCAACCCGATCAGCCATCGACAAAGCCTCTAGCTGATCATGAGTAACGTAAAGAGAAGTAATACCAAAATCCATTTGTATATGTTTAAGTTCTGAGCGCATTCGCGCCCTCAACTTTGCATCAAGATGTGCAATAGGTTCATCAAAAAGAAAAACCTGAGGTTGCCGAACTATTGCTCTGCCAATAGCCACCCTCTGCTTTTGGCCACCACTTAACTCTTGTGGCCTCCTATCCAAAAGATGGTCAATTTCAAGAAGTTTAGTCGCCTCCTGAACTCTCTTTTTAATTTCTGACGGATTAACTTTTGCAAGTTTTAGGGGGTTAGCCACATTATCAAAGACAGTTCTATGTGGGTACAACGCGTAATTCTCAAAAACCATTGCTATATCTCTATCTTTCGGGGGTAGTGAGTTCACAACCTTGTCTCCGAACTTGATAGAACCTGAAGAAATATGTTCCAAGCCCGCTATCATGCGCATAGTCGTGGATTTCCCACAGCCTGAAGGACCCAAAATAGCTACAAATTCTCCATCTTTAACGCTCAAATTGAGGTTATCAACTGCGGGACTCTCATTGGCGTCGGTTTTGTTGCCATAATATTTATACACATTATCCAAGTTGACAGCGACCATTTTTATTCTCCAATTAATTCAAAAAAACTATGTTTCGCATTGTTTTATTATTCCTTTACAGCGCCCATAGTTAAGCCAGCGACCAAATATCGACGAACCAATAACCCGAGAGGAATCATTGGTGCAGTAGTTATAACCCCCGCAGCCATTATTTTGCCCCAGTCAATATTTTGCGGCTGTATGAGCTCCTTTGTTGCAGGTGGCAAAGTTTTTGCACCGCCACTTCCGATGATCGTTGCAAAAAGAAAGTCGTTCCAAGCGAAGAGTATACACAGGACCAAAAACGCACCGACTCCGGGGGCCACCAATGGCACTATTGTTAAAAATGCTTGAAATCGGGTACACCCATCGACCTGAGCTGCCTCTTCAATGGCATATGGAACATTCTCAAAAAAACCTTTCAAGATCCAGATTGCAAAAGGCAGATTAAAGGTTGTGAAGGCAAGTATTAAACCTGGAAGAGTACCTACTAAATCCAAAGATCTAAAAATCGCATAGAGAGGCACCGTTACGGCGACCATTGGCGCCATGCGGGTTGAGAGAATCCAAAAAAGCAGATCCTTCTTTCCTCTGAATTCCATCCTTGCAAGACTATAAGCTGCCATTGAGCCCAGTGTCACGGCGATTATTGCAGAACCGAATGAAGCAATTAATGAATTCATTAAATAAGTGCCAAAATTCTCTTCGGCAAATAGGACGTAATAATGCTTAAACGTTGGGCTAAAATCGAAAAACATAGTTACGCCAGCCCAATCCCCTACTTCCGGAGTATCAAAAGCGGCCAAAAGGTCTTTTAGCGAGGCCATAACCATAATGAATAGAGGTAAAAGCGTCCAAACAAGATAAACCAATAAAAAAATAGGAGTTATAACTTTGAGGACAATCCAAAAAGGGCTATTATTATATTTAATTAATTCTCTTGACGCCATAACATGACTTTCTGTTGAAGATTATAATATTTTAATTGTCGTCACTTTGTAGAGCTTGTTTTCTAGCAGGATCCTCGAATATTCTGACTAAAATCATACCTAAAATAATTGTAACAAGAAGCAGAGTGAAAGCTACGGCCCCACCGCGTCCTAGCTTGAAAAATTTGAAAGAAACATCAAACAAATAAACTGGTAAAAGTTTGGTAGAGTCAGCTGGCCCGCCACCTGTCATAGCCAGAATGTGATCTATAAATCTAAAATTATCCATAAATCGCAACAAGATAGCTATTAACAAAAATGGATAAATGTTAGGTAAACTGACAGAGAAAAAATTCCTTACTGGACTTGAACCGTCGACCATATTGGCCTCCAGCTGATCCTGTGGAACCCTTTTTAATCCAGCCAACGTTATTAAGGTAATCAGTGGCGTCCACTGCCAAATATCAACTATAACAATACCATACAAAGCAGTTTTTGGGCTACCCAGAATAGATGCTCCCCCAAGAATACCTAAGCTTTCAAAAAGCCAGTGATACCACCCAAACGTTCCATTATAGAGATAAAACCAGAGCAACCCAGCTACAACCGGAGATACCATCATAGGCATTAG
>Ga0228639_1001335_pt1 | contig 10524 bp, 7 predicted proteins | sample 50DmetaG_FD_190532 | JGI IMG/M metagenome (GOLD analysis project Ga0228639, IMG submission 190532) | Seawater microbial communities from Monterey Bay, California, United States - 50D | ecosystem: Environmental > Aquatic > Marine > Coastal | place: USA: California | collected 2016-10-18
GGGGGTGTGAGGCGGGATCAGGCAGGAAGAAGGCGCCCACCACGATCTGGAAGATGAGTAGCCACACCACTGGGGAAACCGGTCGGAAGATGGAGATGATAGGTGTGAGGCAGGCCATCACGATCTTGTTCAGACCACACATAATACCCACTGGAATAGCGACGGCAGCTGCAATGAGAAAGCCAACGAATACGGTGGCGAGGGAGCGGATGGTTTGGAAGCCAAGGGTTTTGTTCTTGGCAAACTTTTGATCTTCCTTTTCAAGTTTCTTACGATTGGTAGAGATGCTTTTAGTCTTGCTTGCAATGACCACAGGGTCGCTTGAGGAAGCGAGGACCGCTTCGTCTTCCGCGATCTTTGCTAGCAGCGCGGTTCGCTTGATTTCTTTGTTTTCCTTGGTGAGGACGTCAAAGCGTTTTTTGAAATGTTGCACTTCATCGGCAGCGCTGTTGGCTGCGATCTTTGCATCGTTCATTGATTCGGGAGGGTTGTTTCGAATTGCGTTAACTTTGTCGTTAAGGATTTTTTCGGCTTCAGACTCAGCTTCAGCCTGTTCGGCGTGAGCGATAGCCAATTTTATGGAGTCTTCCGGAGTCGCTTTTTTGGCGGCAACCGTGGCTGCCATGTTAGCCACGGCGGCTTTTCGAGCAGCCTTGGCTGCTTTATGCTTGGCTTTTAAGGGATCAAGTTTTGCTTTTAGTGGAGCGATCTTATCATTAATACTTTTCCCTCCTTGTTTTTGAGCTTCAACGGAAAGTTTCTGAAGTCGGGCGGCCTCTGCTTCAAGTTCTGGAATGGCCTTTTCGACGAGAGTGAGGCGGTCCCGACGCTCTTGTCCGGTAGCGAGAAAATCATCCTCTTTTTCTTCCTCCCTCTCGCTGAGGCGAATGTTGTTGCCGTAGGCATTCAGGATCTTGCCAGGAGTGGGCACGGCTCCTGACTTGGTCTTATGCGTTGGAGCAATGAGGTGCCACGAGAGGAGGCAGAGAGAGACGAAGAGAATAGGAAGGATAATAAATTTTCCGATTTCGCTGGTCTGTTTTTTGGGGTCCTCGCCAAATGCGAGCCTTACTGGTGGGTCAAAGACTTTGAAGCCGCTGAGATCAATGAACTTTAGCAGCTTATATTTAATTTTGTCCTTTGTTTCTTCAGCCATTTTAAGCAGAAAGTTGATGTATTTGTTAAGCAGCCCAATAGAAGAAACTAGGTGCTAAAAGAGGTCTGAGAGAGAGGTGTGTGGATCCCGTTTATGAAGACGATCGGAAGAGATTAGCTCTTATTTCCTATGGTGTGAGCTTTGAGATATTCGAGAGGCTTTTTACCATCATATTCGATACCGTCGATGAACTCAGTTGTTGCGGGCTTGTAGCCGTCAAAATCATCAGACGGAATTTCATCAGCGGTTAGAGCTCCTTCTTCGATGAGCAATTTGGCGGCTTTCATGTAAACCTCGGGGAGGTAAACACTTTTCGCAGTTTCGGCATACCATTCGGCAGGCTTGGATTCGGTGATTTGCCCCCAACGGCGCATCTGAGTGAGAAACCAGATTCCGTCCGAATAGTAAGGATAGCTGGCCTTGTATTTGAAGAAGACATTGAAGTCCGGCATTTCACGCTTATCAGTCTTCTGGAAGTAGAAGAAGCCGGTCATCGAATTCTTGATGATATCGAAATCCGCCCCAACATAATTTTTCTGGGAGAGAATGCGGCATGCTTCTTCACGGTTAATAAGTTTCCCGCTAGCATCTGTTTCGTCGAGCCACTTGCCGGCCTTTATGAGGGCCTTGGTAATAGCGATGAGGGTGTTAGGATTTTCATCTGCCCAAGCTTTTGTGATACCAAAGACTTTTTCAGGATTGTTTTTCCAGATGTCGTAGTTAGTGGTAACCGGGACACCGATTCCTTTAGCGACCGCTTGCTGGTTCCAAGGTTCGCCGACGCAGTAGGCGACGTTTTTTCCGGACTCGAGAGTTGCAGGCATTTGTGGAGGAGGAGTGGTGGAGAGCTCGATGTCACCATCGGTGAATCCTTTTAGATCAGTTGAAGTATACATTCCTGGGTGAATATCAGCGGCAGCGAGCCAATAGCGGATCTCGTAGTTGTGGGTAGAAACCGGAAACACCATTCCCATTGGCAGCTTCTTTCCGGAATCCTTTGCGTCATCGACGAGGGGCTTGAGTGAAACTGCGGTGATGGGGTGGGGCGGAGTTTCGGATTGAAGCTTCTCATCATTCTCTTGCATTCCAGCCCAGATATCGTTCGAAACAGTGATCCCGTTACCATTCAGATCTAGCGTGTAAGGAGTAACAATGTGTGCCTTAGTTCCAAAACCAATGGTAGCTGCGATAGGTTGACCTGAGAGCATATGAGCCCCGTCGAGCTCACCGGTAATGACGTTATCAAGAAGCTGTTTCCAATTAGGCTGAGCAATCACTTCGACCGAGAGACCTTCAGCATCAAAGAAACCTTTTTCCTTGGCGATTACGATTGGTGCGCAGTCAGTGAGCTTAATGAAACCAAACTTCAAGGAGTCTTTTTCTAGGTCCAATTCGCCTCCGGTCTCTGGCGCGACAGGTTCCGGATCAGTCGCTACAAGAGCAGTGGAGGAGGTTGTAGGAGTGGGCTTATCGCTTGGAGGTATGGAGACGTCTGCGGATTTATCTTCGGCAGTGTCTTTACAAGAGCACACGAAAAGCGCAGCAAGGGAGAGAGCTAATGTAGGTATTATTTTTGTATGACTAATCACGGTGGTTTCCGTATAGCCCCATTTGTGCCATTAGCGGATTAACGAAATATCCCTCCTCATGAATTTTATTCATGAGGCGCGAATCTTTAAGCCGGCTGACAAAATGATTCGATTCGCTCCCATATTAGAGAGAAGAGCCTTCCACATCCTTAGCGAAGTATGGACTTATCATATTACCCTTTGTCTATACGACAAAAGGTTAAGGGACGGATTTCCGGTTGAGAGCTGTTTTCCTAGCTCTGATATTTTTATTTTCAGAGTTGGAACAGATCGAACTATCCAAGGAGTTATTCCAGCAGTTGGTGTTCAGTGGCTTTCTTTTAAAGTGGAATCGATTGAAGTGCCTGAGGTTGTTTTTAACGAGGTCAGGCTAGGTAACGGTAGCCTCGCCATGAGCTGGCAGACAATCGAAGGTATAAGTTATCAGGTTCAACGTTCCACTGACCTCAAGCGTTGGGACAATGTGGGTGGCTTGGAAAAGGGCAGAGGCAATCTCCTGAAATACGATCATCCTGCTACCAAGGCGCGCGAGTTCTTTCGGGTAGTAGTCCTTTAAGTAATCTCCAGTTTGAAAAATGGAACTAGGCCGCACTAGTCTCGATGTGGATTGTGAGGAGGGAAGGTTTATCGATATGGGTTGGCAGTCCTTTGGCGGACTATTTTAAGCCGAGATCCCATCCTTTTTTAAAGGTGGGTTTGATGAAGGCTTGAGATTTGGGTGCATTTTTGCACATCAAGTTTCCCGAATCCCAATTGAACTCTTCTTTGGTGCGGAAAGCATTGTTGGCTAGTAGAACAGTCTCGGTTAAAGGGCCTGTGTAAGAAAAGTTACAGGTAGGAGGTGTCTTATCTCCTTTGCAGGCGTTAATGAATTCATTATGGAAACCAGGTGAAGCTGGAATACTTTGATCTGGGTATTTGAAGTCTTTGTAGTCTTCCTCAGGTAAGAGTTTATGCTGGGAAAATCCTGTAATGAGCATGCCTTTGGAACCAATAAAGAGTGTGTTGGCGCCTTTTGAAGAAAGATTGAGTTCTTTCAAGATCGCTGGCCCAGTTTTGGTCTGATGCCAGTAAAGTTTTACGGGCACTTGCTTTCCACGGGCAGGGAATTCAAACCATGAAGTCATACTCTTTGTGGTCATTTCTGGATGGGCGTCGGGCCCGCTGGCGCCACAACGTGTAGGATGTTTCAGGCCTAGTGCCCAGTAGGGTATATCGAGGATGTGACAGCCCCAGTTGCCTGTTTCACCGGTTCCGTAGTCCCACCAAAAACGCCATCCGTAGGGTGTGATTTGAGAATCGTATGGCGTGTCTTTGGCTGGCCCAAGCCACAGGTCGTAGTCGAGGGTGTTGGGAATAGTTTGTGGTTCAGTTAAGCGGGGTTTCATTCCACGGCTGCTGCTGACCCAAGAGTGAACCTCGGAGACGTCACCTATGGCGCCCGACTGAATCAACTCAACCACACGATGCATGTTCGAGCTGGTATGGCGTTGAGAGCCGAGCTGAGTGACTAGATTGTTTTCCTGTGCCTTCTTAGTCAGTGTCCGGACTTCCCATACGGCGTGAGCTAGAGGCTTTTCGAGGTAAACATGTTTATCGAGATCCATCGCGATATAGGCGGGATGGAAGTGAGAATGATCGGGGGTAGAGATGGCGACGGCATCGATCGATTTGTGCATCTTGTCGAACATTTTTCGGTAATCCGTAAATTTGGCTCTGCTATCGAATTCCGCGAAATTTTTCCCAGCGCGCACGGAATCTACGTCACACATGGCGACAATATTTTCGCCCTTGAGGCCATTGTATTGGAAGTTGCCTTGCCCTCCGAGGCCAATAAGTGCGACGTTAAGCTTCTCATTGGCATTGCGGGTTTTGGCAATGGCGGGGCTGGCAACGCTAAACGCAGCAGCGGATTTGACAAAACTGCGGCGTGTCATGTTTTTGGGTATGCTTCGGCTCATAATGAATCAATTTAAAAATAGGCGGTCATTTTTCTTTATAATAATCTCACTTTCACTCGATGTTACGGAGAAACATCAGTGGACCTATCGAGGCTGCTTCTGAGACTGAGAAGCGAATTTGGTCCATGCGTTCGCAACTTCTTGATTGGGATACCAAGAGGCAGTTGATTTATCGCCTTCGAATTTTTCGTAGGGAGCTAGATCTCCCGAATCGATCGAGCCAAGCCAGCCTTTTTCTATTTCTATATTGCGCAGTTTTACGGGGTTTTGCTTCGCATTTTCTCCGGTTGGCAGACGGAGTCGAATCATAGTCTCGGTCCAGGGAATTACCACGTCATTGGCAGCCCAGGCTCGCCAATCCTTGGGGGTTGTTTCATTTTTTTTGGATTGCATGCCTCTGGGCCAGTGACTTTGACCTGGCAGCCAAATCCAAGCACGGGGCGATTTTCTTTCACGGGAATGGTGGAAGTGCTTGCGAATGTCTTCTGGTTTTCTGTCGAGCTCTCCCATAAGGTAAAGCCCGGGAACCTTGATGCTGTTCGCCTCTTCTTGCATGAATTCGGTGTCACTCGGATTAGCCCGAAGCGCAATGTGAAACGCAAGGACTCGCGAAGGTTGAAATCGAACAAAATCCTGTGCGACCCGACCTCCCATCGAATGCCCCCAAAGAACAAAGGGAGCGTGCTTCAGTTCGGGACGATTTACTTCAATGGCGAATTGGTCGCAAGCCTTAAGCATCGACAGTCCATAGCCATTTTTTTGCACACCGTGTGCCTCAAACTCACAAAACAAAATCGCTGAATGAGTACGTTTGGCTAATGCTCGCCACTCTTGATCTTGTTCAAAGAGATGCCTTCCAGCTCCGCGCATGTTGATTACAAAGACACATTGAACAGAAGAAATGGATTCGGGGATCCAAATGGAATATGTCGATCCAGCGATAAGCGGCTCCTTAGATTTCTTGACGTCGGTTTGGAAATTTTCACCTTTTGTTTTCGTAGTATCCCCAGATAACAAACCAACGAAGATAGAGAATACCGCGATGGGAATCAGTTTCTTCATAGGGTTATCGCTAGGAAATTTCGTGTTCCGGGAATGGGCTGAAGTCGCATTTAGACCGGAGTAGCCAGAAGGGAAGGGGGCAGTAAAAGATAGCTCATTACTATCGTCTGCTAAAGTAGTCTGATGATACGATTTCTAACAAAACGTCTCGGAGTCTGAAGTTGGCCTTAGCGGAGTGCTTGTAGAGCTGTTCAATATTCTCACGGTCTAGAAAGTTAAGCTCACGAGCCATTGCATAGGACAACATGCTCTCTAGGAAAGTTTTAAAAAATCTCTCTTTGTCCTCTATCAGAATTGACTTTAGGCCCTGTGGTCCTTCGAAGGCCCGGCCGTCCATGTGGACAGTTCTTGCATCCACTGGAAAACGTTCCTCCTTTGTATTGCTCTTCGGGGCATAGTTGCTTACGTCAGTGTATTGGTCCCGCCAGCGTCCTAGGACGTCGAAGTTTTCGAGGGCGATCCCAAGAGGATCCATCTTCTTGTGACAGATGTTACAACTGGTTTCCGCTCGATGTGCATCGATTGTTTCTTTTATGCTTTCTGTCTTAGTAGGGGGGCTGAGTGCTGAGATCTCAAGGTCAGCCGGTGTCTCTAGATGGTCTCCGTAAAAACTCTTCAAGACCCACGCTCCGCGATAAAATGGGTTGGTATATTCCCCGTTGTTAGTCGTCATCAGCATGAAACCTGCCTGTGAAAGTAGACCTCCACGAAATTTGTCTTTTTTGCCCAGCATCACTTTAGAAAATTCTGATTTGATCTTTTTGGGTCTATAATCTTTCGGTGAAATTTTACTAGCGCCAGGTCTTTTGCTAGGCGACGCAACTGGATGTCCTTCGATTCGATAGATGTAGTTGAGCTCCTGCGTTATCATCACGAAATCGGAATCAATAAAATTCAATAAGCTCAAATTGCTCGACAGTAACTCTCTGAAGAACTCGACTGGTTCTTCTTTGATCTGATTCCGGACAAGGTCAAATTCATCAACTGTAAAAATGCTTAGGTCCGGTTCGATGATCTCGAGTTTTTTAAGATCGAGCCATTGATGAACATAGTCTCTGATGAAGCGATCAGTCTTTGCGTCCTGTAGCATTCGGAGCGTCTGATCACGACGGACTTTTGGGTTCCTAAGCTTTCCCTGTTTCGCCAGCTCCATGAGTATCTCGTCAGGCAAAGAATTCCACAGGAAATATGACATGCGTGCAGCGATCGCGTAATCATCCAAAGACTCTAATTCCCCTTCCTGCTTAAACAGGAACTTTGGGGAACATAGCATTCCGCGAATGCCTGCCTGCAGACCTGAGAAAATGCTTTGGTCTTGGGCAACCGCTTTCATGGCAAGCTTATAGAATTGCTGCATCTCAGTGTCAGAGACCGGGCCGCGAAACAATTTCCGCGCAAGTTTCTTTAAAATGGTCTGGCAGGCCTTATCTTCAGTAGATGCATCTACATCTTCGCAGTATGTTTTATAAAAAGGGGTATCTGGTGGCCATGAATCATACACTGGTCCGGTAATGGTCGCCGTTTCAATACAGAACATCCGCTGAAGACCACCCCCTTTGACCGAATTACATCTTAGAACAATCGTGTCATCTGAGGACAGTTGTGTCGTAAACCCGATGCTGGGATTGAAGTCTTGCCAAGCCGCATTTTTGGGAATCACGGTAACGATACTTTGTCCTACGCCCGAGTTTTTGCGAAGGAAGTAGCTCATCGAGTGGTCGGTCGTCGAGTGGTCGTTGGTATTAATCTCTGAAATTTCCGTAACGGCGGGCAACCTTTCTTCAACCCGGTTTCCTGCAATAAACTTGGCTTGGATATAAAAGCCCTTTGGAACAATCCGATAAACACCACTCGTTTTAACCGATGGGTTAATTTTTATTTGAATTGACTGGGTGGCAAATACCAAGGGTCGCGAACTTAAGGAAAGCGTAGGTGCAAAACCATTGGTGTTATCTTTGTGGCTATGCGTATCAATGTCTGTGTCTTTCGTTGAGTAAACGATGACGCGTGGATCAGGTTTTTCGCTGACAACACTCTCGGAAATAAGGTTCGCAACATTGAAGTAAGACTCCATATCGACAACCGACATGTGAAGGTTGTCGGCATTGTTATTAAAACCAGCTTCGATGCTATCAAGTGGCAGCCTGTCGATGAGTGAGAAATCGGTTCCAAAGACATCATTCACGGTATTTTGATATTCGACTCGACTCAGCCGTTTTAGCATTCCCGGCTTTTGCTCCTCTGCGAGTCGGTGTAGTTGATCTCCTAATACCTTCTCTAATACTTTGATTTGATCGATTTCTGGACGTTTAGGTGCATCTTCCGGTGGCATCTCGTCAGATTCGATCGCTGTGTAAATATCATCCAAGAGACTTGGATCGTTCCATTTTTTCAGGTCGATCTGATCCAGACGGAGGCCACCCTTACTCTTCTCTGGTCCGTGACAAGAAACACAAAACGTATTGAAGAAATGTTGCGATTGCATCCGCTCATCTGCGACGATGCTCGAAATCTGGGCGCCGGTAAAGAGCAGCAATAAAACTGCAAGCTTTGTGATTCTTTGATTCAGCATAATATCACAATGCGATGCTCTTCTTGCTATTGCCGAACCGATCTCGTTCGATGCCAAATTGCTGCAGTATTGAGAGGTAGATGTCACAGGTCGTCTCACCTTTGCGAATGATATGGCTGCCGTGATTTGTGAATTTTCCGCCGGCAACGAATACTGGAATTTCATTTCCGTTGTGAGGGCCCATCCTCTGGCTCACGCTATTGTTCCCTGTGGAGACGCTGATCGTCTCGTCCATCAGAGTGCCTCCGGATTCGGTTCTCGTGCTGGCGAGCTTATCGTAGAAGTTCGCCATCAGTGAAAAGAACGAAGAGTCATATTTCGTCAGACTTACGCGTGCTTCCTCGGATTTGTTGATGTTGTGTGTCGTGAGGTGATGGTCATTGTCGAGTCCTGTCATATAGAAATTGACCACGCGTGTGACATCGAACTTGAAGGCCTTGTAAACCATGTCGAATGCAATGCCGCGTTGAATCTGACGTGGGTTTGTCAGGAATCTTTTTTTGTCGATATCGGTTGCGAGAAATTCATTCTTAAATGAGGGGGCGACAGGGAATTCGACATCCTGGCGAGACCGATTGAGCCACTCGATAGATTTGTTGAGCTCCTGCTCCGATTCACGTAAAGCCGCGAAATACTCTTCTAGTCTCTGCTTGTCGCGGCCTGAGACCCGTGCCATCAGTGATTTCGCTTCTTCAAGGGAACCATCAAGGACGCTTTTTTTGTTCGCCAGAAGTCGCTCCTCTGTCTTCCTGTCAGTTTTGGCGAAGAGGGTTTCAAATAGCACCCTCGTCGATTGAATTGGCATAACAGGCAGTCTGTTACGCCAGGAAGCAACGATATGATGATGGGCATGGCTGATGAAAGTCACCACGTTTCTAACGCGGGTTAAATGTCCAACGTGGTCCGCTACAAGTTGGTCAAGAGAGTCCGGGTTCGTTGTAGTATTTCCGACAAAACACCGGTGGTCATTGTGATGGTTCCCACCGAACCTCATTTTTGAATAGAGCGTGAAATGGTCTCTGTGATTTTTAAAAGGCTCCATGTGGTCGCTGAATACGTAATCCGCACCATCAGTTTGCGGCAGGACATCGGTGAATAGGCCGTAGCCCATGCTCACACAGAAAAGTCGTTTTACGTCAGCTTCATCCGGCGTAGATCGATCCTTTCCAAAGCTCTCAAGAGACGGAAGGAAAAGTGTGCAACCAGCGGTTTTTAAAATCTCACGACGTTTCATAATAATGTTTCCTGGAATTTTCTTGTGATTGAATTTTTTGGGATGCCTTTGAGGTGGTCTACTAAGAAGTCTGTCTTACAAGCCTTCGACTTCCCAGCCCTTTCGGTAGGGCTGTTGTATGAGGGTATTCGCCTCTGAGTTGTTTGAAAATTTAAGATTTTCGCTATCCCAGCGCAAATCCTGTCCTGGAAAACGGCAGGCAATCGTGCCTAGGAGCACTGTTTCGGTCATCGGTCCCGAGTAGTCGAAGTTTGAGGTTGGAGTTCCTTCGCCTTGAATTGCTGAAACCCACTGACCGTAGTGATCGTCACCCTTGGGTTCTTCGAGCGGGTAATTGAGCTTCTTTCCGTCGACGTAAAAGTCCGGGAGATGACCACTTCCGTGTTTTGTTATTAAGCTTGCCTTTTCTCCGACCAAAATGACTCCGTTGTCGGGGATCTTGGTCTTCGGTGGGAAGCCTGCCTCTTCGGCCGTTGGCTTCTTTTTCCCATCATACCAAACCATTTGAAAATTCTTACCGGATGTATGCTTCGTGCCGGCAAAATCGTAGTATATGCGCTCCCACTCGGGAAAGGTTTCCTTCATCGGCGAGGGCCCTTCATGCTTAACGCTTCGTGCCGGCCCAAGCTCGAGCGCCCAGACTACAGGATCGATGATATGACACCCCATGTCACCGAGCGCACCCGCCCCAAAATCATACCAGCCCCGCCATGCGAAAGGATGATAGATCTTTTTTTGAAAAGGACGCTCCGGGGCCACGCCAAGCCAAAGGTCCCAATGGAGACCATCTGGAATCTCACCGGAGCCTTTCGGCCTCCGGTGACCCTGAGGCCAAATCGGGCGATTTGACCAAGTATATGCCCGCTTAATCTTCCCGAGAAGTCCGGCGCGAACTAGGTCCACGAGACCCTTGTAGTTTACCCCGCTGTGATTCTGGTTGCCCATTTGAG
>Ga0228639_1001345_pt1 | contig 10475 bp, 4 predicted proteins | sample 50DmetaG_FD_190532 | JGI IMG/M metagenome (GOLD analysis project Ga0228639, IMG submission 190532) | Seawater microbial communities from Monterey Bay, California, United States - 50D | ecosystem: Environmental > Aquatic > Marine > Coastal | place: USA: California | collected 2016-10-18
CTTCAAAGTCAAGTGCCCGAGTAATGGCCACATCGTAAGACGTCCATGCCAAGGCACTCAACAACAGCGAGAAGGACGCGACGAAGCCAATGGCTCGCCAAGCCGATCGCTTATTTTCTAGATTCGCTTCAGGAGTTTTTCGACTGAGCATGTTGCTTTTCTATTGGGATTCGAAATTAAGACAACTTTGGCATTGTAGCAGCAGATTCGGGGAACTTAACGATTGCGGGGTTCAATTCCAGCAACCGTATATCCATCGGAAGAGCATGCGCCCTATTCCGACTCCGATTCCGTCCGCAAGCATATCTCCAAAACTTGTGGTTCGACCTTCAAACCATATTCCTTGAGCAAATTCCAAGCCAAAACCGTACATGAGCAAGGCGGCTCCAGCGAACCACTTGTATTTGCGGACAGAACCCGATTTTCCAAGTGCGATGAAAACGCTCGAGCTCAAAAACATGAACATCAAAAGATGAATCAATTTATCCATGTGCAATTCTCCCAGCCAATTGGTTTGAGGCAAGTCCTTGCCGGGGATGGCGTGCAACACCAAGATGAGCAGCGCCCAGAACGTTGGTACAGCAGCCTGACGCCACTGAAATTCTCGCTCTATGCCCGTATCGTTCAGGTCTCCCCTCATGTTCAAAAATCGGCGTTAGCCGACCAATGCAGCGTAATCCTCGGCAGTCATCAATCCCTCAAAATCGGCAACGTCTTTGACCTTTAACTTGATGATCCATCCCGCTCCATAGGGGTCATTATTGACCGATTCAGGGGTGTCCTCCAAAGCTTCGTTGAATTCGGCTACCTCTCCGGCGAGTGGGCTGAATAGATCACTGACCGTTTTGACGGCTTCAATCGACCCAAACACCTCGTCAGCGGCGACTTCTTCATCGACGGTTTCCACTTCGATGAAAACGATGTCGCCCAACTCTCCTTGGGCGTAATCCGTGATACCAATGGTAGCAGTGTCTCCTTCCAAACGCACCCATTCGTGCTCTTTGGTGTAGCGTAAGTCTTGTGGAATATTCATGACCTATTGATTCAAATTGAAGCGCAAAGCTACTCCAGAACGAATATTTGAAGTAGCGAATGAAGTTGATATGTACGGACTCGTGATTTGGTGGTCATAGAACGCACGCATCGTCACTTTATCCGAGATTTCGAGATCTGCAGACATCTTGATTGAAATCAAGTTTTGACCCGCAGTCACTTGGTTCTGTCTCTCCTCCATCTTTCGGATGATGGTGCGATTGTCTCGAATGTTGAGGTCTGCCCTCAGCACCAAGTCTGTCTCCTTCAACATTTTGACCGGGAGCTTACCGTACGTCTTGATGAACGGGTTTGGAACGTCTTTGAATTTGTAACCAAAACCAATCACCAGCGCATTGCTCTTGGTCTCCGTGACTTGGAGGTTGGTCAGTCCAAATGCGACATTTCGATCGCGCTTCAACTCCACCTTCAACTGAGGTTCATTTTCCGCTTCCGTATTGAACGTCATATCCACTCCTACAAGCGGCGAAAGCTGCTCACTCAGACTCACAACATTGAACTGTCTTTCTGAGATGTAATTACCAAATTCGCTCTGATCCAGTGCTGTTGGATTGCCAAACTGATCCTCCTCAAAATTCAAATTGGTGACATAATTGGTTGTCAATGTCGATCGATAACTGTGGCTCAAGTTGAAGCGCTTGAAATATTGCTTGAAAAATGGATTCTTGGTGAGGCCGTCAAATGTTACGCGCCAGTTCGGAGCAATTGGCGTATTGAAAACATCCAGAGGAACATCCGCCGCATCAACACCCAAATAAGCGGCTACAAACGCCGGGATCGTCACGTCTTGGCTCGTTCCTCCAAAACCGGAATAATATCCCGTATTCTCTGGAGAATCGAGCTGATATGTAACGTCATTCAGCCGTTCCGAAACTTTGATGCGGGCTTGTTTGATGAAATAATCCCACGTCTCTGAATTGAATTCATCATCAACATCATCCTCAACGAATGCGGTATTCCAACTCATCACGGTCGCAGAAAACTGACCTGTTTGATTGGGTGACTCATAGACAAAGTCATTGAGTTCCTCGTCATATCGGAAGAAACTGGTGTAATTCTGAGAAATATTGCGGTTGGCCGTCAGCTCAATTTTCAAATACTTGATGGGCTCCAGATTGGCCCTCACATTGAAGGTCTCTTGGTAGGTCTCCGTGTACTGTTGGTTTTGAACAGCCGAAGACTGCAACCAACCTTGCTGCGCGAATTCAGTCGCAAAGTCATTCACTCGATCTCCCTGCCAGTTTGTATTCTGGTGACCAAGCAAGAACGCTGGGCCAGGGGCCAAAAACTGACTGTCAAATCCCGCGAATCGTGCATTTTGGTTGTAGCCCGGCAATAATATTCCTTCATTGCGGGTCATCGAACCAGAAACATTCTGAACACTCGCAAGCAAACGTACGATCGTCGCCAGTGGATTGATCTCGAATTTGATTTTTTCCTCCTCATCTGCATTGCCAAATCCATCGCGGTCTTCATTGCGAATCTCACGAGCGCTTGGAGCTCGACGCGGGGGGTTCAGCAAATCCTTGACGCCCGGTACTTTATTGTACAGGTTAGAGAAATTCGCTTGGGCGTTCAAACTGAGATTACGTGAATTCTGAATGGTGTTTCCAATGCTGTCCTGGGAGAACGGCGCACGATCCCACCGGAATGAGCCTTGGTAACGGATGTCACTCGAGATGAAATTCACCAACGGCAATTTGTCGAACGGCAATTTATATGAACCCGTGATGTTGTGATTGTACGTCGTGATTTCACCCGCATTTTCCAAGTTGCGAATGACAGAATCCCGGTACAACTGGTATTCTTCGGTGTTTTCCCGATTGATTTCACCCGCGGGTTCACCCACAAGTGCCTGAGCCTGACCGTTGTAGTCAAACTTCAACGCTTTGGTTAAATCGTATTTCACTGCGTAGGTGCGATCCCAGCGCCATGTCTTCATCACCTGCGTGTTGATCAGCAGATTCGTCTCCACGCCCAATAATTCTTGGGTGTTGTTTCGCACTCGGCTCGCCTCATAAATGCGATTCATTTGAGAACCCACTGTGAACTGCTTCAAGCCCAAATAGAAGTTGAAATCTGTCAACCACTTCATGAAGTCCAATTTCCTCAAGAATCCAATCTTGCCAAATGGCTTGAAGTTCTTCGGTGAATGGGAGAAGTTGTAATTCAAACCCCCTCTATATTCTCGGTTCAATCGGAATTCCGTATTGACGTCCCGGTTGAACGATTCGATGTAAGAGAAGTTGCCTGTGAAGTTTCCGGGATCAAGCATCTTCAATAAGCCAATTTGGCTGCCGCCGGATTTCCCGCCTCGTGCAGAACCACCGCGCGCCGAACCGCCACGTGCTGAACCCTCTCCTGCTCCTTCTTTGCCGCCTGCTTCCTTGCCTCCTGCTTCCTTGCCCATTGATGCTCTGCCTCCTGCAGCAGCTCCACCACGCTCGCGGTTTCGATCGCGTGACGAAGCGCCATTCTTGCCACCAAATTGAGGGTCAATCTTGATGCTACTGAAATTAATAGACTTCAGTTGATCAATCGTTTTTGCATTTTCTCGCCGTTGTGCAGACAGCCCTTCCTGCTGCGCCATCTCGATATCAGGGGATAGAGGATCAAACTGCGGGGTGGAAGTTTGTTGAGAATATCCGAGGTACATCGGAAGGGTGATTCCTAACTTCTTTGGCAGCAACTTGCCCAGCTGAATCGTACCAGAAGCATCGATGCCTTGGATGGTTTCGCGTTGACGATCTTGAATGCGCTGCTCGAGGCCTCCAAAGCCTGGAGTCGACATATTAGCCGCCACAGAAATGTTACCTAGGTCGGCCAATTTAGCATTCATTTGAGCGGTTGCAGCCCATCCCCCTTTTTGATTAAAGTCAGCCAAACGCATCTCGTTCACCCACACCACGGCACATTTATCCAGGCCATCATCATTGGAGGTGAAGTCATTCTCGTCCTTGTCCGTATTGCGCACACCCACCATCACCATCACAACATTAGCAAGGTTCGGATTTCCTTTGACCGCCAGGCGCGCATTGCTTTCCGAATCCATTGCTGCGTATTCATCAAACAAGGGATAACCCTGAGGTCGTTCAATTTTGAGATTCTGAAGTTTTCGAAACTCAATGTCGATGTTGTTCTCTTCCGGCCAGATCAAGTCCTCATCGCCCGTATTCCACGGTGTTGTCTTCAGCGGGATTTCATATTCATAGTAATTTGACTCGAAATCGTTGCCCAGACGGACAAAGCATGTAACATCGTCGTCGTTTAGCACTTGATTGTTCGGTCCGGCTTCCGCGTGCACATACATCCGAAGACGTTTGTACATCCGCATGTCAAAATTGATATTACGGTACGCTCCCCGCGCATCTCCATCGGCCAAATCACAAACGGCCATTTCCAATGACTGCTCATTCAAGCGCCTTTGGTTTGCAGTGCCAACGTCAATTTCACGAATAATCCCCGGCGGTGTAACGTAGGGAACAGGTTCTCGATTTCCATTCTCCTCGATGTTCACAGCACTGATATTGAAAACGGTCGCAGACGGATCATCTGGTTCTATTTCCTGCGGCCCCGCAAGAGAATTCAAGTAACGACGCCATTCACCCCGGATCAATTCCAATCGCGCAAAACGCAAAGTCACTGGCTCCGTCCATCCCTTTGCAAACATGCGAATGAATCGAACAGATCGGAAATCCGTGATGCCACCGACACGGTTGTCATACTCGCGCACTGGAATCTTGAACTGATACCAACGGATCACCCGCTCTTCGTCATCCGCTGTTGTAACCGTTTGCTCAAACGTATCGGTGATGTAATTTTTTCCAATGTTGAATTCTCCTAAGTCCTGTGGTCGCAGGGAAACCTTGTACTGGAAATAACTCTCAATCGTTGACAACGTGATGTCCTGGTTGATGTCTTCTGTGTTCGGAATCGTTGTACTTGTGATTGGATAACCGTCTGGAGAGCCGGTATTGGAATTGTTTTCATAACCATTGTATCGGGAGTAACGCTCCAAAATGGTCTCCTCGTTGGATTGTGCTTGAGGGTTCCGAAAATACCGAAAATTATCACTGGATGGATCGTCCTGAATCTCAGCATACGCTTCTGGATTCACGTATTCGGCAACGTCGTTAAGCCATTCGCTAAAGTATCCTCGTTCCGCTGCATCCGGCATACCGTCCAATCCGACATCCTGCAAATCATACGTACCTGAAGTATTGTCAAACGCGTTTACGACGTTGAATGTAGAGGGGTCGGGATAGATGCCCCACACACCTTCCAACGTCGGGAGGTCAGGATTGTTTGCCGATGGCAATCCATTCTCGTAAGAAAGCTGGCTATCGTTCAGGACATCCTCTGAAACGTTGCCCAAGTTGATGTAGAAATCACCCCCTGTAAAATTCTCAGAATCTTCGTTGAACGGATCCATCAACCAAAACTGCATGTATTCGATATTGGCCGCCTCAAAGTCCGTCGTGGTCAGAGCGCGCTGGATTCCAGCCCACCGTGAGGCCGGGTCCTCAAGTGTTCCTTCTGGAGTAAGCCCCGCAGAAACTCCGTTGGCTCCTTCCGGGACATCATAATTGTAGGGACCGCGCTCATTGGGTCGAAATGTGAAATCCAGCGTCGGAATATTCGGTGGTGTTCCAGTGGGCAGTTCTCGATTCGGAAAGACCTCGCCTTCCAAGACTTCACGGGTTCGGTGATCACTTTTGATCTCCGCACTCACCTGCCCGTCTTGCAGGCCACTTCCGCGGAAGAATTGAGGGTCCACCGTGTACCAACTCAATGCTGCTCTGTTGTAATTGTACAGCAGACTGTCCTCTGCACTTCCCTCTGGAAACAAAGCCGGTTGCAATTTTGGTGTTGAGGCCAAGAACCATCGATTCACGGATCGTATGTCAATGGCTGATTGGCTTCCTTCAAAATCGTCGATGTAAGCATTTCCATCTTGCCCTATCGCTCGGCTATGACCTGGAATGAGATAGGCGGCCTCAGCGGATATGTCAATGCTGGAGCCCGATGAGGTCTCATAAAAAGGCAACGCATCAATCAATTCAGTCAGGAAAGGCGCATCGTCTTGGTAGCTGAAGTCCGCTCCAAAAATAGAGTTGTTTACGGGCTCATTGCCGATGTTCACTTTCTGCGTCAACGGTCGTTCACGAAGATTCAGGAAGGTCGCTCCCAAATTGAATCGATCCCCAACAGCGTAGTCAAAGCGCGTTCCCATCATGGTTTTGGTCTGAATGCTAAAGAGCGAATTGCTCTCAAGCGACACCTTGATGTTACGTCCGGACTCCAGCAGTCCGTCATTGATGATGCGCACACGACCCAATTGATAGTCGACTGTGTAATCTTGGTTCTCGATCAAACGAACACCACCGGCAGTAACGGTCACAGATCCTTCCGGAATGTTCATCGCCTGCAACGCAATCTCACTGCTCGTTTGACTTTGGAATTCACCCTTGATTCGGAATCGATTCAGAGATGGTATTTGCTGCGCAGCCGTCTTCGTGCTGTCATAAAGCGGCTGAAAAACAATGCTCTGAATCAGGTTTGCCGCCAAGTCCGGATCATCCACGCGTTCCTCAATTTCACGCTTCAGATTTGATCCGAAAGGCTCTACAGATGGGAAGAATATTCGACCATTTTGGCTGTGGATGGTTCCGCCCGTAGTCGCTGCATTGTCAACAAAATCAAAGACACCATCCGGCTGACTCATGCCATTGATATCGAGGCGATCCATCCCCAACAATTGGAGTAGTAGCGTACCATCCAGCGGGTTGCGCGGGATGTAATTGAGATCGACTCCTGTGGCCGGATCATTGTACCAGATGTTCAACCGAAAGTTCTCTTCGCTGAGTCCAAACGCCTGCATCGAGTAGACGTTTTTCATCATTGTGCGCCACAAGGGTGCGCGCGATCCATCACTCAAACGCAACTGGGTGATGCTCGACTTCAGCATCTTCAAAACCAAGGCGCTCGGGGCTGTATACCCATCTTGGGATAGTGTTCCTACTTGATGTGTTTCACCATTGAGGGTGTACTCATATGCCACCGCCAAGACTTCCGCATTGTTCAACGCCTGGCGCAACGAAATGAAGCCCAAGCGTGAATTGTACGTGTATTCCGTTGGCGCGAGCTTTCGCGCGTTTCCGACCCGCTCAAAGTGTATGCCTTGCGTCAGACCAAGTCCCATGGCGCCAATCGCACCATTGGCACCTGTAAAGCCCATGACAGCTGAGTTGTTCACCATCATGTCGAACAGCGTGTTGTTTGCATTCGTCGGGTTGGGGCGAATGGCATCCGGGCTTCCCGCCAATTCAGCAACGGGCAGGTTGGACGAGATGTAGTTCGGGTTTTCACCTAAATCTGTGAAACCAATCACATTTCGAACGTCCTGGGTGTTGGCTTGGGTATTGACAACCCACACTTCAATTCGGGTGATGTTCGCTCCTGAACTTGGGACGGGCAAACTGCGCATGGCCTCGTCGTACTCGTCCAAGAAGTATTGGGAGAGGAAGTAGTGGCGATTCGCTTCATAATCATCCGCTCGAATGTCAAATTCTTGCGTTTGGGCACCTCCGTCAACTTCAATTTCCTTCCGTTCACCTTTTTGCTGGGAAAACACAGTCGTATTGTAGAGTCGGCCCCACTGCGTTTCCAACTTTACCCCAAAAAGACTTTGACTACCTGTGATCAATGTCCCAGGCAAGGGCATCGAAATGTGCCCCGCTTCAAAATTCTTCAGGATGTCATCTTCTTCTCCTTGGAAACCGATGTTCATCTGATTCTCAAAGTCAAAAAGCGCTTCGGTGTTGTAGTTGGTCCCGAGGTCAATCTTGTCTCCAATCTTTCCACCGATGTTCATTTGAATGCGCTGGTCAAAGTCGAACGTGGTGATGCGCCGCTGGCGTTCTGGAATTCGGGGGTTTTCAGTGTTGGAAATGTTAACTCCAAAAGTCAATTCTGCAGACCCCTGAGGCTTGATTTCAATCTCGTTGCTGCCAAAAATGGTTTCAAACAGCTTGCTGTCAATGGTGAGCTTAGGAGCGAAAGCGCGCTCTGCCTCGTCGTCCTCCACTTGCAACTCATTCCAATACTCCGTAAGGTTTCCCTCCATATCAAAATTGAGGTATTCATCGAGGGTCAGAAAAGTCGAGGGACGGTACTGGATTGTGTCCCCCACCAGCTGTTGGATGCTGTACATACCCGTCTCCTCATCCAGAACCACCTCGTAGGTGAAATTACTCGGCCATGCAAAATCGAAACCTGCAGGCGATTCGATGGGATTGAACTGATCTTCACCTCCAAATGGAAAGGGCAAATCGATGACCAAACTGTCATTCCCGGACTCCGCACCATTCGAGTTTTGTGCCCGTCCTGAAAAGGCAACGAACAACAGAGCGACCAGCACCAAGGTGCTGCGCAGTGCGAGTCTATAGTCTGCCGTCTTTTTCAGCATCACAATCGCTTCAAAGCGTGTTTTATCAAATCCTCCACGGTATCCAAAGCGGGCGATTCTTTTAAAATTTGGTCCAAGGTCTTTTCACACCGGTTTCGGTCAAAACCCAGTGTGGTGAGCGCAACTAACGCATCCTGCCGTGAATTATTGCCAGAAGCTTTTGGCGAGGTCAAAAACGAAGCATCCTCAGAATTTAGAGCGCCCACTTTGTCTTGCAAATCGATGATGATCCTTTGCGCTGTTTTTGCGCCGATTCCTTTCACGCTTTTCATCGCGTTCACATCTCCTTGTTGGATCGCATTTCGAGCTGAGTTGGGATCCATTGAGCTCAAAATCATACGAGCCGTGTTGGCTCCAACACCGCTTACGCCAAGTAGCATCAAAAACAATTCACGCTCCTCAGGTTGAGCAAATCCATAGAGCAATTGTGCATCTTCACGAACCACCAAATGGGTGTGTAAGTGAACGCTCTCGTCTTGACCAAGTTGCTCATAGGTGTGCAGGCTGATGTGCACCTGGTATCCAACTCCGGCGCATTCAATCACCGCATACGTCGGAGTTTTCTCCACCAATCTGCCTCTCAAGTGATGAATCATACTTCTTTTTTGTTTTGAGCATCGACAACGGCAAGACGAACCATGTCATGAATCTCGCGAACCGAAGATCCCATTTGAAGCACGTGAAAGGATTTTCTCATTCCCAACAAAATGGGACCTTGCACGTCAATTCCAGCCATTTCTTGCAGCAGTTTGTACGCAATATTACCAGAGGCAAGATTCGGAAAAATGAGGGTGTTGACCCGTTTTTCATGCAACGTTGAAAACGGAAAAGATTCTGACAAGAGCTCATCGTTCAAGGCAAAATTTGCTTGAATCTCACCATCCACAATCAAGTCAGGGTGTTTTTCCTTGAGAATTCGGGCTGCTTCGGCCATCTTCTCCGCGTCAACTCCGCGGGCGGAGCCAAAGTTGGAATAACTCAACAAAGCGATGCGCGGCACGATACGCAGGCTGCGAACCGCCCGAGCTGTCAACACGGCAATGGACGCAATTTCTTCAGCCGTTGGGTTGAGGTTGACCGTTGTGTCTGCAAAAAACATCGGGCCTCGCTTGGTCTCCAAGATGTACATCCCGGCCACCTTATCCGCGTCTTCCGCCTTGCCAATCACTTGTAATGCCGGACGTATCACCGAGGGATAGGTTCTTGTCAATCCCGAAATCAGCGCATCAGCGCGGCCCGTCCGGACCATCATTGCACCATAATAGTTACGCTGACGCATCAGACGTTCGCCTTCACGCGCAGTCAAACCGTGACGCATGCGCAACTTGAAAAACTCATCGCCATAGGCCGTTCGATTTTCTAGCTCCTCATTCGCCCGGGGATTGATGACCTCAACGCCATCCAATTCAAGATTATGCTCCACGATCAACTCCTCAATCACCGATCGGCGACCCAATAAAATAGGGATGGCGATGCCTTCTGCTTTCGCCTGCTCGGCCGCCTTGAGCACTTTGTGGTGATCTCCTTCTGCAAAGACGACGCGCTTGGGCGATTTTTTGGCGCGATCTGCAATCGTCCTCGCGAGGCCTGAATCGTACCCGATTCGATTCAATAACGCCTTGTGATAGGCCTCCCAATCAAGAATCGGTTCGCGCGCCACACCTGATTCCATGGCAGCTTTGGCCACTGCTGGGGCAACATAAGTGATGAGTCTTGGGTCGAGAGGTTTGGGAATGATGAGGTCACGACCAAACGCAAAAGATTGGTGTCCGTAGGCAGCTGCCACTTCATCGGGAACGTTCTCTTTCGCGAGATCTGCAATCGCCCGTACGGCGGCAATTTTCATCGCATCATTGATGCTTGTTGAGCGGACGTCCAGCGCACCTCGGAAAATGAATGGAAAACCCAGGACATTATTCACTTGGTTCGGATGATCCGAGCGTCCCGTCGCCAT
>Ga0228639_1001352_pt1 | contig 10447 bp, 7 predicted proteins | sample 50DmetaG_FD_190532 | JGI IMG/M metagenome (GOLD analysis project Ga0228639, IMG submission 190532) | Seawater microbial communities from Monterey Bay, California, United States - 50D | ecosystem: Environmental > Aquatic > Marine > Coastal | place: USA: California | collected 2016-10-18
AAACAAGCGCGAGTTTGACCTGCTGGCTTATCTCTTGAGCCATCAAGGGCAAATTGTGACCCGCGACATGCTGCTGCAAAATGTTTGGCATTACGGTCTCGACACCCAAACCAATGTGGTCGATGTGCATATTTCGCGCCTGCGCGCTAAACTTGATAAGGGCTTTGACCCGGCCCTGCTGCACACTAAGCGCGGCCGGGGCTTTGTCTTACAGGCCGATATATGAGTACGCTTTTGCGCCTTGCCGGATTTCGCGCCGCGCTGATTTACACCACGCTTTTATTGCTGGCCATGGCGCTGGTGCTGGGGCTGCTTTATGGCCGATTGGCCAATAATACCCGTCTGGCGCAAGACAATCTCATCTGGCGCGAGGCGGCGGCTTTATCGTTTCTGCATCAACGCGACGGGCTGCGCGGGCTGGCGCAAGCCGTGGACGCGCTGGGCGGTCAAGACAGCTATCGCGCCAGCTATGTGCGCTTGTCGGATGGTTTAGGCCATTTTATCGCCGGTAATTTGCGGGCGTTTCCGACGCTGCACACAACCGATGCTGATGGCTGGCTGCGCTTTGCCGAGGCGGGCGCGCCGGTGAGGGCGCGGGTTTTGCAATTGGACAAAAATTTAGTGCTGCTGGTCGGGCATAATATCGCCGATGGTGAAAATCTGCTGGCGGCGTCTCGTCAGGCCTTTGCGCTGGCATTGCTGGCCATGTTGCTGGTCGGGCTGGGCGGCGGCGCGTTTTTGGCGCGGCGCGGCTTGCAGCAAATTGATGCGATTGGCGCGGCGCTGAAGCCGGTCATGGATGGCGATTTATCGACCCGCCTGAGTCTGCGCCGCGAGGGTGCCGAATGGCAGGCTTTGGAGACGCAGATTAACGCCATGTTGGCGCAGCTTGAAAAGCTGATGGGCGCGACGCGGCAAGTCAGCGATAATCTGGCGCATGATTTGCGCGCGCCATTAACGCGCTTGCGGGCGCGGCTTGAGGGATTATTGGCCGAAACCGATACACCCGATATGGCGGCGGCTTTAGAGGATGTTGATGGGCTGCTGAAAAGTTTTAACGCGCTGCTGGCCTTGTCGCGCCTCGATAGCGGCGTCACTAAATTAGCCGCCGGGCCGGTGGATGTCGCCGCTTTGCTGGCTGATGTGCATGATTTATTCGCGCCGGTTTTTGAGGATGGCGACATGCAGCTCGCCATAAGCTGCGCTGACGGCTTGAGTCTGTCGGGCGATGCTGACTTGCTGGCGCAGGCGCTGGTGAATTTGCTGGAAAATGCTCTGACCCATGCCGCGATTAAAGGCAGCACGGTGACGCTTTCCGCGCAGCGCGCCGATGATGCGGTTATTTTGTCACTGGCCGATGGCGGCGCGGGCATTGCTCCGGCGCAACGCGAGCAGGCCATGGCGCGCTTTGTGCAATTGGATGAAAGCCGCGCGCAAGGCGGCAGCGGTCTGGGCTTATCGCTGGCAGCGGCGATTTGCACCCATCATGGCGGCGCTCTGGTATTGCGTGATAATGCCCCCGGTCTGAAGGCAGAATTACATCTGCCGCAAAAAAGCTGAGGCCGCTCATGGCATCTCTATTTGACAAATTGCCGCCGTTTCAACCGCTCGATGCACCGCATGCCGATTTATTGCTGCAAGATGCGCGCGCGCAAGAGGCTTTGACGCCGCTCATAAAAGCGCATGAAAACTTCTTTGCATGGTTGGTGGAGGGCAGTCCGTTTTTGGCGCGGCTGATGCGCCGCTATCCCGAGGTCATGCTGGCGTTGCAAGACAGCGCGCCGGAGGATTATCTCGACACGCTATATACGCGTTTGGACGATGAGATGGCCGCCGCCAGCGACAAGGATGCGGCGATGGCTCTCTTGCGTCATGCCCGCAATCGCGCCGCGCTGACCATTGCTGTGGCCGATTTGGCCGATGCGTGGGATGTCGAAACCGTGACCCGCTATCTCACCCGTCTCGCCGATGTGGCGGTGCGCTGTGGGCTTGATTTTTTATTGCGCGCCGCTGTGGCCGAGGCGCGGCTCACCGCTTTTTCGCGCGATGGTTTGGTGGTGCTGGCACTCGGCAAACATGGCGGGGAGGAGTTGAATTATTCCTCGGATATTGATTTTGTCATTTATTATACGCCCGATGCGCTGCCTCTGGCTGAGGGGCAAGACCGGCGCAAATTTCATATTAAGCTGGTGCAGGATTTAACGGCATTGCTGCAAAACCCGACGGCGGACGGCTTTGTTTTTCGTGTTGATTTGCGCTTGCGGCCTGACCCGGGCGCAACGCCCGTCACCATCTCGGTCGATGCCGCGCTCGGTTATTATGAAAGCATGGGGCAAAATTGGGAGCGCGCTGTTTATATAAAGGCGCGCCCGATTGCCGGCGACCTGAAGGCCGGACAAAAATTTATCGATGATTTGCAGCCCTATATTTGGCGGCGTTACTTCGACTTTGCGGCGATTGAGGATGTGCATTCCATGAAGCGGCAAATGCATGCCGTGCGCGGTCATGCGGAAATTGTCGCGCAAGGTCATAATCTCAAATTGGGGCGTGGCGGCATTCGCGAAATTGAGTTTTTTGTGCAGACCCAGCAGCTTATCGCCGGTGGGCGTGACCCGGATTTGCGCGGCCATCGCACGGTTGAGATGCTGGCCATGCTGGCCGCCAAGGATTGGATAAGCCATGAGACGGCGGATAAATTAACCGCCTCTTATTATTATTTGCGGCGCATGGAGCATCGCCTGCAAATGCGTTTGGACGAGCAAACCCAAACCCTGCCGAAAGATGATGCGGCTTTTGCCGGATTTGCCTGCTTTGCCGGATATGACAGCGCGGCAGCCTTTAGCGCCGATTTTATCGGCCATTTAACGGGCGTGACGGCGGAATATGGCCAGCTATTTGAGCAGGCCGAAAGCCTGTCGGGCGAGGCGGGTAATTTGGTTTTCACCGGCGGCGAGGACGACCCGGAAACCTTGGAGACGCTTTCCAATATGGGGTTTCGCCGTCCGGCAGATATTTCCGGCATTATTCGTGGCTGGCATGCCGGTCGCATGGCGGCGACACGTAGCGCGCGGGCGCGGGAAATCCTCACCCGTTTGCAGCCCGTCATATTGAATAAGCTGGCCGAAGCGCGCGCGCCCGATGACGGTTTTATTCGCTTTGACCAATTCCTTAGCGCGCTGCCCGCCGGTGTGCAGATTTTCTCGCTGTTTCAATCAAACCCGCATGTGCTGAATTTGCTGATTGATATCATTAATTCTGCGCCGCGCTTGGCCGCACTTTTATCGGGCAATGCCGGTCTGGTTGATGCGCTGGTGCCGGGCCATGTGCCGCAAGAATTGCCCGTCGCTTTTGACGGGTTTGAGGCGGCGATGGATGGTTTGCGCCGTTATGTGCATGAGGCACAATTTCGTGTCGGCACCAAAACATTGGCCGACCCGACCATGGCGATAAGCTATGGCGACGCCTATAGCCGATTGGCCGAAACCGCCATTGGCACAATTTATGATGCGGCTATGGCCGATATTGAGCGCCAATATGGACGCCTGCCCGAGGGCGATATGGTGGTGCTGGGTTTGGGCAAGCTGGGCAGTGGCGAGATGACCCTGCAATCTGACCTCGACTTGATTTTAATATGCGATTGCCCCGATTTCAGCGCGCTATCCGATGGCGATAAACCGCTTGATGCCGATCGCTGGTTTGCCCGTGCGGCGCGACGTTTGACGAGCGGCCTCAGCGCCCCGTCGGCTGAGGGCGAGCTTTATGAGGTCGATACAAGGCTGCGCCCGTCAGGCAATGCCGGACCTCTGGTCACGAAATTTACCAGCTTTGTCGATTACCAATTAAATCAGGCATGGAATTGGGAACATATGGCGCTGACCCGTGGGCGGGTTTTGGCCGGTGGCGACAAGCTGCGGCAAAAAGTAGAGGCGGCGATTGGTGATATTCTGAGCGCGCCGCGTGACATGGCCAAGCTGGCGCAAGATGCCGAGGATATGCGCCAGAGGCTCCGCACCCATCAGCCGCAAGCCGGGCCCTTTGACATTCGCCGCGGCGATGGCGGCTTGGTCGATGTTGAGTTTATCGCGCAAAGCCTGCAATTGGCGCATGGCGCGCAGCATGACGGGCTGTTGGTGCCGCAGCCCTTGCCGCAGATTTTAAGCGCGCTCAAAAGCGCCGATTGTCTCGAGCGGGACGCGCATGATGGGCTGCAAGCCGCCGCCGCGTGCTTTTTGAGCTTGCGACAAATTGCCAGCCTTTGCCTTGAAGATGATGAGACCACGCCGCCCGCCGCCATTGCCGGGCTTTTGCTGGAAGCGCTGAATGAGCCGGATATGAGCCGCTTAAGCCATGTTATTGAGCAACATCGCGCCCATGTTGCGGCCTGTTTTGAGGCCAGCATGGCGCATTTGCGCGGATTGTCTGAGGGCTGAAAAGCGCGCGCCAAAGATTGACCCCGAATAGGCAATCCAATAGCCTTTGCAAAGAATTTGGGAGAGTAAAATGAATTTCGATTTTTCAGACGACCAGAAAATGTTGAAGGATCAAGCGCGCAAGTTTCTTGAAGACAAGTGCAGCTATGATGATGTGCGGACAATTCTGGAAAGCGATGACAGCCATCATGATGGCGTGTGGAACGGCTTGTGCGAATTGGGCTTTGCCGGTGCCGCCATTCCGGAAGAATTTGGCGGGCTGGGGCTGGGCGCTTTGGAGCTGGCCGTGATTGCTGAGGAATTGGGTCGCGCTGCGGCGCCGGTGCCGTTTTCCTCATCCATTTACATGTTTGCCGAGGCGTTGAAATTGGGCGCATCGGACGCGCAAAAATCGGCTTGGTTGCCGCAAATCGCCAGTGGCGAAATTATCGGCACATTGGCCGGTGCTGAGGGCACACAAGCGCCATCACCGCGCACGGTTAAAGCAAGTTTCGCGGGCGGCAAATTAAGCGGCCGCAAATTGCCTGTGCCGGATGGCGAAACCGCATCGGTTGCCGTTGTGTTGGTCAATACGGGCGGCGCGGGCGAGCAGGCTTTATCTTTGGTGCTGGTTGACCTTAATCAAGAGTGCGTTACGCGCTCTGCGGTTGATACGATTGACCCGACACGCGGCCATGCGGAAATTAATTTCGACAATGCCGACGCCACCCTCATCGGTGATGAAGGCGATGGCTGGGCGATGCTGAAACGCGTTGAGGCCGGTGCCGCCGTGCTGATGGCGTTTGAGCAGGTTGGTGGCGCGGAAGCGGCTTTGGAAATGGCCAAGGAATATGCCCTCGACCGCTACGCATTTGGCCGCCAAATCGGCTCTTATCAGGCGATTAAACACCGTTTGGCCGATATGTATGTGAAGCTGGAATTGGCCAAATCCAATGCTTATTACGGCGCGATGATTTTATCAGAGGACGGGGCCGAGCTTGAATTGGCCGCAGCCTCAGCGCGCATTTCAGCAACCGAAGCCTATCGCTTTGCGGCGCAGGAATGTATCCAAGTGCATGGCGGCATCGGCTTTACATGGGAAGCCAATCCGCAATTCCATTACCGCCGGTCAAAATTATTGGCGCTCGCTTTGGGCAGTGCCAGCCGGTGGAAAGACAGGCTCGTGGCCGAGCTTGAAAAAAGTAACGTGGCCTGATGCAGCACATTTCGTGTCAGCTAGCATTTGAAGAAGTGATGATGAGGAAGGAAAGTTAAAATGGATTTTAACGATACCCCAGAAGAAGCCAAGTTCCGCGCCGAAGCGCGCGCATGGCTGAGTGCCAATGCCAAACCGAAAGACCCGAGCAAAGTTAAAGCCGGTGTCTCGCAAAAATCTGAGGCCGAGCGTCTTGCGCGCGCCAAAGAATGGCAGGCCAAAAAAGCCGAAGCCGGTTATGCCGCCATTACCTGGCCGACCGAATATGGCGGGCTGGGCGGCACACCGATTCAGTCGGTGATTTACAGCCAAGAAGAGTCGAAATTCGATGTGCCCGGCGGGTTCTTTGAAATCGGCCTCGGCATGTGCATTCCGACCATGATGAAATGGGCCACCAAAGAGCAGTGCGACCGCTATGTGAAGCCTGCGCTTTTCGGTGAAGAAATTTGGTGCCAGCTTTTCTCCGAACCGGCTGCCGGTTCTGATGTCGCGGGCTTGCGCACAAAATGTGAGAAAGATGGCGATGAATGGGTGATTAACGGCCAGAAAGTCTGGACCTCCGGCGCGCATTTTTGCGATTACGGTATCATCGTTACCCGCTCAGACCCGACCGTGCCGAAGCATAAAGGTCTGACCTTTTTCTTCCTCGACATGAAAACGCCGGGCATTGACATTCGCCCGATTAAGCAAATTTCAGGCGGCAGCGGCTTTAATGAAGTGTTCTTCAATGATGTGCGTGTGCCGGATAGCCAACGTTTGGGTGATGTCGGTGAGGGCTGGAAAGTCTCGCTGACAACGCTGATGAATGAGCGTCTGGCCATTGGTCAGGGCAGCGGCGTTGATTATGAAGAATTGCTGAAATTGGCGCGCGAAACCGAATTGGAAAACGGTCCGGCGATTAAGGACTCGAATGTTCGCGAAAAGCTGGCCGATTGGTATGTGCAGTCGCAAGGGCTGAAATATACCAAATTCCGCACTTTGACCGCTTTGTCGAAAGGACAAGTGCCCGGTCCGGAAAGCTCCATCGGTAAAATCGTATCAGGGCCGAAAATGCAAGACCTCGCCGGTTTCGCTATGGATATTCAAGGCCAGGGCGGTGTCATGCAAGACACGGAAGAAAGCCCGATGGCCGGTGCGTTCCAAAATCAGTGGATTGGCGCAGCCGGTTATCGCATCGCCGGTGGCACGGATGAAATTCTCCGCAATATCGTCTCCGAGCAGGTTTTGGGTCTGCCGCAGGATATTCGCGTTGATAAAAAAGTGCCGTTCAATGAATTGCCCGGCGCCGGTAGCAAGAAATAATCTTGCGCCTGTCTTATTTGAAAGCTCGCGGGGGTAACCTCGCGGGCTTTTTCTTGCCCAATCGCCAGAAAAAGGCGACAAAGACACCATGAGTTTAACCGCGCCAGATATTCGCTTTTCCGTCGCGCCGATGATGGATTGGACCGACCGCCATGACCGCTATTTTTTGCGGCTCATGTCGAAGAGCGCGCGGCTTTACACGGAAATGGTCACCGCCAATGCGGTGCGCTTTGGCGACCGCGACAAGCTGTTGGCATATAATCAAGAAGAGCACCCGCTGGCTTTGCAATTGGGCGGCAGCGAGCCGCAAGCTCTCGCTGAAGCGGCGCGTATTGGCGAAGATTACGGCTATGATGAGATAAATCTGAATGTCGGGTGCCCGTCTGACCGCGTGCAATCGGGGCAATTTGGGGCCTGCCTCATGCAATCGCCGGAACTGGTGGCTGATTGTGTGGCGGCCATGCAAGCGGCGGTGACCCTGCCGGTGACGGTTAAATCGCGCATTGGCGTTGATGACCAAGAGCCGCGCGAGGCGTTGTTTACGCTGGTGGAAAAATGCAAATCCGCGGGCGTGTCGCATTTTATCGTGCATGCGCGCAAAGCCTGGCTGGACGGGTTAAGCCCGAGAGAGAACCGCGATATTCCGCCGCTTGATTATGAGCTGGTTTATGCGCTGAAAAAGGCGCATCCCGAATTGCTGATTTCAATCAATGGCGGCATTGAGAATATTAAAGACGGCCAAGCGCATTTGGAGAAAACCGATGGCGTGATGCTGGGCCGCGCGCCGTATAAAAATCCATATTTGCTGGCAACGGTTGACCGCGATTTATTTGGTGACACGGCGACGCCGCTGACGCGCAATGAGATTGTGCAGGCGCTCATTCCCTATGCGGCGCGGCTGGTTGAAAGTGGCGCGCCTTTGCATGCGCTGACGCGTCATGTGATGGGGCTGTTTCAGGGCATGCCCGGCGGCAAAATTTGGCGGCGGCATTTGAGCGAAAACGCGCCGCGCCGTGGCGATGACCCAAAAGTGCTGGCCGAAGCGCTGGCGCTGGTTGAGGCCGAGCAGGCCAAGCGCGCCGCCTATGATGCTATGGCGGAGGCGGGCGAATAATGGAAGCCGAGCTGATTGTCTTGGCGCTTGTGTTGCTGGTCGCCGGATTTCTATCCGGCATTGTCGCCGGATTATTGGGCGTTGGCGGCGGCATGATATTGGTGCCGGTGCTGTTTCAAACCTTCATCTTTTTTGACCTACCGCTGCATTTGCAAATCCATATGGCGGTGGCGACCTCTATGGCGATTATTTGTTTCACCGGTTCATTATCGGCGCGCAGTCATTTCAAGCGCGGCTCAGTGGATATGGAAGTGGTGAAAAGCTGGGGCGGGTTTATCGCCTTTGGCGCGCTGGTCGGGGCCGTAGCGGCGCGCTATATCGCACCGGCCGGACTGAAAATCATTTTCGCCGCCTTAACGCTCAGCATGGCGGCGCGCATGTTGCTGAATAAAAATCCGGGCGAAGCGGGCGCGGCGCGCATCAGCCTTTTTGTGCAAAAAACATTGGCCTCATGGGTCGGGTTTTTCTCGGCTCTGATGGGCATTGGCGGCGGCACATTGTCTGTGCCTCTGTTAAATGCTTCGGGGCGAGATGTGCTGCGCGCGGTCGGCACCTCATCCGTGTTTGGCGTGTTCATCGCCGTGCCTGCCGCTTTGGGCTTTATGGCGGGCGGCTGGTCGTTGCCCGATTTGCCGCCGCTATCTATCGGCTATGTTAATTTAGTGGCAGTGTCGGCGATTATTCCGGCCAGCATGTTGGCCGCGCCTTTGGGCGCAAGACTGGCGCATCGCCTCAGTAAGAAAACACTGAACGGCATTTTTGCCGGATTTCTGATTGTCGCCGGCACACGCATGTTGCTGGCGATATTCATTTAGATTTTCTGGTCGTAGTCACCGACTTCTTTATAGGACGATAAAAGCGCATCAATTTCTGCGAAAATAGCGCGCATATTGTCTTCAGAAGTCGGACTTTCGACAACCACCACCAGCCCGGGCTTGTTCGACGAGGCGCGCACCAGCCCCCATGTGCCGTCTTCCACCGTGATGCGGACGCCATTCACGGTAACGAGGTCGCGGATTTTTTGCCCGATAAGCGTGCCGCCGCTCTCAGCCAGTTTTTCAAAATGCGCGATGGCGCGGTCAACGACATCGTATTTTTCCAAATCATCGCAATAGGGCGACATGGTGGGCGAGCCGTAAGTGACCGGCAAAGAGCGGCGCAAATCGGCCATGCTGGCGGTCTCGGCGCGGTCGAGCATATCGCAAATGGCAATGGCGGTGAGGATGCCGTCATCATAGCCGCGGCCAATCGGGGCGTTGAAAAAATAATGGCCGGATTTCTCAAAACCCGCCAGCGCGCCAATCTCATTTGTATGACGCTTCATATAAGAGTGACCGGTTTTCCAATAATGGGTGGTCGCGCCCGCCGCTTGCAATTCAGGGTCAGTGTTAAACAGGCCGGTGGATTTAACGTCGGCCACAAAAACCGCGTCCTTATGCATGCGCGCCAAATCGCGCCCGACCAGCACACCCATTTTATCCGCAAAAATTTCCGCGCCCTCATTATCCACCACGCCGCAGCGATCGCCATCGCCGTCAAAGGCAAAACCGATATCTGCGCCGGTTTCCAAAACCGCGTCGCGCATGGCGTGCAGCATTTTCATATCTTCGGGATTGGGATTGTGATGCGGAAAGCTGTGGTCTAGCGCGCAATGCAATTCGACAACATCAACGCCCAGCGCGCGCAGCACATCCGGCGCAAAGGCACCCGCTGTGCCATTGCCGCAAGCGACAACCGCTTTTAACGGACGTTTGAAGGGCGCGCGTCCGGCGAGGTCATCCTTATAGGCTTGCGCCACGCCCTCAACGCGTTCATACGCGCCACCGGCGCGGGCAATCCCTTTATTCTCAAGCACCATATCGCGCAAGGCCGACATTTCATCGGGGCCGAAAGTCAAAGGCCGCGCCGCGCCCATTTTGACGCCGGTCCAGCCATTTTCATTATGGCTGGCCGTGACCATGGCAACGGCGGGTGCGTCGAGATGAAACTGCGCGAAATAAGCGGTCGGCGAGAGCGCCAGCCCGATATCCAGCACTTTCACACCGGCGCTCATCAGGCCGGTGGTCAGCGCGATTTTAATGCTTTGCGAGTAAGAGCGAAAATCATGCCCGACAACAATGCGCGGCTGCTCGCCCTCGCCCAATTTATCGCCCAGCAGGTCAAACAAAACATTGCCGAGGCCAAACCCCAAAGCCTGCATGCCCGAGAGATTTATCTCATAGGGAAACAGCCAGCGCGCATCATATTCGCGAAAACCGGTGGGCTTAACCAAAGGCTTGTTCTCAAAGGCTTCCGTATTGGGTTTTAAATCGGCTTGCGGCTTAGACAGCATGGAAAGCTCCATTGGGAGGTGGCATTGGCGTGAGATTTTTTGATAGCAGATTTACCGACCGGGTAAAACCGCCT
>Ga0228639_1001415_pt1 | contig 10169 bp, 12 predicted proteins | sample 50DmetaG_FD_190532 | JGI IMG/M metagenome (GOLD analysis project Ga0228639, IMG submission 190532) | Seawater microbial communities from Monterey Bay, California, United States - 50D | ecosystem: Environmental > Aquatic > Marine > Coastal | place: USA: California | collected 2016-10-18
TCAACTTTTGTTTCTTCTGCTAGTTTATTAAAAACTCTTTTCTTTGTACTCATATTTATATAATTAATTTACTTGTTAATTTTGTATTTTCAGTTGTTTATTCTTCTTCTTCTGTTGCACTTATCCTCCCTATGCCTTGTTTCCAATACTCTGGAGTCTTGCAATTTTTATCATTATTATTTTTGCAATCTATCGAATAAGTATTTTTACATTTACAATATACTGCTCTCATTATGATAATAGTTTTTTAAGTTCTTCTAGTTTCTCTAAATCTTCTAACTTTCTTGATGCCCAATTAACACCAGCAGTACCACCCCAAGCATCCCACATAAGTCCACCACATCCTTCTGAATAAGGTACGTCTTTATGTTGTTGATGTCTTTTAAAACTAGCCATTCTTGCAATTGTATCTCTTGTTATTGGTTGTCTTTTAGCTAATTGATTTGCTCTACGTTTTCCAGTTGCTTCTCCACAACTACCCCAACCATTCTTCTCTACCCAAGCTAATGCTCTCTTTGCATTATTTGTTGCTCCTTGTGGATAGTCTGTATATGATGCTAATTCTTGTTCGTATTGTTTTGGCTTGTTATGTACCCAGCCTTTCTTTGTGTATTTGTCGTGTTCTTCTTTTGTCATTATTTCAACACTCTCGCCAGTCTTAGGATCGTACATAGTGTGAGGATATTGCATCAAGTGTTCTTTTAATTCTTCATTTGGTCTTTCCATTTTATCTGCAAAGTAACCCTCTATTGAAAAACCTTTTACTTTACCAGTCTTTACATAGTCATTCCAAACGTCATCATTATCTACTTTTACACTACCCATCCAAGTGCCAACTGGTACATCTAAATTGTATAAAGCACTTTTATCTTTTTGTTTATCTTCTACGATCCAACTTTCAACAAGTGTTAATCCTTGTAATTCTGAATTGTGTTCTAATGTTGAATTAGATTGGTTACCATTTTGTAAATACATTTGAGATGCTTTTGCAACAGTCTTTTCAGAAAAGAATATGTAGTATTCATCTTCTCCAGACTTTCTGTAAATAGGTTTCTTTGGTATAAGTAAAGCACCCATTAACAGACGTTTCTCTTTGTCTATTTCAGCAAGTTTTATTTCTTGTGTTTTAAGTGCAACAAAATCAGATTCAATTGCTGGATTTTCAACAACAGAAATAGCTTCTACTCCTATTGCTTCATCATCATCTAAAATAAGTTCAATTAACTTCATATTTATATAATATTGTTTTAGTGTTATTTTATATTTTAATCTCCTAAACTTGCATCATCAATTATATTTCTATCCATACTTTGTGCAGTTGTTACATCGTTTGCTACAACGTATGCTTGTACTGGTTGTTGTGATTGTCCTCCTATAGCTGCTGCTAATTGATTTGTACCACTTTGACCAACTACATTAAATGCTGGTGGTGTAGATGCTCCAGTTGGTACATTTCCTCCTTGACTACCTCCACTACTAGCACTTCCTCCAGCTTTCAAGGCTGACAATGCTTTACTTGTAGATGCAACTGACGATGCTATACCTAATCCAAGAGAAATATTGTTCAAAGTTTTTTCTGCTTTAGCTAATGCTAAACCTCCTGGTATTAATGCATATTTAGCAGTTACTGCTGCATTTGCTGCTCTTGTTGAAATTACTTGTTTAGCAATACCAACTGCATTTTCTCCAACTATTGCTGCTGCTTGTAATGCTTTGTTTTTACCAGCTAATTGTCCAAGTAATGCAAACCCTTTTGCAACATTATCTATTGCCAACATTCTTATATTCTGTTTAGCTTCTTCTAGTGTAGTTTGTATAGCTAAATCTTCTTCTGCAAATGTTTTATTAACCTCAGCTAACTTTGTTTTGTAATCTGTTTCAGCTGCAAGTAATCTCTCTTTCTTTTCTGCATCGTCTGTAATTTCTTTTTCTATCAAAAGTTTGTTTGCTTCATATTCTTGCTCCAATTCTAATCTTTCTTTGTCTCTTTCAGATTTACCAAAAAGAGCAATTTCATTCATTATTTCTTTTTGTTCTCTTAGTAAAGAATTTGCATTTGTTTGTTGCTCACTTCTAAAACCAGTTATTTGTGCTTCAATAGCTGCTTGTTCATTAAGTGCTTCTTGATATGCTTTTTGTAATTCTATATTATCTTTATTCTTTGAAAGTTCAGCAGCAGCAGATGCAACTGCAATAGCAGCATTTTCTTTCATTGCTTTTTCTTGCTCATCTAAAACTAAAGCAAGTTCTTCGTTTGCTTTTATTCTGTCCTCAATACTCTTACTTTCATCGTCTCTTATTTGTCTTAGTTGTTCTGCTTGTCTGTCATACTTCTCAACTAATCCTTGATTTAATACTGCTGCTAATTCTGCTGACTTTGCTAATTCTACGTTTCCTTTTGCTGCCTTAATAGTTTCAGTTGCATAATTTGAAATAGCTTCTGTACTACTTTTAACAATCTCTACACCTTTATCAAAAGTATCATTAACACCAGTTAAAACATCTAAAGATTCTTTACCAGCACTTTTTACATCTTCTAATGCACCAGCAAAATCTCCACTAAATACTTTCTTTACTGCACTTGCTAAAAATCCAAGAGTATCTAAGAAACTTTCAAAACGTTCTACAATGTTTGCTTTTATACTTGCTCCTAATTCTTTAACACTACCTAATGGATCTTCAAATATAGCTTTAAAAAAGTCTGTTACTTTTGTACCATTATCTATAACAAATCCAACAAAATCATTAAAAGCAATACTAACAACCTCAAATGATGTATTAAAGAAATCAGCAGCTTTTTGATTCTGCATAAATATATCTTTTAGTGTAGCAAAAGCAGCAATTGCTAATCCAATACCAGCAGCCTTTAATGCATTTCCAATACCTCTTATACCTTTAGCTGCTATGCTAGATGACTTCTCTACTTCTTTTAAAGACTTAGCAGTATTTTTATTTGACTCTGTAGTCGCTTTGTTTAAATCTTCAACACTCTTTGCAACATTATCAATACCCTTTAAAGCTTTGTCAGTTTTTGCTTCTAGCTCTACAATTATTTTTTCCATTTTAATTCTTGTTTTTGTCTTTTAAATACTTCTTTAAAACTTTCTGGAAACTTATTCTTTCCCTTTGCTATTTGTACTATCTCAGATTTACAATCTGTATCTCTTAATAATTCTAATATTTCTTTTATCATAATGTGTTTACTGTTAATGCTGATGATACTGATGATGTGTTACCATTAAAATCTGTTGCTGACACTGTAAAATCATAAGATGTACTCGAACTAAGTCCAGTTATATTAGTACAATAGCTAATCTCTTGTATAGGTGTTGCTGATACTCTTTGTATGAGTACACCATCTTGGAATACTTGATAGCTTTTTACACCTACACCTCCAGTATCAGTAGATGGACTCCAACAAAGTGTGAACGATGTAGAGGTAATATCAGAACTTGATAAATTACTAGGTATTGTTGGTGGTGTTGTATCTGGTGGTATTGCTGGAGCTGGTGGTGTATAGATATCATTTAACAACTCTAAATCAGATTTACCAGTTAGCATATTTGTTTTTATACTATTAATTTTATACGTTGTACCACTAATATTAAATCTGTCTGCTAGTGTGTATTTAAGTAAAATTCTTAAAGGTAAATATGCAGTTACTTTTGTTAGTCTGTTTGTTACATCAAACACATCAGAAATATAATCTTTATGGTATGCTTCAAATAAAGTATTTGTAAATGTATTATCTAAAGTATATTCGTTTATCTCATTATTGAAATTAATATTATACTTACTTGTTGATGATGATAATGCAACACTATTTGAAGGTATATTGTATTGTGTAACTTCTGAATGACTGCTTGTTGTATCTAAAAAAGAAATACTTGTTGTATTTTGTAATATAGGATAAAACAATAAAGGTTTACCATAATAAGGAGATTGATTGTCATCTACATACCAACCATATTGAACAGTTGTTAATGCATCAGTATCTAAATCAATTAATCTTTCATAAAGCATATGAGAGAAAGGTGTTTTAACCTTGTATATTTTACCATCTAAATTCTCTCCACTTGTATATTCTATTTTACCCCAAGTGTTGTTAAATAGTTGTGAATGTTTAGAAGCCAAAAATGTTTTTGTATCTCCGTGTTCAAATGTTATTTCTTTAAATGGTAAAGCAACATTAACAGAACTTTTATCTCTATCAATAAACTCAGTTATGTCATAAGAAGTACCTCCAGCATAATAGTTATCTAAGGTTTTTACAATTATATTACCAGTAACATTATCTACATAAGACGTAAGATTGAACATTTTAAAAATACCAGTTAAAAAATCAATACACTTTATGTCTGGTATCTGTTGTGTTATAATAAAATCAACTGCTCCAGTAATAGATACACTTGTTGCTTCATATCTAGTATAAACTAAAGTTGAGTTTACAAGATGAGGTATAAAAAATAAAATACTATCCATTGTAAAAGCACTTTCACTTTCTATTATTACAGTATAATCTCCAGCTTCTAAAGTATCATTTAAATCTGCATAAGAAATATTTGAATTGCCAACTAAATTTGTTTTTCTATAAATTGACAAACCATTTCTTAACAATGAAACATTATATGTTGATGTTGATGTTGTTTCTAAAAATAAACCAAATCCTTGATTATCTCCAGCTACGTCTGTTGGTATTCTTATTGTTGATGAATTTACAATACCTCCATAATCATTACTTACAACTTGATAACCACTTACTAATGTTTGTGGATTATCTAAAGGTACACCACCTTTTTTTCTATGCAACCACATAAACAAATTATAGTAAGGTGTATTTGAACTATTAAAGAAATCATTACTAAAAGTTATTCCGTAGTCTGTTGCTATTGCTTGTATAATAGTGTCTACTCTTATTGCATATTTTAAATCATTCCAAGATACTCCGTGTAAATGACTACCACCACCAGTTTCATAGTAAACGTTGCCATCTAAGTTAGCAGAAGAATTTGAATCGTAGTGTAACTGTTGTGTATGTGTTATTAATGGTGCTATAATATCACTTGTTGCTGGGTTTGCTTTTAACTTTGTTTTTACAGTTGCAGAATCATATATTAAATCGTTACTGCTTAAACTTCCTAAAGCACCTAGTTTATCTTCTCCAAGTAAGTCTTTTAAAGTAACTGTGTTACCAGTAAATCTAACCTTGTATGTATAAGGTACATTGTTTCTTAAATCAACACCTTCAAGTTTTATTTTACCTTTTCTAAACTTTAAATAATTTAACTCTAAAGTTGCATTTACTCTACCTCTACCATCAAAACCATTTGTAATACTATTGTTATAATAGTGTTTAAATATTTTATTATTCTCTTTTGTTGCTGGTATTGTAAACGTTTTTGAATAGTCTGTAAAAACCTTTTGAATATCTTTTACGTTTTGAATAGATTGCGTTAGTACAACACTTTCATCTTCAAATAAATCTACTCTCTGACCTTCTATGTATAGTTGTATTTTTTGCATTTACCTTATGTCATTTAAAACATTATAAGAATTATCAAACTCTATTGTGTATTCTACTAATCTATCGTTTACACTTGTCTTGTATGTAATGTTGCTTGTCTTTATATTGATTGGATATATTTGATTGTTTTCGTTTGTAATCCATACTCTTTCTGATAACATTAATTGTTTAAATACTTCGTTAAAGGATTCGTTTACAAAACCACTACTTAAAGAAACTGATTCATTTGCTTCTATATTGAAATCTCTTTTTGTATGATTGTATGTGTTATAAGTGTTGTTTGATGATAGTATATTTGCTTTGTAGCTTTCTCTTTTTGTAGTCATTCTATCAATTGACTTTTTAAAGAAATACAAGTCTTGCAACACTCCAAACTTGTTTATAAATGTTGTCTTATAAGGTGTAAATTTACACTCACTTAATTGTTTTATAATTATAGTTGATGTTTCTGATCCAGAATCTCCAGTATATTGAATAGTTGCTTTTGCAGCTTGGTCATCAGTATAAGCTGCATAAACTACTTTGTCTTGTGATTGGTCTGATAAAGAAAAGGTTTCTGTATTTAAAAGACCATTATCTGAATCATAAAATCTAACAGTTACAGTTCTATCTGTTTGAATTGGTATCTTTATCTCATCTCCAGATTCTATAAACATATAATTGTTACTCATTAGTAAACCCTCGTACTCAAAAGAATAGTTTGCACCTTCTTCAAAATAGCCATAACTCTCAAAGGCTAAATCTGTGCTTATTGTTTGTGATAATTGTACACCATTACCATCAAATGCAGTAAGTGTTGTTCTTACCCATTTACAAAAACTTTCAGCAGATGCTTCATAATCTCCATCTTCAAAAGTTATATCTAAATAGTCTCTTATAAGTTCTGATATCTCAAAAGATATTTTTGTTGTGTTTAGTATTATCTTTTTACTTAAACTATATTGAGGTGTACCACTATAACCAGTTGTTTCATCTCCAGTATAAATCTCTATATCTAAAGTTGCAGTTGCTAAGTCAGTATCTGATACAGATAAAAAGTATGGACTTCTTGTATTAATTATTCCCATTTGTTGTAAATTTTAGTAGTTCTTCAACATCTAATTGATATGCTTTTATTATGTCTTTATCTAAGTTTTTAAATGCTTTCTCAAATGGCTTTGTAAAAAATAAACTTGGTTTAATACCATTGTTGTAAATACTTCTTGCTATCATAAATTGTAAAGACTTTCTTGATATGAATTTACCATCTTTACCTCTTATACCTTTTAAACCTTTTCTTACAATCCATTTATCCATTTTGCTTGGAGGTGGCATTTTATTTGTATAGCTATAAGGTGTATTATACTTTTTCTTTATACCACTTACACCCTTATCTTGAAATATACCATAACCCTCCATTATAAAGCTCATAGAGAAACTATTTGGACTAACGTTTAAGTTATAGTCTAAACTATTATAAAGTGCCTTAGAACTATTCTTTTTACCTTTTGTTAGATTCGTTCTTGATTGTTGAATCACATACTTAGCAAATCTATTCAGCTCTTGTTGTACGTTCTTTAACATATATCAATATCATTATTTACAAGCACATCAAATGTCATTGCCCAACCAGCCATTTCATTTTCAAACCTATCATAAAAAGGTTCTAAGCTAGGATTGCCATCTAACTGATATAAGTCTTGGTGTAATGTACCACCTCTTAATACTTGTGATAGTTTGTTAAGTACTGCTAATTGTGTGTTAAGTATATCTTGTTCGTTGTCGTTACCTCTAAAGATATCTACAACTGCTTCTTTCGAAACATCAACAATATCCATAGACAAAATAGATAAATTAAAACGTAATACATTATCTTCGTTATTTACATTATTTACTATGATGTGTGATAAAGGGAATATAGTTTGTTTGCTTAAATCAATCTTTGTAATATCTCCAGTTGTTACTGTATTTACATTTACATCTGATAGTAATTGATTCTTTATTGTTTCCGTTACTTGATAAAATCCTTTCATCTAAAATTTACTTTTTATTTGTTGTGCTTCAATCTCTGCTTTTTCTTTTGTGAATGATAGAAAAGTAAAACATTGATGTATGTTTAATTTAGTGATATCTTCAAGTTTTCTAACATCTCCTCCAGCGAGACTAAAAATTGATGAGTACCATCCCCACTTTGCTGAGAAATTAGCTGCTCTTGAATAATCTCCATCTGTTCTTGATTGCTGGAATAAAGAATCGTATGCTTCGATAACTCTATCCCTAAATTGTAGAAAAAAAAAAGACTACCTATTGCTGCACCTAATGGCATAGCTTTCATCTTCTCTGAATCATCGGCAGTATATTCTTCTATGTTATATTTACCAGCTCTACTTGTTACAATTGGTCTGTATAATACATTCATTGCAATATGCATTTTTTGCCAATCAGATGCATTACCATCTAAATCTACATACTCTCCTAAAGACATTTCATCTAAGTCTGGTATAAATCCATACTGAGTACCATTTAATGTAAACTTGTCTATGTGTGTTGGTGTTTCATTTAACATCTCTGTTAAGATATCTACTATTGCTTCAACACTTGACATCTTTAATTTATAACTATCAGATAAAGGAATACCACAAAAGATTTCTATCATCTTTGCATTTAAAAAGCTACCTTCTTGATTCTCTTGTGCTACTTTTAAGAACTTCTGATATTGTCCTAAAGTAATCTCATTTAATGATGTTGGTACATTTATCTCTATATTCATAACTATATAATACTTTTTTGTTAATGTTTTATAAAAAAACCCTTACAATTTTCATAGGCTTTTGTGAGTAGTAAATAATGTTGAGGTTTTGTTGGCTTTGCAATCCTTACTTGCTTTCCAGTTCTATGGTGTATAAAGCACTCTACAATTGCAATCATCTGTTCATTATCCATTTATCTTATAAAGTATTTACCAGCATTTGGCTTCTTTAACTGAGAAGATATTGCATAACGTGCTGCATCAACACAATGGTCGAAAGCATCAATTGGTTTATTAATAGTGTTACCCTCTCTGTCTTTCATCCAAGTATAGCTTTGTAATTCTTTAATAAGATTCTTGCTTCTGCTTGTTACAAATATTTTGTTTTGGTTTATTAAGTTGATACCATATACAATTGAATCTTTACCCTTTGTACAAGGTAGTATCTTATGTCTGTAACTCTTTAACTCTGCTATTGATTTTGGCTCTGCTGAATCTGCATATATTATCTCTTGTATATTATTTTGCTTTAACAAGTTTGAGATGTCTATGTTTAGTAATTTCTTTTGATATATTACCTCATCAAAGATATAAGCATCATTGTATTTATATAAAGCTACTAATGTAGATGGGTCAGCACTATACCCAAAGTCCATTCCGTAGCATAATAACCTTGCTTCTGCTGGTAGTGTTATCTCTTTCCAATCTGGAATACATACACCTTCTAAACTTCCTATTTGACCAAGTCCATATACTTTCCACCAGTTACTCCAATACTCTGAATCCTTTGCTTTATCTCTTGCACTTTCTATATCCTTTACAATCGTTTCTGGTAGAGCTTCGTTGTCTTTGTATGTTAATGTAATAAAGTCTGCATCATCGTTGCCTACAACTTCTTTATGTGCCCAAAAATTAGCAGTTGGATTAAAGTCAATCCATATATCTCCAGATGTTCTTATACTTAATTGTGTGTATGCTTCAAAGGGTACATTGTTTGCTTCATTGACATACAATACACTTCTTCTTGCACCTCTTAATTTATCTGGTTGTTCAACACTAAAAAATTCTATGTAACTACCATTTGTAAATGTATACTTTAAAGAGGATCTATTCCATTGGTTATCTCTAAACCTATTGGTTGCTACCATAATCTTTAGAAAGTCTTTCATTGCACCTCTACGAAGATGTGGTATAGATTCAGATACTACACTTGTTTCAAGCATAGGTGTTCTTATACATCTATCAATAAGTATAGGTAGTATACCAAATGTTTTACCAGCTGATGTACCACCTTGTATTACTTTCTTTCTTTTCTGTAACTTATAAAGTTTCTTTATTGCAGTTGTAACTTGAAACACTAATCTAAATCAAATAAAGGTTGCTCTGATGTGATTGATATATCTTTTGTTTCTTTTGGTTTACCAGCATAATAATTATAAAACATTTGAACGTATTTAAAGTTTCCTTCTTCAACTCCTTTTTCAAGTGCTTTAAATGCTTTTGGTTCTAATGGTGTAAGTCTTTCAATCATCTTAACTTCCTCAGCTTTAGATGGTCTACCTCCTTTATTTCCTTTTGTTCCTTTGTTATTTGCTCTTCCGTCCATAATCAGTTTAAATTAGTTTACTAATTATATAATAAAAAAAACCTAACATTTTACTGCTAGGCTTTAAATTTATATTTGTAATCCAATTACTGTTAGTATAATTGAAAAAGCTATTAAGGATGCAACTAAAAAAAAGGTAATCAATCCAAGTAGTGTTGTTGATTTATTCTTCATATATATTTGTTTTTATAATAATTATCTAAGTGTAATTTATTTTGAATTGAATAATCTAGCATTTGACATTCATAAAATTGCTTACTATATTTATTTATAAAATTACTTTTAATTTTTTTAAAATATTTATTTAGTGG
>Ga0228639_1001418_pt1 | contig 10159 bp, 10 predicted proteins | sample 50DmetaG_FD_190532 | JGI IMG/M metagenome (GOLD analysis project Ga0228639, IMG submission 190532) | Seawater microbial communities from Monterey Bay, California, United States - 50D | ecosystem: Environmental > Aquatic > Marine > Coastal | place: USA: California | collected 2016-10-18
CAGCTTTTTCTTGGCCTAGGACAAAGGACAGACCTAACATTGTCAGCACAATCGCAAGAACGGCAAACCCATAGATTAAAAATGAAGTAACATCTGGCGTTGCAACTTGAAGCGCTTCTGTTTCCAAATGTTTATCCTCCCTCACTATTTCCAAAAATTACTGTACGGGTGTTTTTCCATGCAAAGCCTCAACAGACGACTGCAAGAATGCTGGGCCATTACGACCCAACCTATTGGCATTTCCACTTAGCATCTTTTTGCCCCAACAATTTAAGAAGGAGCTAGGCATGATTGTTGTTGGTGAAATTTTATCACGGCGACCGATGCCGACGCTAGGTTTTTGTCACAACTTAACAGGGGTTAACTTCGATTTATCGATCACAACTTTAAAACAAATGCCCCACATGATAATCGTTCTCAAAAACAAATCATGGGCGTCATAACAACACTCGAAGAATAGGACCAATTCAGTAACTTTTAAACCAAACACGCTAGATAAAACCAGTGTCAGAAATTCTAACCTTAACGGCGAGTTGCTTCTGCAATTCGTGAAAAATCAAGATCTGAAAATTTAAATGTTTGTCCATCAAGCAACCTATCACCGACTTCCTCTCTCCAGTCATAATGCATTCCGACTTCTGAAATTTCTGGACCACTTACATAAAAAACAACCGAATATATCTCGTCTCTCTCTCCAGGCAGCTTCGTATTCCGCGCATAATGAAAATTGTCTGACATATTTAAATGCGGATCCAACCGAACAAGTCTTTCTTCACCTGAACTTTGGTTTGTTATCAATGCTGTTATATCCAAATACGCAACAAATCCGCCATTAACGGAACCCCTCGGCCCATTCTCATTCCATGTGGCAACAACTTCAATATGAATATCTGAATCTGCCTCTAGACCGAAAATAGTGCTTGGCGCTACATCATCTTTAATAGCCCCTTCAAAAATAAGAGAGATCCCAGGTTCAATATCTTTTTCTCCAATAACCATCTCGGGCAAGTCGGCGGCGCAAACAAATGTTGGTAGCACCAAAATAATAAAGCTGTATATTTTCATCAGTAAACCCCCAATATGAACAACCTTTACCAGCACAAAAAAATTCCTTACATTTGGCTACTTTTACACTAGACGCGACATTATAAATGAGGAAGAAAAACTATGGAAATCTTACAACCTATGTTCGCAATGATTGCCCTTTCGGGAATACTGATTCTCTTGCTCGGAATATCAAGAATCCCCCCGATTATTCGAAATTTTGGCAATTTACAATCTGCAAAATACTCTGAAGACCTCAGACCAAAACTCCCAAATTGGATGCGTTACATCACTGATAACCATAACCATCTATTCGAGCAACCCACCCTTTTCTACGCATTAATAACTTATATATTCCTCGCAGAACATATCGATCCAATTCATATCCAACTTGCTTGGGGCTACGTTTGTCTGAGAACCGCTCACTCGCTCATCCATATCACTACCAACAACGTTTCAGTGAGGGCCCCGCTGTTTCTATTATCGGCTTTATGTCTGATCAGCATGATTGGACGCGAGACCGTCTTCCTATTTAATTCAATCTGATGGACCAAGCGAAAAAATAGCTTCGAGACCAAAGATTCGAGAGCTTGATGTTTGCAGAAATTCAGGCGCTGTTGCTTTTATTTCTCAAACAATACGATTACTATCTGAGAACAATAAGTTGGAAGACCAATCCATCTAATGTAATAAGCGATATTGACAGCAATATAAGCCGGATAACCATTTAACCAGTGAATTGGAGCAAAATAATGCTAAAAAAATCTCTCTTTGCACTAGCACTATGTACTTTAACAACACTCGCAGCGCCTGTTGTTGTATTTGCGCAAGCCATGGAGCCCTCGCAACCTTTTAAGGTAGGCACTTTCGCGATCAACGATATACCAACCGTTGGGCTTGTGTTGGCCGACGATAAGGTAATAGTTGACTTAAACGCCGCAAACCGGGCAATGGAGCTTTTGCCACGCTACAGCACGTTAGCCATGCCTACAGACATGCTCGGGCTTATTGAGCAGTATGAATATGGACTGAAGTATCGAATATATGAGGTGGTAAATTGGCTCGACCAAGAGGGGCATCTTAGCGGTGGCAATGAACCCAGTTACGTTCATTCAGTAAATAACGTCGACATACTAGCCCCGATCCAATACCCGAGTAAGATAATGAATGCGGCTGTCAATTTTTATACTCACGCATGTGAAGGTTGTAATGCTGACGAGCAAGCCGCGCGCAACAGAGAACGTCAAGAAAACCGGGGCGTCCCTTACCTGTTTTTAAAACCTACACGAGGCGCAGTTGTGGGCGACGGTGATGACATTATCATGCCTTATGGAAGAGATCGCATCGAATGGGAAGTTGAAATGGCTATCGTCTTCGGTCGCACTGGTAAATATGTTTCTGCTGACAGAGCTTATGATCACGTGTTTGGCTACATGGTTGCAATGGATATTTCCGACCGCGGCGGGCGCCCGCCTGGCGGTTACGGCTCAGGCTCAGACTGGTTTGTTGGCAAAGGCCACGACACATTCGCCCCCCAAGGACCTTGGATCGTGCCAAAGGAATTTTATGGCGACCCGATGGAGCGATTGCATCAGACGCTCGTTATCGATGGTGTTACGGTTCAAGAGGCCCGCGCCGGAGATATGATTCATAACATTCCTGAACTCATCGAGTATGCGTCTTCTCTCATAACAATTTTTCCAGGTGATGTAATGCAGAGCGGCACATCAGGTGGAACCGGTGCAGGACGCGTAGAACGCGCATCTGGTTCTGGGTTCTTAATTGACGGCGAGACCATAAGCGCTAACATTGAAGGAATTGGAACACTAACCCACACAGTGCGGGTTGAAACAAGTGTTCCCGACGATCTCTCTGGATCACAATTACCGCCGGTAAGATCTTATCGAAACAATTGATAAAGAAGCAAAATAGGCACATAAAAAACCACCTTTCATGGGTGGTTTTTTATATATAAAAGCCATCAGCGTATCGCAAAAACACCAACGTCACTTATATTGCTCGGAAATTTTGCGCTTTTGCTCTCTGTAACAAGCTTTTGTTTAACTATTAAAGACCCTTTGACTTATAGCTGGCGGCTACCTTTTCAATGGCAACTAGATAGGCTGCCAATCGGAGATCGGACACCTTTTCGTTCTCATGCCACAACTCTCGCATCGATTGGAAAGCTCCCCGCATCGTGTCGTCTAGGCCCGACCGCACCAACTCAAGTTCACCCGCGCCCTTTATGTACTTTTCTCGAAACGAATCCGTCAGATTCCACTGGTTTCCAACCGACTTGGAGAGGTCCTCAAGTTCAGATATCACCAATTCATTACGCGCCTCTTGCTCGCGCCGTTCCATCCGACCAAATCGGATATGACTTAAGTTTTTAACCCACTCAAAATAAGAGACGGTAACGCCTCCAGCATTTGCGTACATGTCAGGAATAATAACGCAATTCTTTCCTCTCAGAATCTCATCAGCCCCGGCGGTAATTGGTCCATTTGCTGCCTCAATTATGAGCGGAGCTTTTACGCTAGACGCATTGTGAATATTAATTACGCCTTCCATCGCAGCAGGAATCAATATATCGCATTCAGCTTCTAAAAGTTTTGCTCCCTCTTTTATGAATTCAGCATCAGGGAAACCTGATACCCCCTCATTATCCGAAATCCACTCACGTACTGCCTCTATGTCTAGACCATCGCCATTAAAAATAGCACCATCTCTCTCTATGACACCCGTAATGCAACTTCCATCCTCCTGCTGGAGAAACTTTGCCGCGTGATAGCCAACATTACCCAAGCCCTGAACAATAATTTTTTTATTTTCAAGCGAACCTGATAAATTAGCTCTCGCAACGTCCTTTGGCTCGCGAAAGAACTCCCTCAATGCATATTGAACACCGCGCCCAGTAGCCTCTACCCTCCCCGCTATGCCACCCCCATTGATCGGCTTGCCGGTGACACACGCTTTCGAATTGATGTCAGTAGTATTCATTCGAGAATACTGATCCGCTATCCATGCCATCTCTCTTTCTCCGGTACCCATATCCGGCGCCGGCACATTCTGACTAGGATTAATCAAGTCTCTCTTAATAAGCTCATACGCAAATCGACGAGTTATCTGTTCCAGCTCATATTCATTGTAATCTCTAGGATTAATACAGAGCCCCCCTTTTGAGCCCCCGAATGGCGCGTCTACCAATGCACATTTGTAGGTCATCAGCGCAGCAAGCGCTTCAACTTCATCCTGATTTACAGAGCTAGCAAACCTAATCCCCCCCTTCACAGGTTCCATGTGCTCTGAATGAACAGCTCGGTAACCGGTAAAGGTATGGATGTCACCCCTCAAGCGAACACCAAATCGGACAGTGTATGTGGCATTACAAATTTTCATCGTTTCCTTCAGCCCAGGGGGCAGATCAACCATGGATACGGCACGATCAAACATGATATCTACACTTTCGCGGAAAGTAGGTTCAATAATCTCGGACATAAATTTCTCCTGTTCTAACTTTGATTTTCATAGATCACGTAGCTCTGAATGTTTTTATTACATACTCCGCATAATAAAAAGACCGAGATCTCCTATTAAGTACGCCATGGCGAAAAACCCAAATAACCAAAAGACACTCCGAAGACTTGGATTTCTATCTGTTGCAATAAAATAATATACGAGCATATGACCGATTCTTGAAACGGCGTAAACCCAGGTGATTATGCCCAACCTATTTGAATCATAATCAATCAGGATTCCAACAATTACCAACGGAAAAATAAGAACAACGTTTTCAACAGAATTCCAGAAAGCTCTATAACTGCGAAACAAAAAAGATTGCTGTCCAAGAGAGGCGTCTATAACACCAACTTTATAATTTTTTTGCATTCTGTGCGCAACAATCAATACTACCGCCTGGGCGAAAATCGTTGTCAAAATCACCCACAAGGCAAAGAAAACTAGTTTGTAAATCTCAAACATTTATTATCCTTATCGTTGAATTTTTAATTCCCGAAAAATTTTAATTTTCTATCAAAAAGCTCTTATAAATCAGGTTACCCGGTAAAACATTGTTCTTATGAAAGCAACCGAACTTTGGACGAGAAAAAGTAACAAACAAATCACATACACATTTGATTTGAGGTCAATGACATCCATAATCATACTTATAGATAACAGAAAAATAGTCGACAAAATGCCCGTCTGAAAAAAAAACAATCTGAGGGGGAACAAGGCCTTGAATCCGTCCTTTCTTATAGCCAACATCTTTTTAGGAAAAACAAAAAGACCAGCAATTGAGTACACACAAACGGTCCAGTTGATCATAGCCCATGAGACGTCCGCATCTGCACTCTTAAAAATAGCGAAAGGGACGAGTGCTCCAAACATTGCGCCAAAAGCAGAATAAATCAAAAGTTGGATACGGAAATTGTCAGGCACACTGAAGCCGTCCGTCGCCCGACTCAACCCTATTAATATCGCCGAGAACCCTAATATCCCAAGAGAAGCCTCGGCGATAACCTGTAGAGCTAAAAAGTTTGGTTCCATGACACAAATGCCTCGTTAGCATAAATTGAAAACCCTCTCAAAGAGTCTTTTTCTAAATTTCACAATTTACGCAATACGGCCCTATTGTTAGATCTCTCTCCATTCTGGATTACAACATTCTCAAATACCATAACGTTTGAATTCGTAGAGTCGGTGGTCCACTTCATGCTCTCTACAAAATCGTGTTGATCTGACTGCAAATTTGATCGAGACTTATCGAAAGAAATCGCGATCACGTTATCAGTGGATTGTGTCACCATGAAAACAGGCTCTGTTCCAAGTGCACAATAGTGCTTAACGACCAATTGACCATTATCATCATTATAGGTTGTTAACATCTCAACCCCATCCTCTATGATCGTTTCAGTTATGGTGTTCCCGCCAGACGTGATTCTCCATTCGTATGACACATTAAACGTTTCTCCTGTTAATCCTTGTGTCATCTCTCCTTGCCACTTGCCAAGTTTGTTCCTCATCTTATTGAACGCGTCGCTACTCTCAATAGCTGGCATCTCCACATCTCCGATCGTCGTTGCTTCCTGAGCACTGATACTGGAATAAAAAAACATGATCGCCACTATCATCACTGAAGCATTTTTAAATAATTTCATTGCATAACTCCCTTAGTAAAAAAAATTTTCGAGACAAATTTTTTAGATCGAAATTAAAGCTTCCTAATCTCTACTTTTCGAAACCGTATCTTTCCTCTTCCCCATTGCAAGCCAATAGGTCCGCTATCAAGAAGCTCGTCACGGACATCAACAGTTCTTTTATTATTTAAATCTACCATAAGATGATCGCCGTCCATTGTTATTAAAAAAACATTCCAAGTGCCGCCAACCTTTGGTCTAGGCTCATCTACAGGAGCAACGTGCACTATCGCACCTGTTCCAAATGAAGGGTCTCCTCGTTGGTCGAAAATATTAGCCTCATAACATGTACGATCCGTTATTCTCTCGCTATCTGCACATCTCACGTAAATACCACTATTGGCATCGTCGCTCGCCCAAAACTCAACGCGCAAAACAAAATCGGCATAACTATCTTTACTTACAAGCCAAGAGGGCCCAGTACCGCTTGACGCTTGAATACTATTATCTTTAGCTGTCCAATCGGCATCACCATTAATATTGAAATTTTCTATACCATCTGTACCAGAAATAAGAGTTGTCCAGTCACTCTCTGCAGCCGACGCTAATGAGATTGAATACAAGACAGCAATACAAATACATAAACCTTTTAGAAACTTATCGCAGTAATCCTTTAACGAAACCATAAAATCCTCCAAACCCTTTTTTTATTAGCACCTCAATGATCGGTGAACAACCTTCACCGAGCGACCTTCATACACTCCCTCTGCAACCGGCTTTAAATTAGCGCGTCTCCAAATGCACAAATCACGGTTTTTCGGTTAAGCTTAACTCAAACGTCAAGCATAGGCTAACTTAACACTCGGAGGACGACTCAAAATGCTCCACCCAAAGCTTAGGCACTTCATCGAACAGGAAATCCTACCGTTTACCGAAATCGATGCAGCTCAATTATGGGACGGCATTAATCTTTTAATCGATGATTTTTCTGCAGGGACTCGAACTCTCCTGCGTCAAAGACAGGTCTTACAAAGAAAGATTGATCTCTGGCATCAAACTCATCGGACTTTCGACCAGAAAGAATACAAGAAATTTCTAGGTTCTATCGGCTATTTAGAGACCGAAGGCCCAGACTTCAGTATTTGCACCGAAAATGTTGATCACGAAATAGCTTCACTCTCAGGACCACAACTAGTCGTCCCGCTCAAAAATGCTCGATTTGCGATTAACGCGGCAAACGCTCGCTGGGGCAGTCTCTACGATGCTCTGTACGGGAGCGATGTTATTATCGACGGTGAAGATCAAAATATGATGTCTGGTTACTGTCCGGTTAGAGGTGAGAAAGTTATCTCTTATGCACGCACCTTCCTAGATTCATCAGCACCTCTCCTTTCAGGGTCGCATGCTGATGTCGTTCGATACCGAATTGACGATGGCCTGGCCGCAATAATGAGCAATGGACTGAAGACAAGTTTAAAAAACCCAGTCCACTTTGTTGGATATAGGGGTAGCCCGCCCAACCCTAGCTCAATTTTACTAAAAAATAATGGCCTACACATTCACCTAGTTATTGATCCAGACTCTGAAGTTGGCAATAGTGACCGCGCGGGAATCAAAGACATCCATCTCGAAGCTGCTCTCACTACAATAATGGATTGCGAAGACTCAGTTGCTGCGGTTGATGTGGACGACAAAATCACGGTCTATCGCAACTGGCTGGGGCTCATGCGAGGCACATTAAGCGCACATTTTACAAAAAAAACAAAGGAAATAGCCCGCACGCTTAACAACGACTTACGCTTCCTAGATCCAAAAGGTAACGAGTTTATAGTCGCAGGCAAAAGCCTACTTTTCAATCGTAATGTCGGTTTTCTAATGACCTCAGAGCTGGCTACGGATTCATCGGGCATAGACGCGCCTGAACATATTATTGATGCTCTTTTAACGGCACTAATAAGTTCAATCGACTTGAACAATTCCAGCGGGTATCAGAACAGTAAAGCGGGAAGCATTTATATAGTAAAGCCAAAGATGCATGGTCCAACAGAAGTCAAGTTCACTTGTGAATTGTTCTCACGTATTGAGTCAATATTACGCTTAAAACCCTACACAATTAAGTTAGGAATCATGGATGAGGAACGCCGAACTTCGCTTAACTTAAAAGAATGTATCCGCGCAGCAAAAACGCGACTAGTGTTTATAAACACTGGCTTTTTAGATCGGACTGGTGATGAAATTTATACAAGTATGTATGCGGGCACGGTCCCAGAAAAAGACAAGATTAAAGAATACGAATGGATAAAGACATACGAAAGTCGAAATGTTGAAATCGGTCTGAGCTGCGGGCTTCGCGGACGAGCTCAAATTGGAAAAGGGATGTGGGCAATGCCAGACGAAATGGCCACCATGATGCAAGAAAAAATTAAACATCCGCAAGCTGGCGCTTCGACTGCTTGGGTGCCCTCTCCGACGGCAGCAGTATTGCATGCGATCCATTATCACTTAGTCGACGTCAAAAAAACTCAAGAGAATATACTCAATCAAAATAAGACTTCAGTAGATTCACTTCTTAAAATTCCACTGAAACAGTTTTCCGAAGATGTCGGCGAGAAATTTGTTGAGCACGAATTAGAAAAAAATCTTCAAAGTATATTGGGTTATGTCGTAAGGTGGGTAGAGCATGGTATTGGGTGTTCAAAGGTGCCGGACATTAACAATATTGGGCTGATGGAAGACAGGGCAACTCTGCGCATTTCGGCAGTACATATAGCAAATTGGTTAGCTCATGGACTAACAAATCAAGAGCAGATACTCGAGACAATGCAACGAATGGCCAGAGTAGTGGATTTGCAGAATAGCAACGATCCTTTATACACACCGATGGCTGAAAATTTTGATACGAGTTATGGTTTTGCAGCCGCGAAAGCACTTATATTTGAAAATCACGCTTTGCCAAATGGTTATACTGAACCCGTACTGCATTCATATCGCATCAAACATAAAAATCGAACAGCTATGTGTTAGTTTATAAAACATCTCGGTAGTGAAACCTCTCCGCTTAATGAGGCGACACCCTTGAATAACAATTTTTCTGCCGTAATTCTCGATCTCCGAGATAAAAGACATTCAGCATACTGTTCCTTTTCTGCTGTTAAATTTAATCACAGCTATCACGATTGATTAGAAGCACGCGTACAAAATTTGACTTGTATTTATATACAGTTAGTCAATAATTAACTCCGACTCAATATTATTAATTTGATATCAGGAAATTAGAGGCTTCAATGAGAAGACTGGTCAATCGACGGGAGTTTCTGCGGACAACTTTAACAGCAGGCACGGCATTTTCTGTGCCTGGTGGCGTCTGGGCCGACGATTACCCTAGTACTATAGTCTCGATGCCTGCCTTGCAATTATCCCAAGCAATCAGAAATAAGAAAGTTAGTTGCCTAGAGGTTATGCAGGCTTATCTCACTCAGATAAACCGCTACAATCCAGTTTATAATGCTATTGTCAGCATGTCGTTGGAGCAAGAATTGTTGCGGCAAGCGAAGAATGCAGACATCGAATTAGCCCGCGGTAATTACCGTGGCTGGATGCATGGCATGCCACACGCCGTGAAAGATTTGCAGCCTGTTGCTGGGCTGCGCCATACAAGCGGTTCACCGATGTTTGCAGATCGAATCGCTGACCAAGACAGCACTTTAGCAGCTAAGCTGCGTGCTGCGGGTGCCATATTCATTGGTAAAACTAATGTGCCTGAATTTGGTTTGGGCTCTCAGTCGTATAACCCTATTTTTGGCCCTACAGGCAGCGCTTGGAATCCAAAACTCACGGCAGGTGGATCAAGTGGAGGCGCAGCCAGTGCGCTTGGAGCGCATATGCTTCCGGTTGCCGATGGCAGTGACTTCATGGGTTCACTCCGAAATCCTGGCGCTTTTAACAATGTTATCGGTTTTCGACCCACAGTGGATACG
>Ga0228639_1001446_pt1 | contig 10081 bp, 5 predicted proteins | sample 50DmetaG_FD_190532 | JGI IMG/M metagenome (GOLD analysis project Ga0228639, IMG submission 190532) | Seawater microbial communities from Monterey Bay, California, United States - 50D | ecosystem: Environmental > Aquatic > Marine > Coastal | place: USA: California | collected 2016-10-18
AGCTTCATCTAAAGTGCTAAAATCTGAAATATCATCAGATTGCAAATTTTTAAGTATAAATTGTTGAGCAACAAGTAGTCCTGCAATAAGTCCAAGAGGATTAAAGGCTTGTGCTAAATTTAAACGTTGAGTTGCAGTTTCTTTATCTCCTAAGGATAAAATATATGGATTTGCCGCTGTTTCCAAAAATGCGAGTCCAAATGTCAAAATATAAAGTGCCAAACAAAAAAACCAAAACTTTTCGTTTAATGCAGCTGGATAAAATAATAAAGCTCCGGATGCATACAAACCCAATCCTATCAAAATACAAGTTTTGTATGAATATTTTCTCATTAACATAGCTGCGGGTAATGCCATACAAAAATACCCTCCGTAAAATGCCATCTGTACCCAAGCTGCTTGAGAATTTGTTAACTCTAACACCTTTTTAAATGCCTGAACCATTGGATCTGTTACCGCATTAGCAAACCCCCACAATACAAAAAGAGATGTAACCAAAATAAATGGAATTAATAATTTTTTTGATACTACTTTCGGTTTACTTATTTTATTCATTTGAAAAAATTTAAAATAACTTTTGATTATATACCATCATTTGATAATGAAAAAGGTCTAGATGAATTATCAACTCCAAAATTCTTGTTTGGAGTTTTAGTCATATTAAAATTCAAGGTACCACCATTTAAAATATCATTATAATTAATCCATGTCTTATTGTAATCGGAACCATTTAATTTTAATGATTCAATGTAATGACTGTTATAAGAATTATTTTTAGCATTTATTGTAAATGTATTACCATTTTCCAAGTTCATTGTAACCTTCTCAAATAGAGGGCTACCAAAAACATATTGAGGAACACCAGGTGTTACAGGGTAAAAACCTAATGCGCTAAAAACATACCAAGCTGATGTTTGACCATTGTCTTCATCACCACAATACCCATCAGGAGTTGCTGAATAAAGATTCTTCATTACATCTCTTACTTTATTTTGTGCTTTCCATGGTTGTTTAGCATAATTGTAAAGATAAATCATGTGTTGTATTGGCTGATTTCCATGTGCATAATTTCCCATGTTTACAATTTGCATTTCTCTAATTTCATGAATAGTAAATCCGTAATAGGAATCATCAAATTTTGGGGGCATTGTAAATACTGAATCAAGCTTGTCAATAAATTCTAAATCTCCTCCCATTAAATCAATAAGACCTTGAATGTCATGAAATACTGACCATGAATAATGCAGACTATTTCCCTCAGTAAAAGCATCTCCCCATTTTAATGGATTAAAAGGAGATTGAAATGTTCCATCTTGGTTCTTACCACGCATCCATTTAGTTTCAGGATCAAAAAGGTTTATATAATTTTTAGATTGCCTTAAGAATCGTTTTGAAATTTCAGGTTTATTCATCTTATCAGCCATTGCTGCAATTGTAAAATCTGCATAAGCATATTCAAGCGATCTAGCTGCATTTTCATTAATTCCAACGTCATAAGGAACATACCCTAACATATTATAATAATCTACACCCTCTCTTCCAACTGATTTTGCAGGACGACCTTCGTTAATATCAGCATTTTTGAGCACGGCTTCTAAAAGAATTTTTTCATCTTTTTCATTCATATTTCCTTTTAAATAAGCATCAGCAATTATTGGTGCAGAGTTAGAACCAATCATAATATCTCTATGACCTGGACTAGCCCATTCTGGTAACCATCCTGATTCTTTATAAGTATTTGCCAAACCTTCCATGATTTGTTTATTAAGCTCAGGGTACATCAAGTTAAAAAATGGAAAAACAGCTCTAAAAGTGTCCCAAAAACCATTGTCTGTAAACATATATCCTGGAAGAACTTTACCATTGTAAGGGCTATAGTGAACTACTTCACCTGATTTATCAATTTCATAAAATTTTCTGGGAAATAATAAAAGTCTATAAAGGCAAGAATAAAATGTACGAATATTGTCAAGGTTTTCGTCCTCAACTTTTAATCTTTGAAATTCGTTTTCCCATAAAGATTTAGCCTCCGATTTAACATCACTAAAAGATTTTTTTCCAATTTCTTGCTCAAGATTTAATTCTGCTTGTTCTAAGCTTATAAATGAAGAAGCCACCTTCACATTAATTTCCTCACCTATTTTAGTGTCAAAGCCTATAATTGCTCCTACATGAAACCCCTCACTATTTGTATTATCTCTAATTAATTTCCAATTATCATCCCAAGTATGGTTCAATTTAAAATCTTTATCAAAAACTGCCACAAAATAATTATGAAAATTTTCAGGAACTCCTCCATTATTATTTTTACAATAACCAATAATTTTTCTTTCCTCTGGAATAATCTTTACCATTGAACCCTTATCAAAGGCATCCAGAACAATGTAAGAATTATCATTTTCAGGAAAAGTAAATCTAAACATTGCTGCCCTCTCTGTTGGTGCAACTTCTGCTGTAACATCGTAATCTGCTAAATAAGTTTTATAATAATATGGTTTGGCTTCTTCAGCTTTGTGTGAAAACCATGAGGCTCTTTCATCTTCCTGAAATTTGAGATCGCCGGTTACTGCCATTAAAGAAAAAGAAGCATAATCATTAAGCCACGGACTTGGCTGATGCGTTTGCTTGATTCCTCTAATAGTTTCATCATCATATTTATACGCCCAACCATCTCCCATTTTAGCAGTCTGAGGAGTCCAAAAGTTCATTCCCCATGGTGTTGCTATAGCTGGATATGTATTACCATTGGATAGACTAAATTTTGAGTCAGTTCCCATTAAAGGATTTACTAGATCAACTAAACTTGAATATTGTTCATTGTTAAATGAGTTGTTTGTTTTTTTATTTCCTTCATTACAAGATAAAATTGTTGTAATTAAAATCGAGGTTATTATTATTTTAATACGTTTAGTCATAATTATTAAGTTTATTTCATTCTGTTTTAATCCAAAGTAAATTCAGTGAGTGATTTTCATAATTAATTCTTTTTTTATTTAATTCATAAAAAAAAATTACTCTCCGCAATGGAGAGTAATTTTAAATAATAAAAACTAAACAAAATTGAAAACATTAATTTTTTATCTGCTTATACTAATAACCAGGGTTTTGAACTAAATTAGGATTGATATCTATTTCACTCTGAGGAATAGGCGCAAAAATCTTATCTGATGTAGCCTTATATTCCAAAGATTTACCCGAACTATCAGTTAAGCCATTTAAATATGCAATAAAGGCTGAAGTATCATTGTAGTAACGCTGTAAGTCCCAATAACGATTATTCTCAACTAGCAACTCCAATCTTCTCTCTTTTAAAATGGCAAGTTTGACTTCATCTTTTGATGTGGCCGTAGTTGGCGCCAGATCAACTCTTGCACGAACTTGATTAAGTAGAGTTATAGCTTCTCCTGTTTGTCCAATAGCGTTAAGAGCCTCAGCTCTTAATAATATAATATCTGCTAAACGAAGATGCATTACATTAGAACCACCAAAAATCTCACCAGATCTACCCATTTTGTATATGTGAGAAACGGGTTCATCGGGGCCATAACCATAGTTTGGTTCTGAAATTAATGAACGGTCTGAAACGGTTAATGTACTAGAATATTTTCTTACCTCATCTCCCATTTCATCAAAAGCAGCCATTAAATCTGTAGAGCATGTGTTAAATCTGTGATATGTTACAGTCCAACTTGAACCTTTCTTAGTTGGGTCGTCATATTGGGAAAAATCTCCTGGTGGCAACATCTGTACTGAGGCGTATGTCGCAATATTAGAATTGTTTGCTACATGAACCGTTTCAAATATTGATTCTCTATTATATTTGTGCTGATCATCAAATAAATGCTCAAATGTTGGTAGCAATTCATACACTCCACTGTTAATGACTTTACCTGCGTATTCTGCGCATTTAGTGTAGTTACCAATTTCAGCATAAACTTTAGCCAAAATTGATTGAGCTCCTCCTTTAGTTCCCCTAGCTCTTGTTTTAAAGTTAGAAGAATGTTCTTTAGGTAAAAGACTTTCTGCCATAAGCATGTCCGCTTCAACTTGAGCATACACTAATGCTTGTGAACTTTTTGCTTTAAAGATTTCACTATCGTTATTTGACAACTGTATTGGAACTTCTCCAAAAACTCTAGCTAAATGAAAATAACAAAATCCTCTTAGAAAATAAGCCTGTCCTAATATTGAATTTTTTTCCGTTTCTGAAAAATCAGGATCTTCAATGCCTGGCACATTATCTATAACGGAATTAGCCTCTCCTATAAATTTAAAATTTTCGTTCCATGCATAGGGGTGCGGTTCATTGGATGAGGCACGTGAAATGTGAAGTTGTGCATTTATAAAATCTGCCACAAAACCAGCATGGGTATTATCAGCTCTCATATCACTCCAAACTGAGTGTGTCCATTTATAATAGCCTGAAAACGTCTCCGTCATTTTACCATATATTCCACCTATTGCAGATTCGGCATCGGCTTGAGTATTATAGAAACCTTCGGCAGATAGTTCATTCAAAGGAGCTTTATCAAGGAACTCATCTGAACATGAGTTAAGAAATACTAGCATAATAGCTAATATTGCTGTTACATTAAGAATATTTTTCATTTTTTTATTTTTTTTAATTATTGTAAAACTTTTCATTTTGTATAATTTTAAAATTCAATATTAAGGCCTACTGAAAAGGTTTTTGATTGAGGAAATGTCCCATAGTCAACACCCTGTGTTGTAGCAGTTTTGTCTACACCAGCTAATGCTCTATTTACTTCTGGAGAATACCCAGTATAATCTGTAAAAGTAAACCAGTTTTTTATGTTTCCATAAAGTCTAAGGCCAGAGATACTTAACGCATCCAATACATTTTTGTCGAAGTTGTATGACAAACTAATATCTCTAATTCTTAGGAAAGATCCGTCTTCAACCCAACGAGAATTTATGTCGGCATTTCCATTCTCATCAACTAAAGTTGCCCTTGGAATTTCTGTGATATCTCCAGGATTTCTCCAACGATTTACTATATCAGCAGATTGATTTTCAAAAAACCTCATAGCTTGAAGATTTTGTTTGCCGGTATTATAAATTTCATTTCCATAAACACCGTCTACAACTATATTCAAATCCCAATTTTTATAGCTAAACTCATTAACAAAACCATAAGTAAAGTCTGGCATAGGATTTCCAATAACCTGTTTATCTTCAGGTGTTATTGCACCGTCCCCATTATTGTCTGTAAAAATTAAATCTCCAGTTTGAGGATCAACACCTTCACTATTATAACCCCAAAAACTACCTATAGGCAAACCATTCTTTGTGATATTTAAATTCCCACCTAAATTTTGTAAAAAAGTAGTAAATATTGTTGCATTTCCAGGTATATCCTTAACAACATTATCGTTAAAAGAGATGTTAAATAGTGAATTCCAACTAAAGTCAGCTTCATCAACTAAGTAAGCATTTAAATTAAGCTCAAATCCTTTATTTTCAATAAACCCATCTAGGTTGACAATTTGTGTAGCGAAGCCAGAACTTACAGGCAGGGCTAATGGAAAAATCATATTTTGCGTCTTTTTATTATAATAATCGGCTGAAACAAAAACACGGTCATTAAGTATAGAAAAGTCTAAACCAATATTGATTTGTTCAGAGGTTTCCCATTGTAAATCAGGATTTCCTCTTTGCGAACTAGGTATAACACCAGGTGAGACAACATTGTCGCCTGAAGCATAATCAAAAACTGTTAATATATTGGCATAATCATTTAAACCGCTTGGTAAGTTTCCAGTTTCACCGTAACCTGCTCTAAGTTTTAAATTTGTCACAAAATTGACATCATCCATGAAACTTTCATTTGATAAATTCCACCCAGCTGAAAATGTTTTGAATGTCCCCCATCTGTTAGCAGGTGCAATTCTTGAAGACCCATCTGTTCTTACAGATGTTGTTACAGAATATTTGTCATCATAAGTATAATTAGCTCTTGCAAAGTATGACTCCAAAGACCAAGATCCTGCATCTGATGTGTTCAAAAGACTTACTGCTGCTGTATTAAATGTAGTAACACTTTCAGATGCAAAGTCCCTTTTAATCTGACTACTTGACATTAAATTTTCTTCTGAAATACTATTTCCAACTACTACAGCTAATTTATGCTTGTCAAATGTTTCATTGTAGCTTAAGGTATTATCAAAAATATATCGTGCACGTTCTCCGTTATCAAGTTGTCCTTCTCCTCCATACGCGCTAACAATTGATGAAACAGTAGGATCTCTAAATCTAGTAAAACGATTATTATTAAGAGTAATTCCGATTTGTGTTTTATAAGTTAGGTTGTAAGGTAGTTTAATAGAAAAATTAGCATCTGCAACTATGTTACTTATAACATCCAAATTGTCATCACTGTATATATAACTGAGCGGATTTTCTAATCCAAATCCACCACCAGCCGAAACTGTGTAGAAACCATTTTCATCATAAATCGGTTGAAATGAAGGTGTTTGTAGAGCTGAGGATATGGCGCCACCAAATTTAGCCCCCATGTCATCAGGTATTCCTTTAACATTAGATCTAGTATAATTAAAATGAGATCCAAAAGATAGCCATTCATTAATATTTTGATCTAAATTTATGGATAATGAGTATCTTTTATTCTGAGAAGTTGTTACAATTCCCTCTTGATCTAACAATCCTAATCCCAAGAAAAAAGATCCTTTTTCTCCTCCTCCGGAAACAGATACATTAACACCAGACTGTTGTGCGTTTTCAAAAATTAAGTCTTGCCAGTCATTATTAGTAGATAATTGTTGATCACTTAATGTAATATTAGGATTTAAATCATTAAAATAATCCGCCAATTGAGTATTATTCAAAAGAGGTATTTTATTGATAACTTCGGAAAAACCAGTATAAGTGTTGAGATTCACTTTAAAATTTCCTCGTTTACCTTTTTTAGTGGTAACTAAAACTACACCATTACTAGCACCAGCAGCTCCATAAATACCAGCTGCAGAAGCATCTTTTAATACAGTTATATCCTCAATGTTATTAGGGTCTAGTGCACCTAGAGTATAACTTACTACACCATCAATTACATAAAGAGGTTGTGTATTTCCAGAAAGCGATGATATACCACGTATAAAAACTGTTGGAGATGCACCCGGTTTTCCTGATCCTTGTACAACACGAACCCCTGCTGATCTTCCTTGTAATATTTGTCCAACATCCGTAATGGCCTTTTCGCCAACTCCGTCTAAATCTAAAACAGAAATTGAAGATGTTATGTCTCCTTTTCTTGTGGTTCCATAACCAGTTACAATAATTTCATCAAGTGAAGATTCATCAGGGCTTAATTGAACATTAATAATATTAGAATCTCCAATATTAACTGTTTGACTCACAAATCCAATAAAAGAAATCTGCAATGATGCATCATCATTTTCTACAGCAATTGAATAATTACCATCAAAATCAGATGTTGTTCCATTATTAGTTCCAACTTCAATAACAGTAGCTCCAGGAAGTGGAGATCCAAAGTTATCGGTAATTGATCCTGTAACAACTCTTTGTTCTAAGTCATCCTCTTCAGTACTAACTTTATTATTTTTTTCTAATAATTCTGCTTTCTCAAGAATAACAACATTTTGTTTTAATCTAAAATCGAGATTATTCTCAAATATTAAACTTATTGCTTTTGCAATTGTTTCTTCATTTAATGATAAAGTTATTTTCTTATTAAAATCATAAATATCATTGTCATAAAAAAATCTTAGATCAGTTGTTGACTCGATATTGTCCAAAATGTTTATAATTTCAGTATTTTCTACATTCACTGAAATTTTCTCTTGCGAATAAACATTCGTATGAGCAAATGATGAAAGTGTCATAATTACGGAAAGTAAAACTGAAATCTTCACAACATTTGTTAGCTTTTTTAAATTATACTGCCAATTACTTGACAATAAGTGGTTAAGTTTCATAAATTTGTTTTTTTTAATTAGTGATTATTTTAATGGTTCTCGTTTTAATGGTTACTATTTTAATAGGGCTATTGTTACAGCAATAGCCTTTTTAAATTTTTATTTACTTCATTCAATTAATATTTTATTATCTATTATTTGGTATTTCAACCCATATACTTCACTCAAATAAGAAAGAACGTCATTAATCGATTCTTCTTTGTATAGTATAGTTGCGGTAAAATATTTTTCTTCAATATCTTTATTGTTATTAATAATTATGACATTATAAATTCTTTCGAGCTTTTGGATCATACTTGGTAAACTTTCATTTCTAAATGCTACTCTACCATCTATCCATGAAGTATACAGAGAAGTGTTTACTCTAGACCGTTCTATTTCACCACTAGAATAATTAACTTTAGCTCTTTCTCCAGGTCTAATCATTAAAACATCATTATTTTTAATATTTTCCGAAATCTCACTTACACCTAAACTTCCTTCCGTTAAAATAACTTCCGAAAAGTTATCTTCAGGATAATCTTTAAAATTAAATTTAGTTCCATAAACATATGCAGAAGTATTATTTGAGGATACTATAAATTGAGATTTATTAGAATTAACTTCAAAAAAAGCTTCTCCATCCAAAAAGACTTTTCTGTCAAGTTTATTAATAAAATTAACAGGGTATTTTAGAGATGTTCCAGAATTTAAATAAACCTTAGTTCCATCGGATAGTTCAAGATTAAATACTTTTCCGTAGGGAACATTAATGGTATTATATGTTAAAGTTTCAACTATCGGATCATTTTTGTAATAAAGCGTACCGTTTGTCTGATTCACTAAAATATTATTATTGATCTTACTTTGATTTTCTTTTAAATTTTCTAAATCAATTACATTACCATTTTCTGTCGTTAAAGTAATCTTATTTGGATCTATGGATTTTAAATCATCATTTAAATTTCCCTTTGAAAACAAATAAAAAATTATGACTAAAGAACAAAGTACATAAGCTACGTTTGTAAAAACAAGGGCTCTTTTTTTAATTGAAGGTTTTTTATTAGAATTAATTCTTGAATTAATTTCTTCTATAATTTTTTCTTGATCTAATTTATTCAAAGCTAAGTTTGTAAGGTGATTTATTGAAATATACTCAACATATTGAGCATAATTTTTTTCATTATTAATCCAATGTAAAAGAGAACTGAGCTCTGTTAATGAAGCTTCATTGTCAAAAAATTTAATTATTACTTTTTCTATTTTACTATTCATAATATACTATTATTACGAACTCCAAAATAAAAACCCTATAAACTAAATAAAATCTCAAAAAAAATTTAAATAATTATTGAAATAAAAAAAAAACTTTAGATTTATTAATTATTTGATACTTTATGATTGACCAAAATATTGTAGAAAAAAATAAAATTTTAATTAGTAAACTTCAAGAAGGAAATGAAAAGGTTTGGAGAGAATTAGTTAATAAGTATAGTGATAAACTCTTTGGATACGCACTTAGTTTATCATTTGATCATTCAATTGCATCTGATATTGTCCAACAGGTTTTTATTAGTTTCTATGAATATCGCTTTAAATTAAAGCCTCAATATTCAATGGAATCTTTTCTATACAAGTCGGTTTATAATAAGTTTATTACTGATTATCATAAAAACAAATCATTAACAAGATTACACGAACAATACTATTTTATTTTAGAACAACAATTAAATAACAGATCAGACGAAGAGCTATCAAAAAACATTGATAAAATGAATTCATTAATTGGTAAGTTACCAGAAAAAACTAAAATGGTATTTTCTCTAAAAAAGAAACATGGACTTACTAACCAAGAAATCGCTGATTATAACAAAATTTCATTAAAAACTGTTGAAGCCCATATTACAAAAGCATTTAAGTTATTACGAAATATGGTGGAAAAAATTAAAGAATAGAAATTTAATGGATAGTAATTTGTTGTGTGTTTAACTCAAATTTACATGGGTTCTTAATAATCGTTTTTTTTCCTCCACAACAGCAGGATGCTTTTTATGTCCCCAAATTTTATCTCTGGCAACTCTAGAACTGTTTTGTAAATCCACAATTGGTAAGGGGTAATCCTTCCCTAT
>Ga0228639_1001466_pt1 | contig 10002 bp, 9 predicted proteins | sample 50DmetaG_FD_190532 | JGI IMG/M metagenome (GOLD analysis project Ga0228639, IMG submission 190532) | Seawater microbial communities from Monterey Bay, California, United States - 50D | ecosystem: Environmental > Aquatic > Marine > Coastal | place: USA: California | collected 2016-10-18
CAAGTAAAGAAAAAGAAATAGCGATAAATTATCTGCACTCAGCTTACGAACAAAAAGCTTTAGTACCTAAGATAGATAGTATCTTTAAGCTTGAAGCTTGCTACCAAGCACATGACAGGACTTTGACAAAAGGCCGCGAAGGTGCGGTTTTGCTGGAAATTTAATTTAAAGCTATTATAAAATTTTAAGAATTTTTTGGAGAAATTTTGAATGCTTGTTAATACATGTGTCTTTGATGCTTATGGTACTCTTTTTGACGTAAATGCTGCCGCGAGGATAGCAGCGAACGAACCAAACCGAGAAATATTCAAAGACGTTTGGCCTAGTGTTTCGAACATATGGAGAATGAAACAACTACAGTATACTTGGCTAAGGTCGATGACGGGATCTTACACTGATTTTTGGTCGATTACACAAAATAGCCTAGACTTTGCTCTTGAGGCTCATAAATTGCAAAACGATTTGGTATTAAGAGAGAGACTATTGGCCCTTTACTGGGAATTGCAGCCGTACTCCGAAGTTTCCCAAATGTTAAAAGAATTGAAAAAAAATGGTATTAAAACTGCTATTTTATCCAATGGATCTCCAGAAATGTTAAATGGTGCTGTAAAATCCTCTAATCTTTATGCAGTTATTGATGAAATCATATCCGTTGAGACTGTAAAAATTTTCAAGCCAAGTCCACTAGTATACAAGCAAGTGGAAAAGATAATGGAATGCTCCAAGTCTGACGTTTTATTTGTATCGTCAAATGGATGGGATATTGCTGGAGCGGCAGGTTTTGGTTTTAAAACTGCTTGGGTTAACAGGTTACAAGAACCAATTGACCGGTTGGCCCACAAACCAATGCATATAGTAGAAGACCTGAAGTCTATACCTACTTTTTTTTCTAATTAATTTTTATTAATATTAAAGAATTCAATCTAACCTAAAACGCCATTGCAATAGCGTCAAAAATAATCATCATGCTAACTGCGTTTGTTTATGCAAATCAGAGAAGATAAAATATGCAAATTGATGAAATCCTTGAAGCTGACAAGCGTCTAAATAATAAGAAAAGGATTACTCCCCTTTTAAATTCTCCTTTTTTAGATGAAATAGCAGATAGAAAAATTTTCATAAAAGCAGAATGTTTACAGCATACAGGAAGTTTCAAATTCAGAGGTGCATTCTCTGCCATATCATCCATACCAATTGAAAAGCGTAAAAAAGGTGTAATAGCCTATTCATCGGGCAATCATGCACAAGGAGTTGCTTTAGCCGCAAAAATTCATAAAATTCATGCAACCATTATAATGCCAGAAGATGCTCCAGAAATAAAAATAAATAATACCAGAGACTTAGGCGCAGAAGTTATCCTTTATGATCGATTAAATGAAAGTAGGGAAAAAATAGGAGAAAGAATTTCAGAAGAACGATTATTATCGCTTATTCCTCCATATGATCATACTGACGTTATTGCTGGCCAAGGTACTATTGGACTAGAAATTGCAAGCCAAGCTGATGAAAATGGAATTGAAAAAGCTGATGTTTTAGTTTGCTGTGGTGGCGGAGGCCTCACCTCAGGAATTGCAGTGGCGTTGTCTAACTTGATGCCAAATTTTGTGACAAGGCCTGTTGAACCAGAAGGATTTGATGACGTAGTTCGTTCATTGAAAAGTGGAGAACGGCAAACTAATGATAAAATAAGTGGTGGGCTATGTGATGCAATAATAACACCAACACCCGGTGAATTAACTTTTCCATTGATGCAAAAATACTGCGGTGAGGGTATTGTAGTCACGGACGATGAAGTAATGAAAACAATAGCTTTAGCCTTTAAAAGATTACGTATTGTTGTAGAGCCCGGAGGAGCGGTTGCACTAGCTGCTGCACTTTTTCATACAAAGAGTTATGATAACGAAACTGTAATTGCTGTCGTATCTGGTGGAAATATTGATCCAGATGTTTTCAGAAAAGCAATAGAACCGCTTTAGAACCAGAAATTTGAATTTGAGGAAAAAAATGAACACCGTAATCGAGGTGAACGGGATCAACATTCACTATAAACTTGAAGGACCTGAGAATGGTCCCGCCTTAGTGTTTTCAAATTCATTAGGGACCGACCTGCGTATTTGGGACGAAGTTATATCATATTTACCCAAAAATGTCAGAATACTTCGATATGACACACGAGGACACGGACTGTCTGATTGCCCAAAATCACCTTACTCTATGGGCAGTCTTGTAAGAGACATTGAGGCATTAATGGATGCCTTTAAATTAAAAAATTCGTTAGTTATTGGGTTGTCTATAGGAGGACAGATTGCACAAGGATTAGCAGTAAAAAGGCTTGACCTAGTAAAAGCAATGGTACTTTCAAATACTGCAGTAAAGATAGGTAACCGGCAAATTTGGGAAGACCGTATTTCTACTGTTAAGTCATCTGGCATGAAAGTTTTGACGACAGAAACTATGAAACGTTGGTTCAGTAACAAGTTTTTCGAAAGTTCTAAGGTACGAATATATGCAAATATGTTTGAAAGACAGCCTGAGGAAGGTTATTCCGGCTGCTCATACGCTATTTCTGGAACGGATTTTTACACTCCCACTTCCAGCTTACGTTTGCCAACAATCGCAATAGCAGGCTCAGAGGATCGTTCAACGCCACCAGATTTAGTGCGCGAAACTTGTGATCTTATACCAGGGTCAAAATTCAATTTAATTAAGGGAGTAGGACATATTTCATGTGTCGAAGCACCAAAAGAATATGCAACAATTTTATCAGATTTCATGAAAGAATTTGGACATGTCTAAGTTCTTGTTAGTCCACGGATCGGGTCATGGCGCCTGGTGTTTTGAAAAACTAGCCAATGAGCTTCGAAATAGAGGCCATGTCGCAGATGCGATCGATCTACCTGGACATGGAAGGAACAAACTTCCAATAAGAAAAATAACTCTCGAAAGATATAGCTCTGCAATACAGAAATCACTTCAGAGCCCAACTATTGTAGTAGGCCATTCAATGGGCGGTTACCCTATTAGTTTGGCCGCTGAGACAGACCCATCTTTTATCAAACATTTAGTTTATCTCACAGCATTTGTTCCAGAGGATGGAAAAAGTCTAGTAGAGTTGCGAAACAAAGTGGATAATTTTCCGCTCTTATCAGTTATTAAAAAAACGGAAGATGGTCTTGGCTTTTACATTCCTCAAAAATATCAGAAAGATATTTTTTATCACGACTGTTCGACAAAGGATGTGAAATTGGCAGCTGAGAACTTATGTGTACAAGCCATCAAACCCCAACTCACATCAATTAGGTTGGGATTAAACTTTGAAAAAATTCCTAAGTCTTATGTACACTGTCTTGATGACCGTACAATCCCATTAGCTCTTCAAAAAGAGCTATCTAAAAAGATACCAACCGGAAATACATATGAGATAAATTCAGGGCATTCCCCATTTTTTTCAAAGCCGGTAGAATTAGCGCTGGTACTTGAGAAGATAGCATCAAAAATCCATTATGAATAAAACAAATCTCCCAATAAAAATTATAATTTTTACAGTCATTCTTGATTCAGTTGGTATAGGTATAATGATACCAGTCTTGCCAAGCTTAATGACAGACGTTCTTCCCGGAAAAACAGTAGCTGAGGCAGCTGTTTGGGGAGGGATATTGGCAAGCATATTTGCTGTTATGCAATTTATTTGTGGACCTATTCTAGGAAGTCTATCTGATACATTTGGTAGGCGACCAGTAATTTTAGTTTCGTTAATCTTTATGGCCTTTGATTATATTATTATGGGGTTAGCGACTAGTGTTTGGATGTTACTCTTTGGAAGGGTTCTGGGGGGCATAACCGCTTCAACACATTCAACCGCCGCCGCATATGTAGCAGACATTTCGAGCTCGGAGCAAAAGGCTGCACGTTTTGGCTACATAGGCGCTGGATTTGGTATTGGCTTTGTTCTAGGGCCCATTATAGGAGGTTTATTGGGTGAAATCGGCCCAAGAATTCCATTTTTTGCTGCGGCCATTGTTTCAGCTTTAAACGCAGCAGCATGTTATTTTTTTCTTCCAGAAAGTTTGAAAAATAAAAATGTAAAACAGTTTTTATTAAGAAACATAAATCCTTTTAATACCTTCAAGGTCATTACTAAATTTGATAGTTTAAAAGTCTTCTTATTAGTGTTCTTACTTTATTCTATAAGTACAGCTGTTTACGCAGCAATTTGGCCATATTTTACTGCGGAGCGTTTTTCTTGGTCACCTGGCATGATTGGATTGTCACTTACAGTATACGGTGTGTGTTTTGCTTTTATTCAAGGCGTATTAGTCCAACCTACAATTAATCTGATCGGGCGATATAACACAGTATTGTTAGGTTTTGGTACAGAAATAGTTGCGATGGTTTTAATTGCTATTATAACAAATGGCTGGTTTCTTATAGCGTTGACACCCTTAGCTTCGCTCGGCGTAATAGGACAACCAGCGCTGACCGCTTTAATGTCAGACCAGGTTGATGAAAGAAACCAAGGAAGCCTTCAAGGTGTAATATCTTCGCTAACGGCTTTATCTATGATTATTACCCCACTATCTATGACTTGGATATTAGCTCAATTCTCTAAACAAAGCTCAGAAATATACTTTCCAGGAGCACCTTTTATAGCTTCTGCTATTTTATTAACCATCTGTGTTTTAGTTTTTTTATTTTGGGCCCCAAAAAATTTGCAAAGCACAAGTTTTAAGAATTGACGTGATGGAATTGAATGTAATTAACTTGAAAAAACGATTGCTTCAAAAAGGATAGAGAAATGGTAAAAATAAAAGCTGCTGTTTGCCACGAGTTTGGAGCTCCTTTGAAAATTGAAACAATCGATTTGAGAGAACCAACAACTGGCGAAGTAGAGGTGACATTAGGTGCAGTTGCTGTATGCCATTCTGATATATCGTTTGCGGACGGTGACTGGGGAGGAGATTTGCCAGCAGTCTACGGTCATGAAGCCGCTGGTTTAGTGAGCAAGATTGGGGATACGGTAAAAGGCTTTGAAATCGGTGACCGAGTGGTCGTCACTCTCATAAAATCATGTGGAAATTGCAACAATTGCTTAGAGGGAAATCCAACAATATGCGAAGCCAGTAATACAGCTATTCCTCCAATTTTAAGCTCAAAAGGCATTACTATTCAACAAGTTATGAATTGCGGCGCCTTCGCTGAAAAAGTAGTAGTCGATCAAAGCCAAGTCGTAAAATTAAATTACGATTTGAACTTTGAAACAGCCTCACTTCTTGCATGTGGTGTGATCACTGGCATTGGGGCAGTAGTGAATGCAGCAAAGTTACGACCAGGTCAAGACGCCGTAGTTATTGGCGCGGGCGGGGTCGGGCTAAATGCTATTCAGGGAGCCAGAATAGCTGGAGCTAGACGAATTATAGCAGTTGATACCAACAAAGATAAATTGGTAGTAGCTAGGGAATTTGGAGCAACCGACTGTGTATTAGCAACTGAAAAATCTCCTTGGCGCATAGCTAAATCTTTAATTGGTGGTGGAGCAGATGTAGTTTTCGTTACTGTTGGAAATAGCGCAGTGTATGACGTTGCGCCTAGATATCTCGGTTATGGTGGAAAAGTAGTTATGGTTGGAATGCCAAAATCTGGAGATAAATCAACTTATGAACCCGTTATGATGGCTTCTGTTTCGCAGGGAATGATCGGCTCTAAAATGGGTGATGTTGTGATAAAACGCGATATACCCTGGATGGTTGATCTATACAATCAAGGCCGCATCAAGCTGGACGAGTTGGTTTCAAAAACATGGAGTCTTGAGCAAATTAACGAAGCTATAGCTGACACTAAATTAGGATCAGCCAAAAGAAATGTGATTGTTTTTGATATTGGGAAATAGCACATAAAATGAAACTAAAAGACTTAAAAATAATTGTAACCCGTCCACCTCCACCTGGTTGGGGGGGGCGATATTGGATTTTCGTCAAACTTACGACTGATAATGGAATTGTTGGATGGGGTGAATGCTACGCTTCATCTATTGGTCCAGAGGCAATGGAAGTAGTAATCAAGGATATTTTTGAGCGATACTTTCTGAACGAAAGCCCCTCCGATTTTGAAAAGATGTTTAGAAGAACCTATTCATCTGGCTTCACACAAAGGCCTGACCTAACTGTAATGGGCGCATTTTCTGGATTAGAAATTGCATGCTGGGATATTTTAGGGAAGCACTTTGATTGCCCAACCTGGCAGTTACTTGGTGGAAAAATAAATGAACGCGTGCGTGCCTATTCTTATCTTTATCCTTTAGAACATCATGACTTAAATGATTTTTGGACAACACCAGAAATGGCTGCAGAGTCTGCAATTGATCTTGTTAATCGAGGTTTTACAGCGGTAAAGTTTGACCCTGCAGGTCCTTACACTATGCGTGGAGGCCATATGCCGGCGATGAGTGATATCAAGCTGTCTATAAATTTTTGCCGAGCAATTAGAGAAGCGGTTGGAGATAATGCAGATATTTTATTTGGAACACACGGCCAATTTACTACGGCAGGAGCTATCAGATTAGGTAAAGCGATAGAGCCCTACTCGCCAATGTGGTTTGAGGAACCAATTCCACCAGACAATCTATCAGAATTTAGTAAAGTGCAAAGTGCGGTAGGTATCCCTATTGCAACTGGAGAACGTTTTACAACAAAAATGGAGTTTGCTGAAGTTCTTAAATCTGGGGGGGTCTCGATAATCCAACCCGCCCTCGGGCGGGCTGGTGGTATATGGGAAATGAAAAAAGCCGCAGCTATAGCTGAAGTATTCAACGCGCAAGTAGCTCCTCATTTATATGCTGGACCTATTGAATGGGCAGCCAATATTCAATTAGCCGCATCAATACCAAACTTACTAATTGCAGAAACAATTGAAACACCCTTTCATAAATCTTTAGTTAATGAAAAAATCAAGGTTGAAGATGGTTATATTCAGGTTTCAGACGAAGCTGGCTTGGGAATTGAAGTAAATGAGAAATTGGCCGAAGAAAATCCTTACAAAGGCTCTGATTTGCATCTAATGATGCAGGATGGTCCATGCGACTATTCGCAAGGAAATTCCTTTTCAGGAGGAGCTCCGCCTTTAAAAACTGATTAATTTGGTATTATTTTTTCCCATATATCATCAAGTTTTTTAATTTCCTTGCTATCATACCTATCTAAATTCTGCCAGTATCTACCTGTTATATCGAAGTAACTTAGCTCCTTTTCTCGCTTTAAAGCTTCAAAAATTAAATCTTCTTTCAAGCTCAGGGTTTTTGGCCAAGAATGCTCGGGAGTTATACGCGGAAACGTTAATTCACTTGGGCCATCAGAAAGATTTCCAACAAGACAATTCTGTTTTTGAGAAATATGTAAGAACCTATTTGATTTAGCCTTCAAGCTCATCAAAGATATATCGTCCCTGAGAGGATCAGGAGTTCCATTACCATAGAAATGTGTTTTTCCAGTCCTGGGATAATGCATATCACAGCCGATAAATGAAATATGGCTCGGCCTTAAAGCTCCCAGTACCCAATACCCTGCTGTAAATGCCATTGTTGCTCCAGCATAGATAAACCCACCATATTGGTTTTGTATTGGCACAAATTCTTTTTCCGTTATCACGCTTTGTGAAAATTTTACTTCTTGCGGCCACCTCTCTTTTGGAAAATCGAAAGGGTAAATTAAATGGGTCCAGTCAGGACGTACTCGCCATGCATTATTAATTACGACAATTGCATCGAAGGCTGTCTTCAATTCAACTGCACTCACAGCATTAGGACCAGATCCTATTATCAGGACGTGTTTTTCGAATTCCATTTTTAAATTCTCAAAACTAGTTAAAATAAAAAGACAAAACTTTAAAAGAGCCTAATTGCTCGCACGTTGCCAAGGAATAGTGAAATCACCCAAAACCTGATTAATAGAATCGTCGTCTTCGTTCGATGAAATATTAGCAACCAATCCTAGTTTTTTATCGTCATCTACAGAAGTGATCGAAGCATTTATACTTGAACTATCCAAAGTTTCTGAAAATACCCGTATGATAGCACGCTTTCGCAGATCTGGTTTAAATACCTTTCCCACTGCTGTTTTGGGCAATTCATCTAAAATTTCCACATGTTTAGGCAAGGCAGCTTTCTCTTTTACAGTTTCCACGCAGAATTGCTCCAACTCGTCAGGTGTTACAGTAGCTCCGTCAACTAACTCTACATATACACACGGTAATTCACCAGCGCGTTGATCGGGTTGTCCAATTGCACCGGCGAATGCAACAGCCTGATGACCAAGAAGCGCCTCCTCGACAATGGCTGGGTCAATATTATGTCCCCCGCGGATGATAAGGTCTTTTGCACGACCAGTTATCCAAAGGTATTCATCACTATCTTTTCGACCAAGGTCCCCTGTTCGTAAATATTTTTTCTTGTAGTACAAGTCGGCATTTTTATCTGCTTCTGTGTAAGTGTTTCCTGCAAAAACCCCAGGATTAGATATACAAATTTCTCCAACCTCATCAGTTTTACATTCAACCAATTTTCCTTTTTCGGGTTTGATAATTTTTAAATCTGTATACGGAAATTTCAAACCAACAGAACCAATTTTTTTCTCACCTTCAACGGGATTACATGAAACTAGGCACGTGGCCTCTGTTAATCCATAACCCTCTACGATGGTAACACCTGAAGCTTCTTCAAACCTTCGGAAAAGTTCTACTGGTAAGGGAGCAGAGCCAGAAAAAGAGGTTTTTACAGAAGATATATCAGCATCAACCGGCCGCTGCATGAGTGCAGAAATGGCAGTGGGGACAGTTATCACAAAAGTTATCTGCCATCTCTCAATTAACTTCCAAAAATTATCAAACACTCCTTCACCTCGATATCCCTGAGGTGTTGGGAAAACCACATGGGCACCTGAACTAACCATGGCCATTAATATCACATGACAAGCAAAAACATGAAACAAAGGAAGCGGGCAAATAACGTTATCTTCTTCAGTAAATAAAAGCTCATGACCGAGCCACCCATTATAAATCATGCCTGAATATGTATGTTGTGCAACTTTTGGCATACCAGTTGTACCACCTGTATGAAAGTAAGCGGCAACTCGATCTTCTTCTAAGTCATCAAAATCAAGCTCTGTGTTTTGTAGATCCAATAAATTATTAAAATCATAAATTTTTGCAGAGTGCTCAACGGGATTTTTAGGCCTAATCAAGGGCACAATCCATGATTTTGGAGGCGTTAGATATCTATTCAGGTCAACTTCGATGACAGAAGTTACGTTAGGGGCCAAAGAAACAGCTTTTGCCGCTTTTTGTGGCACGTCAGATTTAGGAAATGCTTTCATAGTAACAACGACTTTGGCGTTTGTTTCTCTGAGAATTGCTCCAATTTGTTCCGGATCAAGAAGCGGATTTATTGGGTTCGCAATACCAGCAATCGCACCACCTAAAAGAGTTAAGACAGTTTCATTGGCATTTGGTAATATGTAAGCGACAACATCCTCACTCCCAATACCAAGTGAACGAAACATATTTGCTGCTTGAGTAGTTTTTGCGTGCACCTCTGACCACGTCAAAGTTTCAGCTTTATCTTTTGGACCCGATAAAATCTGATAACTTACTGCTGGTCTGTTAGGAAATGACTTCGCAGTGCGTGACAGCAAACCAAATAAAGTCGACGGCAAATCACGATCTTCCCACTTAACTTCTTTTTCAATGGCCAAAAGGTCTTCTAAATTTGCAAAACCCATTTTTTACTCCCCTTAACACCCTCTAAGGCTTTATTTTTTTCATTTTGCGGTGATTAGGTCTCAAACGCAAGCACCTTTAGAAAATTATAAATTTCTTTGCGAGATACAGACCCAATCTGAATTTTCAAATTCATTCAACTAGTGAATTGTAAGCTTGCTAAACGAGCATAAAGCCCCTTTTCACTAATGAGTTTTTCATGATTTCCTTGTGCAATAATTTTACCCGCATCAAGTA
>Ga0228639_1001515_pt1 | contig 9841 bp, 6 predicted proteins | sample 50DmetaG_FD_190532 | JGI IMG/M metagenome (GOLD analysis project Ga0228639, IMG submission 190532) | Seawater microbial communities from Monterey Bay, California, United States - 50D | ecosystem: Environmental > Aquatic > Marine > Coastal | place: USA: California | collected 2016-10-18
ATGGGCACTAGGTTTCGGTATTTCATAATAAGGTCGTGAACCTTGCAGAAGACCATAAAACCAATCAAACCCGCGTTTATTGGGGTGATACTCTTCGGGATATCCAAGATGCCACTTACCAACTAGCCCCGTAGTATAGCCCAAGGATTTGAGGTAGTTGACTCCAAATTTCTCCTCCAAATCCAAGCCGCTTTGAAAGCCAGGAGGAAGATTATTATCATAACCAAACCTCTGTTGATAACGCCCGGTCATTAAACCTGCGCGGGAGGGCGAGCACACCGAACCCGCCATGTAAGCATTTGTAAACCTCGCACCTTCCTTTGCAATACGATCGATATTAGGCGTTAGTTTCTTCATATCCGCCGCGCAATTTGGCTGAAAACCAAAGTCAGCATATCCCGCATCATCAGAGTAGAGGATAATAACGTTTGGCTGCGCCGATCCCACGGATGAGACCACAAGAAAAGCACTCAGAATTCTAAAAACCATTTCCACGATCATGACAACGAATCTGTTTGCGAAAATCCCCTAAAAAACAACCTCATCCTCACCAAGAATCTGTATTTCAGTCTCGAGAACCACGCCCCTATCTCCCTTTGCCTTCGCTTTGATCTTCTCGATTAACGAAAGGATATCAGAAGCACTGGCCTTCCCTCGATTAACGATAAAATTACCATGCTCCGGCGACACCTCGGCCTTGCCTACCCCCGTCTCTTTCAAGCCCATCTCATCAATCAATTGACCCGCCCCACAGATTACGGGGTTTTTGAATGTGCACCCAGCACTCGCAGCCTTCGGCTGGGTCGTATTGCGATGATGGCGAGATTCATTAAGCTTATCCTGTATCGCTTCTTGATTTGAGGAAACTCCAGCGAAGGTCGCCTCCAGAGCATAATTCCGGCGAAGCTCGGGGACGTTGCGGTAATAGAATTTTATCTCATCACGCTTACGCGTTCTAATCTCTCCATCCTCATCCAAAAAAGTCACTGCGACAACTTGGTCGAAGGTTTCCACACCCATTGCTCCGGCATTCATACGTAGTCCGCCTCCGACATTCCCCGGAATTCCTTCCATCCATTCAAATCCTCCAATGCCGTGCTCGCGTGCTATACTGGCAACCTTTTTAAAGCGAACTCCAACACCTGCCGTGATCGTATTCCCCTCGACAGTCACCGCAGCAAAATTACCACCTGCCGGATGAATAACAGCCCCACGAATTCCTCCATCTCGAATCAACAGATTAGATCCACGCCCCACAATTCGAACTGGAATCCCCCGAGCTTTGCAGAAAGAAACAGAATCGGCTAATTGCCCAAATTCCGATGGCTCGATCCAAAACTGAGCCGGGCCTCCAACGCGCATCGTACTATGACGCGACATCGGTTCGTAAAGTTTGATTGCCGAGACTTTCGTTTCATTCCGGATTTCTTCTAAAATCTTAAGATCGCGGATTATCTTATTACCAGCCTCATGAACATTTCCAGCCCCCAAAGTCAGAAAAAGATCACCCTCCGCTAGAATATTCCCCACCGCGTGATGCGCGATTGAAAGATCCGGGACGAAGAACGCCCTCGTAGAGCCGGTGGCTAAAATTGCATCAACAATTGTCTGCCCACTCACACCAGGAATAGGATCTTCGCTGGCCGCATAAATATCAGTCACGAAAACTAGATCGGCAGCTTGTAAGCTCTTACCAAAATCCTCAGCCAGCTTATGAGTCCGGCTATAGCGATGAGGCTGAAAGAGCACAATCACGCGGCCCGGCTCGTAACTACGAGCAGTCTGTAAGGTAGCTGCAACCTCTGTCGGATGATGTCCATAATCATCCACAATACGATATCGCTTGCTCAAATGCTTGGTTTCGAATCGTCTCTTAGCACCCGCAAAAGAACTAAGGGCCTGATTCATTTTTGAAAAATCAACCCCGCAACTTGAAGCCACCGCAATTGCTCCTAAAGCATTCAACACATTGTGTAGACCGGGAATTCCAAGTTGAACCCTGCCTAGCTCCTTACCCTTATAGTTGACCGTAAAACTTACTGTTCCGATCTGCCCAGAAAGATCAGTCGCAGTCCAATCAGCATCCTTCCAACCATACGAAATAGAATTTCCGCGTGTTCCACAAAGCTGAGTCGCTTCTTTACACTCACAGCAATAAAAAAGGGAACCCGAAGTCTGGTTCAACAAGTTACTAAAAACCTCACGGATTTGCGTAATCCCCCCCTTGTAGTAGTCGAGATGCTCTTCCTCGACATTTAACACAATTACGTGTTTCGGATGATACAGGGCCAACGTGCCATCCGATTCGTCACCCTCTGCGACCAAATACTCACCATCTTGGTTCCATTCGGCATTGGAACCTAAAACTGGGATCTCCGCCCCCACATAATGACAAGGCATGAGATCTCCTTGGCGAAGAATATGCGCGATCATTGCCGAGGTCGTTGTCTTCCCATGGGTGCCCGAAACCATTACTCCTGCCTTTGTGTGAAGAATAGCCGCTAGGCATTCTGCTCGCCGAAAGGTCGCAATCTTCTGCGCTAAAGCCTCGGAAAGGGCGGGGTTTGTGGAACGAATCGCCGAGGAATAGATCACCGCATCCGCACCCTTAATAGCTTCCGCTGAATGCGGAGTAGAAAAATCGAGCCCTAACTTGCGGAGACGCTCCGTCTCCCCAGAAGTCACTCGATCGGACCCGCTAACCCGATGGCCCATCTGAATCAAGAGCCGAGCTAACCCACTCATACCCGAACCTGCCACGCCGATCAAATGAACCCGGAGTGGTTGCTCCGGATTTAAAATTTTCTCGCTAAATTGCTCAATAGTCATCCTTCAATAACATTAACGATTTGGGCCGCGGCGGCGGGATCCGCGAGATTCAGCATCGATTCTGACATACTTTCAAGAATTCCATCATTGAGTTCAGACAACATGTCAGTGATAGTTTTAGCCTCGAGATCTTTCTCATGAGCTAAGATCGCAGCCCCTGCTTTTTCGAAGACGCGGGCATTAGCTGTTTGATGGTCATCAGCAGCGAAGGGGAACGGCACCAAAAGCGCGGGCAACCCTACATGGCTCAACTCTGTCAGAGACGAAGCCCCAGATCTCGCCACACAAAAATCACTTGCCGCATAGGCTGCCGCCATACCTTCACAAAATGCGAGTATCTTATAGCCATCACGCTTGCCCACTTGTTCAGAAAGACGTTCAAAGTCTGCCTGGCCAGTCAAGTGAAGAACCTGCCATGCAGTGCCCTCCGTTCCCTCAGCAACTAGTTCATTAAGGCGTCGCGCACCCTGCGACCCCCCCATCACAAGGAGCGTTTTCTTTAGTGGATCAAAACCGAATTTTTCGCATGCTGCTTGGCGTGATGGAAGCTTCTCAAGCTCGTCACGAACCGGAGTTCCGGTATGAATCACCTTGATATCAGGAAAGTGAGTTGAAGCTTCCTCCAATCCCACCAAAACCGCAGTGCAACGCTTGGCCGTCATACGATTAGAACGCCCAGGAATGGCATTGGAATCATGCACATAGGTTCGAAGTCCTTTTTTTGCCCCAGCGACTACTGGAGGAAAAGAAGTAAACCCTCCCATTCCGAGAATCACACTTGCTTCCTCCCGATCAATGATACCGCCGCACTGCTTGATTGTCTTATGCAGACGCCACAGAAAAGAAACCATTTTAAGCGAAAACGTAGGCGGCTTTGCAATAGCCCTTACAGTCTCAAAACGAAGATCCGAGTATTTTTGGGAAGCCTGAGCATCGACTTTCTTTTCGGAAATCAGAAGTAACACCTTGTGCCCCCGTGCCTTAAGCTCTTGGGCAACAGCGATTCCAGGAAATAAATGTCCTCCTGTTCCGCCGCAGGCGATTATGATTTTTTGAGATTTAGACACTAGCTTCGCCGAAACCTAATGTCTGGGATCAGTTTTTTGAACTGCGAAATGCAGGAAATATCGCCTTTCTATCGCAAGGACATTATTAACGTTTAACTTCACCTAAAAATTAGCCCATCAACGATCCAAAACATTCAGCCAAACTCCTTTCGACAAACAGCGCTCTGATTTGACTCGGAGCAGATGGGGTATTTCACTTTTTAAGACCATCCCAGAGGCGATACACTCGTATTATTTCCTTGAGAATTCTCATTCCGCAAGGTCGCACCTAGCTCTTCTTGAGCCATCCACCCTGATGCTTGATCGTCGCGCTTCCAAATTCACCGTAAAAACAGTATCGTTCCCCTCTAGAAGCCCATGACCACCACTGAGAAAACAAAACAGTATGTCCTAGAAACCTATGGGAGATTTCCCCTTACCGTAACCCGCGGTGAAGGCACTAGAGTGTGGGATGAGCTCGGTCGTGAATATCTCGACTTCTGCTCAGGTATCGCGGTTTGCTCGCTAGGCCATTGCCACCCCGCCTTGACACAAGCCATCGCGGAACAATCGGCAACTCTGATGCATTGTTCCAATCTCTACTACATCAAGCAACAGGCTGACCTCGCTGAACTCATTGTCGAAAAGGTCGTCGGACATCCGGGTAAGATCTTCTTCTCCAACTCCGGAGCGGAAGCGGTTGACGGGCTCATCAAATTCGCGCGGAGATTCGGCCAAGCCACCGGGCGCTACGATATCATTACCTTTAACAAGTCCTTCCATGGTCGGACTATTGGAGCCATGACTGCGACGGCCCAAGCCAAAATCCACGAAGGCTTCGATCCTCTTCCGACCGGCTTCACTTACGTTGAGCCCAACGACCTTGATGCTGTCCAAGCCGCGCTCACCGACAAGACCATCGCTTTCCTCCTCGAGCCCATCCAGGGCGAAGGGGGGGTGAACCCGATGACCAAGGAATTCCTCGAAGGCCTCGCTGCTCTCGCCCAGGAAAAAGACCTCCTCCTTCTCCTCGATGAAGTGCAGTGTGGATTCGGTCGGACTGGCGATCTTAACGGTTACGACACGATCGCTCCCGGCCTCGTCCCCGATGGCATCTCGTGGGCCAAAGGTATGGGCGGTGGATTCCCAATTGGCTCATTCTATATCGCCGAAAAACACGCCCACCTCCTCGGCCCCGGCAGTCATGGCTCAACCTATGGAGGCAACGCCCTCGCGTGCGCCGCCTCCAAAGCGGTCATCGAGACCATTATCGTAGAGAATCTTACCGATAACGTCAAAACACGAGAAGCCCAAATCCGAAAGACCATTGAGAGCTGGAATCATCCCGCCATCACCGAAGTTCGTGGATACGGTCTCCTTCTCGGAATCGCATTAAACTTCGATGCTCTCGATGTACCAAAAGACAGCATACCATCTATTCACCTTTGTACGGCCCTCATTGAGAAAGGTCTTCTAGTTCCGCCAGCTGGACCCGAAATCGTCAGACTTCTACCTCCTCTCAATGTCAGCGCCGATGAAATAAACCAAGCACTCCAGTTGATCAAAGAAGCCCTCGACGCTCACCTCAAATCCTAACACTCCACTTTTCCGTGCACTCTACGCGACGCCAATTCCTCACCTCAAGTCTTATTATGGGAACCAGTATTCAATCAGTTCGAGCTGAAACCGCACCCGGCGAACCGCTCATTGTCTCAACCTGGCCCTTTGGGAAAGCAGGGAACGAAAAAGCTCTCGAAACACTAAAAAACAAGGGCTCTCTTTTGGATGCAGTTGAACAAGGGATTCGCGTGGTAGAATCGGATGAGAAAAATCGCTCGGTTGGAATCACCGGTCTCCCCAATGCTGCCGGAGTAGTCCAACAAGATGCCTGCATCATGAACGGATTAGATCACAACGCCGGGAGCGTAGCCGCCGTCGAAGGGATTCTTCATCCCATCACTGCGGCCCGACGGGTCATGGAGAACACTCCTCACGTCATGCTCGTTGGCGACGGAGCTCGAGAATTTGCAATCAGGGAAGGACTAGAATCGATCAAGGTCGATTCTCAAAAACTCCATAAAGAATGGCATCAAAAACAAAGCGAACCCATTCCCAACAAGCGTCCCAAAGACAACCATGACACCGTCGCCCTACTCGTCCTCGACCGTAAAGGTCACATCGCCGGTGGTTGCTCTACCAGTGGGTGGGGCGGCAAACTCCCAGGCCGCGTTGGCGACTCCCCCATTATAGGAAGTGGCCTCTACGTCGACAATGAAGTTGGAGCTGCCGGTGCCACTGGATTGGGAGAAAACGTTATGCGTTACTGCGCGTCCTTCATGGTTGTGGAATACATGCGACAGGGGCTCCATCCCGAAGAAGCTTGTGTTAAAACGATTCAACGTATCGCCGCCATTGATCCAAAATCAGCCGAAGATCTCCACCTAAACTTTATTGCCCTTGATAAAAAAGGTCGCTTTGGAGCGGCCGGTTCCGGCTCCGGCTTTCAATATTCGGTTACCACTCCCAATTTCAGCAAGGTCCTCGAAGGCTCCTCCTTGAGTAAAAAAGACGTTGGACCAGAAGGAGGGAACACCAAATAATTCGAAAAGCTAAAATTGAAACCTACCGGAAAAATTTCTCGGCCTAATGGAATGAATGAAAAGAAATTCCAGAAAATTAACTTTTGTTATTGCGAAACAGTCTCAATAAGTTTGGTTGTTGGTAGCAAATGGTTAAATCATCGCCAGATCTTAAACTCGATTCAGCTCTGACCCTCAGTCAGGCCGCAATCGGTTGTGATTTCCAGATTCGCCAAGTCGAGGGTCCGGCTTGCAGCCAGCTTCGTGATATTGGTTTCTGTGAGCAAATGCTCGTAAAAAAGCTGACCAACGGTCGTAACATGCTCTGCACAGTTTGCGGAACCCGCCTCGCCCTAAGTAAGGATCTGGCAGACCAAATCCAAGTTGTTCCTGCTTAGATCACCCATCTGATGAGCAACTCATCCATCGAGGCGAGAATTGTGTTGGTTGGAAATCCCAACGCAGGAAAGACCACCCTTTTCAACACCCTCACCGGGCAAAACCAAAAAGTCGGTAACTACACCGGTGCCACCGTCTCTCGGAAATCCGGAACTTTCTTCACACCTCACGGTCATAGGTTCGAACTCATTGACCTTCCCGGTGCCTACTCCCTAGATCCAAACTCACCAGACGAAGAAATTACCCGGAATGTGCTCATTGGTAATCAAGAAGATGAGGAAACCCCCAACCTCGTCCTCTGTGTTCTCGATGCCACCCACCTCGAACGTCACCTCTACCTGCTCATCCAAGTTATCGATCTTGGCTACCCCGTCGTCGTCGCTCTAAACAAAACAGACAGCGCCGAGTCCCAAGGACTCCGACTTGATCCCACCGCGCTTAGTGAAAAATTTGGCGTCCCATTCATCACGATTTCCGCGATGACCGAGCGTGGCATCACACAGCTCAAACAAGCGCTACGCCGCCCTTTCCCCTCTCCTCCAGTTAGACTTTGGAAAGGTCCCGCCGAACTGGAAGAAGCCATCAAACAATCAACCAAACTCGCGGAAGCCAACAGAGAAAACAATCCTGCTGCCTCCGGCTTGATGGCAGTGTTGAAAGATAACCCGGAAGCTAAGGAGTTCATTCAGAAGACCCGCTTTGAATATATCCACCGCGCAGTTGAAGTCGGGCTCCAACGCCCCAATGAAGAATTACTCGCGCTCACAGACCGTATTGACGCCCAGACACTCCACCCAGTAAAAGGTTGGTGTATCTTTACGATCCTGATGATCACCGTCTTTTGGTCGATCTTCAAGTTTGCCGAAATGCCCATGGGGTTGATCGAACAAGGGCAGGAAACCCTTCAAGGGTGGGTGGGAGGTTTGATTGGCGAGGGAGATTTTCAGAGTCTAATCGTCGATGGCATCATAGCCGGAGTCGGGGGGGTCCTTGTCTTTCTTCCACAGATCATTCTCCTCTTCTTCTTTATCAGCCTCCTTGAAAGCACCGGCTACATGGCACGTGCAGCTTACTTGATGGATGGGGTTATGAACAAAGTCGGCCTCAGCGGAAAATCGTTTCTCCCCCTTCTTTCTGGATACGCCTGCGCTATTCCAGGCATCATGGCCACCCGCACTATCCCGAATAACAAAGAACGCCTCGCTACTATTCTCATTCTCCCGTGGACCTCATGCACAGCACGACTTCCAGTTTACACCCTGATTATTCCTTTGATGTTTGCAGGAGCCCTTCAGCAAGGTCTCGCGCTCTTCGGCATCTATGCATTAGGCACAATCACGGCTCTTCTCGCGGCAAAGATTCTAAAACCCCGACTTGGTAAAACCGAACCGTCCCAATTCCTCCTCGAGCTCCCTACCTACCAAAGACCACAATGGAGACACATCCTACAACAGGTCAGTGAGCGAGCCTTCGCCTTCATCAAAAAAGCGGGTACTGTTATCCTCGGACTTAGTATTATTCTTTGGTTTCTCGAAACCTATCCCAAGAGCGACTCAGATGACCCCATCGTTCAGCAGGCCGAATCTTTTAATGGTCAAATCGGCGAGATCATAGAACCCGTAGTCGCTCCACTAGGTTGGGACACCCGCATGGGAACCGCCATGATTGCATCCTTTGCCGCACGCGAAGTTTTTCGTTCCTCCATCGCCATTTCATACGCTACCGATGAGGAAGACGGGAAAGAAATGCGTGACAAGCTATCTGCCTCAACCCGCTCCGATGGAACCGCCCTCTATACTCCTCTTGTCGGACTCTCTGTCATAGTTTTTTTTATCTACGCCCTGCAATGCCTCCCCACCACCGTGATTGTCCGTCGTGAAACTGACTCCTGGAATTGGGCTCTTGGCCAACTCGCTGGCATGACAATCTTCGCCTACCTCGCTGCCTTGCTAGTTTATCAAATAGGCAAGCTTTTAGGTTATTCCTGACACCATGGATTGGCAAACTCCTGCAGCTTTGGGCGTCGTTACCCTCACCCTCATCCTCTTTTTCGTAAAGCGGAAGAAAAAATCCTGTAGCAACGGAAGTTGTGCCTGCCCCAAAGGTCTCAGAAAATAGACCCTATTCTTTTTGGCAAATCCGGGATTCACTCCACATCGTTTTCCTCTCAATGAAGGTTATTGTTCTCCTCTTCTCAACTCTTTGCCTCCTCAACGCAAAAGTCTCTTGGAGAAGTGCGCTCAACCAAAAATTAAATTGGTATGGCTCAGCTGAAGCACGAGAGCTTGCCAAGAAGGTCATGCTCTATCAGCGCAACAATGGTGGCTGGCCCAAGAATCAGGACTTCTCAAGAAAAATTAATACAACCGATCTTAGAGAACTCACCCAGCAACGCAGTAACCTTAAGGATACCACCATCGACAATGGGGCAACTTACACCCCTCTTAAATTTCTAACTCGTGTCTGGCAAGCCCAGGCAAGCCCCGGGCTTGAAGCCTCCCTCCACCGCGGCATAGCCTTTCTCCTTACGAGCCAATACAACAACGGCGGTTGGCCCCAGCGACCCCATAGTTCCGGCTACGGCCTTCACATCACTTACAACGATGGCGCAATGATTGGCGTCATGTCCTTCCTTCGGGATCTTGAAAAAGATCCCATCACTTTCCTAAGAAAAGACGAAAAGTCCTCAATCATTACCGCGCTTAATCTTGGCCTTAATTGCATCCTCAAAACCCAGATCCTTATCAAGGGAAAACCTACAGTTTGGTGTGCTCAGCATGATGCTAAGACCCTCTTGCCTGCTCAAGCCCGCTCATACGAACATCCTTCCTTCAGCGGTGCAGAAAGTGCAGGTATCGTGAAGTATCTCATGGAGATTCAAGAACCCTCTAACGAGGTTCTTGAATCAATCAGCGGAGCAATTACTTGGTTTCGAGAGAAGCAGATCAATGGCATCAGGATCATCAAAAAAGATGGAGATAAAACCAT